>Ga0213824_1000733_pt1 | contig 22571 bp, 19 predicted proteins | sample MC6MC0906MG_FD_179892 | JGI IMG/M metagenome (GOLD analysis project Ga0213824, IMG submission 179892) | Enriched soil aggregate microbial communities from Iowa State University, Ames, United States - MC6-MC0906-MG | ecosystem: Environmental > Terrestrial > Soil > Unclassified | place: USA: Iowa...
GTGCCTCTGGGGTCAGCGCCATGGAGCGCGCTTCCAGCACATAACGTTCGCCCGCTTTGAAATGCCCGTACGGGATCGTCAGGTAGCACTGGCGAACGGTGGTACCGCCCATCATGCTCATCCCTCCACCGCCGCCCACCTCGTAGTCGAACCTGACGATCAGCTCATGGCTACCCGGGCTTACCTGAAAGAAGCGCCCGTCGCTCAGGCGTTGTTTATCCAGACGCTCAGCCATCAGCACGCGGTCATTGGGGAATGGCACCGAGAAATCGACCCAGGCCATCTGTGGATTGGCGGTTGGCATGGGCGCCTGGCAACCCGCAACCGCCAGGGTTGCGAGTAAAGGCATCAATCTGCGCATGATGGGTGTCCCAAGCGTGGTTGCCGCAACAGGGTACTGACGTTCAGCGTCAGCGTTTCGAGCGCAAAGGGTTTGGTCAGTACAGCAGTGTTGGCTTCCAGCGCAGCCCCTTCAAGAATGTGCGGCTGCACGTAGCCGGTCATGAACAGGACCGGCAAACCTGGCCGGGACAAACGCGCGGTCTCGGCCATCTGCCGGCCGTCGATGCCGCCCGGCAAGCCGATGTCCGTCACCAGCAGGTCGATACGGGTGTCTGACCGCAGCAGTTGCAGGCCGGCGAGGCTATCAGCGGCCTCGATGACCACGTACCCGCAGCTGCCAAGCGTTTCGCTCACGAACATGCGCACGGACGGCTCGTCATCGACGACCAGCACCGTTTCCCCTGGCGAGGCTGACGGCGCCTGCACGGGTGGTTTCGAACGTTCCTCGCGCTCGACCTGCGCGGCGTGGCCAGGTAGCTGCAGGTAGACGCGCGTACCAGCCCCCTCTTGCGAGGTGATCTTCACCTGCCCACCCGACTGCTTGGCGAACCCGTACACCATCGACAAGCCCAGGCCGGTGCCCGCGCCGACGGGCTTTGTGGTGAAAAATGGCTCGAATGCCTTGGACAGCGTATCGGCATTCATGCCAATGCCATTGTCGGCTACGCAGATGGTCAGGAAGGTACCCGGTGTAAGTTCAGGGTCCAGGTCCGGCCCCTGCTCGAGCACTTGGTTGCAGGTACTGATGGCAATTTCGACGCCCCCTGCGTCACGCGCGTTGATGCACAGGTTCAGCAATGCATTTTCAACTTGTGCAGGGTCCACCAGGCAGACGCTCGATTGCGCCTGCAATGCCACCCGCAGGTTGATCGATGGGCCAACGGTACGGCGGATCAGCTCTTCCATATCGCTGATCAAACGGTTCACGTCCGTTTGCACCGGCAATAACGTCTGCCGGCGCGAGAACGCCAGCAGCCTGTGGGTCAGTGAGGCCGCCCGCTGCGCGGCGCCATGCGCCACCGACAGATAACGTTCCACGTCGGCGACACGGCCTTGTTTCAGGCGGATCTGGATCAGGTCCAGGCTGCCAGTGATCCCCGCCAGCAGATTATTGAAATCATGGGCGATGCCCCCGGTCAGCTGGCCGACCGCTTCCATCTTCTGTGATTGACGCAGCGCCGCTTGGGCCGCTTCGCGTTCAGCAACCGCCTGCTCGACTCGTGCCTCCAGGGTGCGGTTCAGCTCCAGCAGTTTCGATTCGGCGCTTTTGCGCGCCGTCACGTCGATGGAGGAACCGATCAGCCCGATCACCTCCCCCGTATCGCTCAGCAGTGGGGCCTTGATCGAGAGCCAGTAGGTTGCCGAGCCATCCGGCATGTCCACGCGTTCTTCCACTTGCTCCGCCACACCACCGCGCATGATGCGCTGATCGGTCTCCATCACCTGGCGGGCCTGGGCCTTGTCTTCCAGAAACTCCACATCGGTCTTGCCCAGATAGAACTGCGGCGGCTTGCCGATCAGCCGAGTGGCGCCATCGTTGGCCACCAGCATGCGCCCCTCAAGGTCCTTGGCGTAGACCACACCGGGTACCGCAGCGGTGAAGGTACGCAGCAACGCTGACATCCGGTCGCGTTCGGCCTCGGCCGAGCGGCGCGATTCTATGTCCATCAGCACGCCCGGGAAGCGCACCGCCACGCCTTCGCTGTTCAGCTCCGCGCGGCCGTTGGCCTCGATCCAGCGATAACAGCCGTCCTCCTGGCGCACCCGGTATTCGCAGCGGAACGCCCCGCCCCGGTCCATGGCGCCCTGGATGTCCGCCCAGACGCCCTCGCGGTCGTCTGGGTGAATGGATGCAAAAGCCTCCTCGATCGCTATCCCTGCCATGCACCGGTCCGCGGGCAGCCCGAAGGAACGGGAGAAACGTTCGTCCGCCGTCACGCGGTTATCGGGAATGTCCCACACCCAGGTGCCGATGATGGCGCCGGCGTCGAGGGCCAGTTGCAATCGCTCGGCGGCATTGGTTGGAAAAGCCTTTTCCTGATCCTGCGCCGCAGACGTGCTGGTATGGCTGGAAGTACCCAGGCTCTCGCGATCCATGATTCATCTCTTCGTTGCACTGCCTGTATGGTCGCATATGACAGCCGATTGCGCAGGTGGTGCAACACGCCTGAGCCGCGTGCGGCTCAGAGCTGAAACCGCTTCATCATCCCGTTCAAGCCAATCGACAAGCTGGCCAGCTCCTGGCTCGCCGCGCTGATCTGGTCCGCACCCTCCGAGGTTTGCACCGCCAGGTCCCTGATGTTCAGCAGGTTGCGGTCCACTTCCCGGGCCACCTGGGCCTGTTCTTCAGTGGCACTGGCCACCACCAGGTTGCGCTCATGGATCGCGCTGGCGCCGTTGCTGATCTCATCCAGCGCCTGCCCGGCCAGCTCGGCCACCTGCAAGGTATGGCCCACCTGCTGGCTGTTGCTCTGCATCGACTGCACTACCCGCGCCGTGCCGCTGCGGATGGCATTGACCATTTCCTCAATCTCCAGCGTCGAGCTCTGGGTACGAGCTGCCAGCGCCCGCACTTCATCCGCCACCACGGCAAAACCGCGCCCGGCCTCACCCGCCCTCGCCGCCTCGATCGCGGCATTGAGCGCCAGCAGGTTGGTCTGCCCGGCAATCGCGCCAATCACGTCGAGCACCTTGCCGACCTGCTGGGACTGCACCGACAGCGCTTCGATCTGCCGCGACGCCTCATGCACATCGTCACTCATCTTGCTGATCGAGCTGATCGCCTCGCCCACCCGCTCACGACCGCGACGTGCCGCGTCTTCCGACTGACGGGAGACTTCGGAGGTGCTGACGGTGTTGCGCGCCACCTCCTCCACCGCGACGCTCATCTCGGTTACCGCAGTGGCGGCCTGCTGGATTTCGTCGCTTTGCCGATTGAGGTCACGGGAGGTTTGCTGGGTAATCGCCGACATCTGTTCGCTGGCCGCCGCCAGCTGGTGCGAGGAGTCGCCGATCAGGCGCAGGGCATCTTTCAGGCTGGCCTGCATGGCCGCCAAGGCGTGCATCAGCTGGGTGGCCTCATCACGGCCGCTGGCGTGCACGGTGTGGGAAAGATCGCCGCCTGCAATGTTCTGGGCCACGCCGATGGCTTCGCGCAGCGGGCTGACGATGCTGCGGGTCAACAGCCAGGCAAGGGCAATGGTCAGCACCAGCACCAGGCCGATGACGCCGAAGGTCAGGTACAGGGCGCGCTGGTAATCGTCGCGGGCCTTGGCCGTGTACTGTTCGGCGGCGTCGCTGCTGAGCTTGACCAGGTTGTCGTAGAGTTCGCCAATGCGGTTGGAGATGTCCTGCATGGCGCCGCTGAGCATGGCCTGCATCTGCGGCACCTGGTTCTGCTCGGACAACCTTTTGTATTGGTCGAGCAGCACGTGGTACTGCCCGATCAGCTGCTGCATCTCGGCAAACACCGGCTTGCCTGCCGCTGGCATCACTGCGCCATAGCCTTTGACGCCGTTGTCCAGCAAACCTTTGAGTACCTCCAGGCGCGCCAGGGTCGGAGCTAGCTGCGCAGGCTCGCGGGCAATGGCCATGCGCAGGGTGATGACCCGCAAGCCCAGCGTATGGCTGCGGACTTCACCCAGGTAGCGGGTGCCGACGTTGGTCACCTGCTCGGTGTACACCACGGCTTCGCGCATGCTGGAGATCTTGTTGATGGAAAACAGCCCGAGCACCACCACAAGGGCGGCGATCAGGCTGAAACTCAGGTAAGAGCGGGTGGCGATGTTGAGGTGGCGCAGGGGCATGGCGACGCATCCAAGTGGCAGTGGAATGTACTGCCCATTACGTTCGGCATGGCTCGCAGAAGGTTTAGTGCTCGAATGCGCCTAGTGCTCGATAATCGAACACTACTCAAAAATGCGCCTTCAGCAACACGCTCAGCGCATTCTGATCGGTCGGGAACCCGTGGCTGTCCTCGATCCCATACTTGTCCGACCAGTAATCCCACTCGACCCCCGCGTAAAACCGCTTCGGGGTATGGCCCAGCGCCTTGCCCACGTCGTATTTGATTTGCGGGTTGAAGTGAAAACTCTTCGCCACATAGTTGGACGTGCCCTTGCGCCCGACATCATTCACATACCACTCCAGGTAACCGTCGAACAGAATGTCCGACCTTCCCAGCGGCAGGGTCATCGCCCAGGTCGGGTTTATCTGCCATTGCCCCGATGCCTTGCCGGTGATGCCGTCGGGCTTGCGGTAGTAGGTGTTGAGCGAAAAGCGGTCGAAGCCCGGGATCAGCAGGTCCACGGCAGGGCCCAGGAGGTACTTGCGATTGCGCCCCTCACCGCGCTCGTAGGTGGCAGCGACCAATACATCCTTGACGATGCCATAGCGCAGGCTCTGCCCGCTGACCTTGCCCAGCGACAAGCGCGGGGAGAATTCACCGTAGTAGGTATGCCCGTCATTGCCGGACAACCCGTTCGACCATTTGTTGTCGACGAACAGGAACACGTCGCCCCAGGTCCAGCCGCTGGCATGCTCGAAGGTGATGGTCTGCTGGATGTCGTTGCCGGTGCCGTCGACTTTGTAGTTATGGCCATACAGGTAGCTGAGGCTGTTGTCGCTCCACATCAACGGGCCGGCCTGCGCGCTGGCGCTGGCCAAGGCGCAGAGTGGCAGGAAGCTGTGGCATAGCCAGGCAAGAGGGTCGAGTTTCATGTGCATCCCTTGGGTCGAGGTCGGTGAGGTTCACCGGCAAGGGACGCAGCGGACGGACCTCTCCTCTGGCCACGGTGCAAACTGTGGCGCCACCCTTGCCGGGTGTGCGGCGCGATGCCGCCAGAGCAATGTCCCATGCCATTTCAGGCACTGACCGCTTCTACTCGGCTTAGCCTTAGCAGGGCGCGTGCCAAGTGATCGAATACAGTCTTGGCCGGTGATTGTGGCCAATATGCCAACTCAATGAATACCGATAAACAGCCATATTGCGCACTTTAATAGCGCTGGCTATCGCTGCCTTGCACCGTCCCGGTTCACGACCTGCCCTCGCCATACGACCGCAGGCGCGGCGTAGGCGGCATCGAGCAATTGGCACGCTTCTGGCTTTGTCCACACTCGAGTAGAAGCGGTCAGTGCCAGGCATGGCATGGGACATTGCTCTTGCGCCTCCGGTGGGGCGTACATCCGAGCGGATGTTTGCACGCGGCCTGATGGCCCTGGGCAAGAGAGAAGTGTCGGCCGTGATCGTGCGTGTAATGCGCTGTCTCGTGTGCCCCGTTCTCCCCGCTCGGTCCTGTTGCTGACGTGCTCATGAGCACCCCGGCAGATTTCGAATCGAGGTGGAGAACAATCATGAAAAACCGCTTTGCTTTGGCTCACCCGCTTCGCTCGCTGTTGGCAGCGGCGGTGCTCCCCGCAATGGTCGGCAGTGCCCCGGTGGCGATGGCCAACGACAAGGTCGTGTTGCTCACCTCCTGGTACGCCCAGGCTGAACAAGGTGGCTTCTACCAGGCCGTGGCCGAGGGGTTGTACGCCCAGGAAGGCCTGGATGTCACCATCCGCATGGGCGGCCCGCAGGTCAATGGCATGCAACTGCTGGTGAGCAAGCAGGCCGATTTCATCGTCAACTACGACCTGCAGGTCCTCAAGAGCGTGGAGCAAGGGCTGCCGGTGGTAGCGGTAGCCGCACCGTTCCAAGGTGACCCGCAGGGCTTGATGACCCACGCCGACGTCGCCGCCCTGGACGGCCTAAAAAACAAGCAAGTGCTGGTGTCCACCTCCGGCCAGCAAACCTGGTGGCCTTGGCTCAAGGGCAAGTACCAGCTCGAGGACAACCAGGCGCGGCCCTATACCTTCAACCTGCAGCCGTTCCTGGCTGGCGCTGACACCACCCAGCAGGCCTATGCCAGTTCGGAACTGTTCCAGGCCATCAAGGCAGGCCAGAAACCCAATTTCTTCTTGTTCGCCGATGCCGGCTACCCGCCCTACGGCTCTACGCTGGTTACCCGCCAGGACGTCATCGAGCAGAACCCGGAGCGCGTTGCAGGGTTTGTCCGCGCCTCACTCGAAGGCTGGAAGCGCTACCTGGAAAACCCCGCCGCAGGCAACGCGCTGATCAAGCGCGACAACCCCAACATGAGCGATGAGCTGCTGGCCTGGGGCGTCTCGACCCTCAAGCAATACCAGCTGGTGACCGGTGGCGAGGCAGCCACCCAGGGCATCGGCACGATGAACGACGCCCGCTGGCAAGCCACGCGCGACTTCATGGTCGAGGCCGGCCTGCTTGGCGCCGCCGCCCCTTGGCAGAAGGCCTACACAACCCGCTTCGTGCAAGGCCTCAAGGTGCTGCCGGGCAACGTCCAGGCCGCCAGCCGCTGAACCCCATAACAACATCCAACGCCGTGAGGAAACTGGATCATGTTGGTCACCAAACAACCTGTATTGCGCCGCTTCTGGTACGCCCTGCTGCCCATGACCGCCCTGGACGACGGGCCAAAACCGTTCACCTTGCTCGGTGAAGCCCTGGTGCTGTGGAAGCACCCGGATGGCACCCCGGTAGCGATGCGCGACCGTTGCTGCCACCGCACCGCCAAACTGTCCAAAGGCTTTGTCAGCGAAGACGGCAATATCGCCTGCGGCTACCATGGCTGGGAATACGACTGCAGCGGCACCTGCGTGAAGATCCCGCAGAACCCCACGGGTGCCATCCCGCCCCGCGCGGCGGTCAAGGCCTATCACTGCCAGGAAAAATACGGCTATGCCTGGGTGGCCCTGGACGATCCGCTGCAGCCGATTCCCGAGTTCCCCGAAGACGGCGCACCCGGCTACCGGCGGATCTTCCAATTCTATGAAGAGTGGAAAACCAGCCCCCTGCGGGTCATGGAAAACGCCTTCGACAACTCGCATTTTTCTTTTGTACACAAGGCCAACTTCGGGCTGTTCGACCAGCCGCAACCGGCCCGCTACGAATTTCGCGAAACCGATTACGGCTTCGAGGCCGAAACCCGCGTGCCAGTGCGCAACCCCGAAGAAAGCTTCGCCATCACCGGTACCCGTGCGCCGATCACCGAGCGCCACCTGGTCAACCGCTATTACCTGCCGTTCTCCCGGCGTTTTGGCTGCATGTACCCGGACAGCGGCATCCACCACATCATCTACAACTGCGCCACGCCGATCGATGACGGCCGGCTGATGCTGGTGCAGTGGCTGTACCGCAACGACAGCGAAGCACAGTGCTCAACCCAGGCGCTGATTGACTGGGACGCTGCGATCACCGCCGAAGACCGCGACATCCTCGAGGCCACCGACCCGGACGCCTGCGTCGATACCCGCCGGCGCGTCGAGCTGCACATGCCTTCGGACAAGCCCGGCCTGGTGATCCGCCGGCAACTGCAGGGCCTGCTCGAAGCCCATGGCGAAAGCGAAGTGTTCGCCAGCCACTGACCGCCTGTTCAGCGCCCCGGTGCGCCGGGGCATACGCAACCGCTCATTGCCCGTGGGGAGAGCGCCATGTTGATGCAGACCCTGTCCAAAGCCAGCGCCCAGTTGCAACTACCACCCAATACCGACGCCGTGGGTGCCGATACGCCGCTGTTCGCCAACCAGGTCGAAAAAACCTACGGCAACGGCACCCATGCCCTGAGCCGCGTCAAGCTGGCGATCCAGCGCGGCGAATTCGTTTCGTTGCTGGGCCCTTCAGGCTGCGGCAAAAGCACCTTGCTGAAGATGTTCGCCGGCCTCGAACAGCCCAGCGCCGGCCACGTGCGCTGGTGGGGCAAGGATGCCCCGGGCGGTGATCCTCGCGCGGCCAGCGTGGGCCGCAACCTCGCGATGGTGTTCCAGGAAGCCACCTTGATGCCGTGGGCCAAGGTGCAGGACAACGTGCGCCTGCCGCTGGACCTGGCGGGTGTGCCCAAAGCCGACAGCCAGGCCAAGGTACAGGCAGCACTGGAGCAGGTAGGCCTGGGCGCGTTCGGCAATGTTTACCCGCGTGAATTGTCTGGCGGCATGCAGATGCGTGCCTCGATTGCCCGGGCATTGGCCACCGAGCCCAACCTGCTGCTGATGGACGAACCGTTTGGCGCGCTCGACGAGTTCACCCGCAACAAGCTCGACAGCGACCTGCGCCAGCTTTGGGCCGAGCGTGACCTGACGGTGGTGTTCGTCACCCACAGCATTTTCGAGGCGGTGTATCTCTCGTCGCGGGTCGTGGTGATGGGGGCTCGCCCCGGGCGTGTGATCGCCGATGTCGCCATCGACGGCCCGCAGGTACGCGACGAGGCCTACCGCACCTCCCCGGCGTTCATTGCGCAATGCGCTTACCTGTCCCAGCTGCTGGCCCAGGCCAACGGCGAACCGGCTTGAGGGCCTCTGAATGAGCCAAACCCCTGCTCCCTGGTTACGTAACCCCGCCGTGCTGCGCATCGTCTCGCCACTGCTTGTCGGCACCTTGCTACTGGGCCTGTGGCAGCTGGCCTGCATCGCCTGGCAGGTACCGGTGTACCTGGTGCCCTCCCCTGCAGACATCGGCCGCACGCTGATCATCGACGGCCCGATGCTGCTCGGGGCACTGTGGATGACCCTGAAAATCACCTTCCTGTCGTTCGCCCTTGCGGTCGTCATCGGCACCCTGGCCGCGTTCGTGTTCGTGCAGAGCCGGGTGATCGAAGCTAGCCTGTTCCCCTACGCGATTCTGCTGCAGGTGACGCCGGTGGTGGCGATCGCCCCGCTGATCATCATCTGGTGCAGCGACACTACCGTGGCGCTGGTGATCTGCGCCACGCTGGTCGCGGTGTTCCCGATCATCGCCAACACGGTACTGGGCCTGCGCAGCGTCAACCCCGGGCTAGTCAACCTGTTCCGCCTCAACCGCGCCAGCCGCTGGCAGGTGCTGCTGCGCTTGCGCATCCCCAGTGCCTTGCCGTGCTTTTTCGCCGGCCTGCGGATTGCCAGTGGGCTGGCGTTGATCGGCGCGGTGGTGGCGGAGTTCGTGGCTGGCACCGGCGGGACCGGTGCGGGGCTTGCGTACCAGATCCTGCAAGCGGGCTTTCAACTCAACATTGCGCGGCTGTTCGCCGCCCTGGTGCTGATCGCCCTCACCGGCGTCGCGCTGTTCAGCCTGATGGCCCTGCTGGCACGCCTGAGCCTGCGCCACTGGCACGAAAGTGAACTGGGCTAAGCCCCTGGAGCCGTACATGAAGCACTATGCCGACAGCTGGCTGATACGTAACGCCAGCGCCATTCTCACCGGGCTACGCGGCGCGCCAGCGCGTCATGCTGGCCCAGACATCCGCATCAGCCACGGGCGCATCGCCGCCCTCGGGGCGCTGCAACCGCTGCCAGGCGAGCAGGTGCTCGACGCCACCGATTGCGTGGTGTACCCGGGGTGGGTGAACACCCACCATCACCTGTTCCAGTCGCTGCTCAAAGGTATCCCGGCAGGTATCGACCAAAGCCTGGGTGCCTGGTTGGGTGCGGTGCCCTACCGCTACCGCAGCCTGTTTGATGAACACAGCTTCCGCCTGGCGGCGCGTATCGGCCTGGTGGAGCTGGCCCGCTCCGGCTGCAGCACGGTGGCCGACCACCATTACCTGTACCTGCCAGGCATGGCGTTTGACAGCGCGCAGATTCTGTTCGAGGAGGCCGAGCGGCTAGGCCTGCGCTTCGTGCTGTGCCGGGGCGGGGCAACCCAGGTGCGCCAGGCCGAAGGCGCGGCAAGCGCTGGGCCGGAAACCCTGGGTCAATACCTGAGTGATGTCGAGCGGCTGGTGCGCACCTACCACGACCCCGCCGCCGATGCCTGGCGCCGGGTAGTGATGGCCCCCACCAGCCCGCCGTATTCGATGCCGCCCGAGCACCTGCGCGAAACCGCCAGGGCTGCGCGCAGGCTGGGTATCCGCCTGCACAGCCACCTGAGCGAAACGGTGGAGTACCAGAACGAAGTGCAGCGCCGCCACAACCTGTCGCCGGTGGCATTCTGCGCGGAGCACGAGTGGCTCGGCGCCGACGTGTGGTTCGCCCACCTGGTCAAGCTCAGCCGCGAGGAAATCCAGCTTTTGGGTGCTACCGGCACTGGCATTGCACATTGCCCGCAGAGCAACGGCCGGCTGGGCAGTGGTATCGCTGACATCGTCGCCATGGAAGCGGCAGGTATGCCTATTTCGATCGGCGTAGACGGCGCCGCCTCCAACGAGGCCTGCGACATGATCAGCGAAACCCACGCCGCCTGGCTGATGCAGCGGGCCAAGGCTGGCGAGCGGGCCTTGCCAGGCTATGCCGGCGGCCAACAGGAGGGCGGCGCGCATGTTGCCTGCGTGGAAGACGTGGTGCGCTGGGGCACTGCCGGTGGCGCGCAGGTGCTGGGGCTGGAAGCGCTGGGCACGCTGGAGGTGGGCAAGGCAGCGGACTTGGCGCTGTATCGGCTGGACCAGCCGCGCTACTTCGGCCTGCATGACGTAGGCATTGCGCCGGTGGTGGGCGGTGGCCGGCCGACATTGCGCGCATTGCTGGTCGGCGGGCGCCTGAGCGTGGAGAACGACGCGATCCCTGGTCTGGACCTGGCGGAACTGGGCAGCCAGGCGCGCGAGGCCGTGGTGCGGTTGCAGCGGGCGGTGGGGGTGCGGGCGTGAGGTGCCCGCCACGGCATGTACAGCGCCATTGAGACCGAGCGCCGCCCGCGCGGCGCATCGCGGAGCGCTTGCCTTGGCATCTTCAGCGCCCTTGAGATCGAGCGCCGCCCGCGCGGCGCATCGCGGGCAAGCCCGCTCCTACATTTGTTGCAACGTGCCATGGCCTGTGAGGCCATAGTTGCCAGCCTTGTTGGCATGACCCAATTTTTCGGCTGGCGCTGCCGACGCCCCATCTGTCTTCAGTCATGCGCCAAGGCAGACAACCATGGCCTGACTGGAACGGCGCGTTGCAACAAATGTAGGAGCGGGCTTGCCCGCGATGCGCCGCGCGGGCGGCGCTCGATTTGTGCATCACCATAAAACCCAAGCCAGGCCCCCGGTAGCCCCAACCCTATCTCCCGACAGACCTATCGCAACCCCACACACCAACCCATTCCTAATGCCCACCAAGCACCCTACCAACCTGCCCAACCACCTGCCTCGTCGCCTCTTCAACCGTCCCTTCATTACGGCACAACACCCACCCATTATCAGCAACCGCTCGTTCAAACGCCTCGGTACTGGCCACCTGCTCTGCCAGGTTGAACATCACCGTACTGCGCAGCCCCGCCGTACGCGCCGCGGCCCTCGCCCATGAAATCTCAGGGTCGGTGACCACGCCCACATGCAGGTCTGGCACGCGCACCTCGCGCGCCATGTTCAACCGCAGCACCTCGGCAAACGGGATCAGGCGACGGAACGCGGCATCCGATGGGTACCAGCGATCGATCAGGATGATGCTGTCGGCAGGCTGCTTGGGCAGCACGTTCAGGGTAATCCAGCGACGGCTGTCGGCCAGGCGTTCACACACCTCCAGCTCCAGTGCTCGGCTGGGGTTTCTCACGAGTTGGTTGACCAGCGCCATGGTCTCGGCCCGGCCCGGGTCGTTGTTGCGCTCGCACAGCCGCACCACCTTGTGCTTGTCTGCCCTCAAGGCGTGGGTGACGGCCTCCAGCAAGGTGGTCTTGCCGGTTCCTTTTGGCCCATCGAGCGAAACGAACAGGGAGCGGCCCATGTTCAAGCCTGTCGCAGGAATGCAAGCATGGCCTGGGCATCCGTAAGCTCGAGCTTACCAGGGGCATCCACGACGACGCGCTTGACCACCAGGTCTTCGACCAGCAAGGCATAGCGCTGCGAACGCAGCCCCATACCCCGCGCCGACAGATCCTGGGCCAAACCCAGGGCCTGGGTGAACGTGCCGTTGCCGTCACCGATCATGCTGACCGAGCCGCCCACCTGCAGCGCATTGCCCCAGGCATTCATCACGAAGGCATCGTTGACCGAAACACAAAGCACCTCGTCGACACCGGCGTCTGCCAATTCCTGAGCCGCCACCACATAGCCCGGCACATGACGCTCCGAACAGGTGGGCGTGAATGCCCCGGGCAATCCGAAGATCACTACCTTTTTCTGCTTGCAGCGCTCATGGACGGAAAATGCATTCGGGCCGATCGGGCATTCACCCTCGCCATTGCTGTATTCGTGAAGGGTTGCATCAGGCACCACGTCGCCGGTTTCGATCATCGCTGTCTCCATGGGCCCAGCGGCCCGTTCAAGTCATCGCAGTCTATCAAGATCACAATGGCACGACAGGAGCACATTTGTACTCCACCCGATTTCTGGCCCCATCCGATTGCTTTTACAACGGCCGATACAGGTAATTCCGTGGATTTTCATCAAAACAGTGAAAGTCTTACCTCGCCGCGCTGGTTTTTGCAGCCCGCCATTACAGCTAGCCTTGCTGTACTTCCCTATACCGAGGTCACGCCAATGAAGGCCGTTGTTTATACCCAAGCCGGTTTGCCTATCCAGGATCCGCATGCCCTGTTCGACACCGACCTGCCCCTGCCCACGCCAGGCCCGCGCGACCTGCTGGTCGAGGTCAAGGCCATCGCAGTGAACCCGGTCGATACCAAAGTCCGCGCCAGCCGCAACGCTGAACAACCGCAGGTTCTGGGTTGGGATGCAGTCGGTGTCGTGCGCGAGGTGGGCAGCGAGGTGTCGCTGTTCCAAGCGGGCGACGAGGTGTTCTATGCCGGCGCCATCGACCGCCCAGGCAGCTACAGCGAATTGCACCTGGTCGATGAGCGCATCGTCGGCCACAAGCCACGCAGCCTGGACTACGCCAGTGCCGCCGCTTTGCCTCTGACATCCATCACTGCCTGGGAATTGCTGTTCGACCGGCTGGGTGTCGAGGAAACAGGCGGCAAGGGGCAACGCTTGCTGATCGTCGGCGCCGGCGGTGGCGTTGGCTCGATCCTGGTGCAACTGGCACGCCAACTCACGCAGCTGACGGTGATCGGCACCGCCTCGCGGCCTGAAACCCAGCAGTGGGTCAGGGAACTGGGCGCCCACCATGTCATCGACCACTCGGCCGCGCTCGCTGAGCAACTGGCAGCGCTCGAGCAAGATCCGGTGGACTACGTGATCAGCCTCACCCACACCGACACGTACCTGCCGCAACTGGTGGAGGTGCTACGGCCGCAAGGCAAGCTGGCCCTGATCGACGACCCGGCGCAACTGGATGTAATGCCGCTCAAACGCAAATCGCTGTCCCTGCACTGGGAGCTGATGTTCACCCGTTCGCTGTACCAGACCGAAGACATGATCAAGCAGCACCAGCTGCTGGAGCGCGTCTGCGCCCTGGTTGACCAAGGCGTCATCAAGACCACGGTCGGCGAGCACTACGGCGCAATCAACGCGGACAACCTCAAGCGCGCCCATGCCCTGATCGAAAGTGGCAAGGCGCGCGGCAAGATAGTACTCGAAGGGTTCTGACCCACCGCTCAAGGCAGGCGGCCCGCTGCGGCCGCCCTGCAAACACTCACCGGGCATCCGAGTACGCAACCCCCCCACGCCAGCCGGTGTTCTCCTCCACCGTGCCCGCGCCGTCCAGATACCCATGTTTACGCAGGTCCGGCATGAGCACCGCCGCCAGCAGCGTGATCGCACTCATGGCGGCAACGTAGTAATAGAACACCGACTCCACCCCTGCCCCACGCAGCAACAACGCCACATACTCGGCGGTACCACCACACAGCGCATTGCCCAAGGCATACGGCAAACCCACGCCCAACGCGCGGACCGTCGCCGGGTACAGGTCGGCCTTCAGCACGCCCGTGACCGGCGTGTAGAACGCCGCAATCAACAAGCCGCCCATCACCAGTGCAAACGCCTCATACGGGTTGCTGACATTCTTCAACCCCGACAGCAAAGGCACGATGAAAATGCTGGAGAGCAAACCGAAAGCAATCATGCTGTTCCTTGAGCCGATCTTGTCGGCCAGCATGCCAAACACCGGCTGCAGGCACATGAACACCACCAGCGCCGCCGTCATGATGAAACTCACGGTAGAAGGATCGAAGCCTGCCGAGACCACCAGGTACTTCTGCATGTAGGTCGAAAACGTGTAGAAGTGCAGCGAGCAGCCGGCAGTGATCGCCAGGGTCAGCACAATGGCTTTCTTGTGCCGCAGCAGGGCTTTGATCGAGCCCGCTTCCTTATGCTTGTCACCTTGCGCATGGGCGGTTTCGAGCATCGAGCGGCGCAGGTAGACGACCACCAGCGCGCTCACCGCGCCGATCAGGAACGGGATCCGCCAGCCCCAGGCTTTCAGGTCTTCCAGCGCCAGCACGTTCTGCAGCACCACCACCGTCAGCAAGGCCAGCAGTTGGCCTGCGATGATCGTGAAGTACTGGAATGAGCCAAAGAAGCAGCGCTTGCCTGGCCTGGACACTTCGCTGATGTAGGTGGCGCCGGTGCCATATTCGGCGCCGACCGAAAGCCCCTGCATCAGGCGGGCAATCAGCAGCAACACAGGGGCTGCCATGCCGACACTTTCATAGGTGGGCAGCACCGCGATCATCAGCGACCCGCCGCACATCAGAAACACCGAGAGGATCATCGAGAACCGGCGGCCACGGGTGTCGGCCAGGTAACCGAAAATCCACCCGCCCAGCGGGCGCATGAAAAAACCGACGGCGAAGATACCAGCGGTGGCCAACAGTTGCGTGGTCTGGTCACCCTGGGGGAAGAACAACGCGGCAAAGTAGATAGAGGTATAGGCGTAGATGAAAAAGTCGTACCACTCCACCAGGTTGCCGGAGCAGGCCCCGAGGATGGCGCGGATACGTTGCCGGTTGGTGAGGGTGCCGATAGCCGGCGAAACAGCAGCATTATTGTTGTGGGTGTGCATGAGGCACCTTTTGGGATTTATTATTTTTCAAGCCAGTCAAGGGCGCTGGCTTTTAGTCCCAAACCACGCTACGCGCTCTACCACGGGGCTGCCAGACCACCATCCCTCTAGCAGTTATGCCGTGATTGAATAGCTACTCAGAGCATGTGCCCCGCCCAGATGCCTTGGTCGACCAGCTCGGAGGCGATGTCGACGAAGGTCTGCCCAACATAGCGCGTGGCCGGGCTGACGTGGCGATCTGCCGGCGAAACCAGCACCAGCTTGCGCATGGGGGTGGGGTCGATCAACGGGGCAGCGCACAGCGTGCCCTGCTTCAGATGTGCATAGATGGACGCCAGCGGCAGCGCGGTAAACCCGAAGCCGTTGCGTACCAGGTCGATCATCGCGCCAAACGAGTCGGCCTCCACGCTGGTGGTGAGCTTGAAGCCCCGCTCCAGGGCGCACTGGTCCATGATCTTGCGCAAGCCGTGGCGCGGGCTGGGTAGCACCAGTTGCTCATCGGCCAGCACGGCAAAGGGCACGGCGCTGTTCCAGTCGAGGCCAGCCTCCGGTGGCCCCACCAGTACCAGGTTCTCCATCATCACCGGCTCGATGCGCAAGGTGTGCAACGGTTGCGGGTCGTAGGAAATCGCCAGCTCCAGTTCACCGCGTTGCAGCCAATCCAGAAGATAGCCACTGAAGGCAGACGAGAACCTGATGGACAAGTCGGGGTGGGTATCGCGGATGCGTTTGACCAATGGCACCGTGACGATTTCGGCAATGGTCGGCGTAGTACCCACGGCCACCATGCCGCGGAACGCCGCGCGCCCGCCTGCCACCGACGCACGAATGGCCTCGAGCTCATCCATGATGCGCGTGGCGTGCTCGAGCACCTCAAGGCCAGCTTCGGTGATTTCCATGCCACGGCCATGGCGCTCGAACAAATACACGCCCAGTTCTTTCTCCAGCTGGCGTATCTGCCGGCTGAGTGCGGGCTGCGCCACGTGCAGGCGGTCGGACGCCTTGCTCAGGCTGCCCAGCTCGGCCACATGGATCAGGGTCTTGAGTTGCACGACGTCCATCGATGATCACCACAAACGGCAGTAAAGGGCCTGAGCCTAAGGTTACGCCTCAGTCTAAACACCGGCTCATCCAACAGCTATAGCAATTGGGCATATCAGCTAGATGGCTGCACGACGTGACAAGCGGTAGCGGTTTGTGCGTGCACCTTGCGCCCCGTAGCTATGCCCAATCGGCATATCTCAAAGAAAAAAACGGTAGTCGTCCTTGGGGCTGTCTCACCCCATGATGTGGGAAAACAAAAGCAGCATGCCCTGGAGATACCCATGTCATCGCAAGAAGCAGAACAGCACTGGCAAGAGGACGTGTTCCGCGTGCTCAAGGCCCACGACGTCAAACACGTGGTGTTCGTGCCCGATGCCGGCCACTCGGCTGCCATCCGCATGTCCTATGCAGACCCTGATATCAAAGCGGTTGTCCTGACCACAGAAGAAGAAGGCATCGGCTACCTGGCCGGCGCCTGGCTTGGCGGTGAGCGCGGCGCGCTGCTGATGCAGTCCAGCGGCGTGGGCAACTGCATCAACACGCTGGCGTTGCAGAACTGCGCAGGCTTCCCGCTGCTGATGGTGGTGACCATGCGGGGCGACTGGGCAGAGTTCAATGCCTGGCAGAACCCGATGGGCCAGGCCACCGAAGCCTCGCTGCAACTGATGAAGGTGATGACCTGGCGCGCCGACGTGCCGGAAGACGTCGCACCGCTGCTGCATGGCGCTGCCACCATGGCCTTCAACGGTGATTGCGCCACTGCCCTGCTGCTCGGCCAGCGCCTGATCGGAGAAAAGAAATGGGTCAAGTAAGCGCCAACCACACCCTGTGCCGCCGCGAAGTGGTACGCACCCTGCTCGCCGATCGCCAGGACCTGCTGGTGGTAACCGGCCTCGGCTCGGCCTCCTACGACGTGATGGCCGCCGGTGACCATGACGGCAACTACTACCTGTGGGCCGCCATGGGCAGCGCGATCACCGTCGGCCTTGGGCTGGCCAACGCCCAGCCGGGCAAATCGGTGGTGGTCATCACCGGTGACGGCGAGTTGCTGATGGGCTTTGGTGCCCTGGCCACGGTCGCTTTGCAGAAGCCCGCCAACCTCACCATCGTGGTGCTGGACAACGGCCACTTCGGCGAAACCGGCATGCAGGTCAGCCATGCCGGCTTCGGCATCAAGCTTGACCAGGTGGCGCAAACCTGCGGCTTCAGCTGGACCAGTGAAATCCGCGAAATGGAAGGTGTGCATGACCTGCGCGAACGCTTTGCCAGCCGCGAAGGCGTGAAGCTTGCGACCGTCAAGATCAAGGCCGAAAACCCGCCCCGGGTGTTGCCGCCACGCGACGGCCACTACATCAAGAATCGCTTGCGCGCGGCCCTGGGCTTCCAGCCGCTTTGACCCCGTTTGCGGGTGGGGCCGGTTGCCGAACCACGCCAAGGCAGCCGGCCCTGCCCACCCTGGAGAACGTTATGACTGCAACCAACCACGAAGAACTGACGGCCATCCGCGAGGGCGTGCGCGCCCTGTGCGCCGATTTCCCGGCCGAATACTGGCGCAAGATCGACGAACACAAAGGCTTCCCTGAAGCCTTCGTCAAAGCCATGACCGACGCAGGCTGGCTGTCGGCGATGATCCCCGAGCAATTCGGCGGCTCGGGCCTGGGCCTGGCCGAAGCGTCGGTGATTCTGGAAGAAGTGAACGCCTGTGGCGGCAACTCCGGCACCATCCATGGCCAGATGTACAACATGTTCACCCTGCTGCGTAACGGCAGCGAGGAACAGAAAAGCTACTACCTGCCCAAGCTCGCCAGTGGCGAACTGCGCCTGCAGTCGATGGGTGTGACCGAGCCAACCACCGGTACCGACACCACCAAGATCAAGACCACCGCCGTGCGCAAGGGCGACAAGTATGTGATCAACGGGCAGAAGGTGTGGATCTCCCGCGTTCAGCACTCCGACCTGATGATCCTGCTGGCGCGCACCACGCCGCTGGCCGAGGTGAAGAAAAAGTCCGAAGGCATGTCGATCTTCCTGGTCGACCTGCGCGAGGCCATCGGCAACGGCATGACCGTGCAACCGATTGCCAACCTGGTCAACCACGAAACCAACGAACTGTTCTTCGACAACCTCGAAATCCCTGCCAGCAGCCTGATCGGCCAAGAAGGCAAAGGCTTCCGCTACATCCTCGACGGGCTCAATGCCGAACGCACGCTGATCGCCGCCGAGTGCATCGGTGACGGCCGCTGGTTCGTCGAAAAAGCCAGCCAGTACGCCCGCGACCGCGTGGTGTTCGGTCGCCCGATCGGCCAGAACCAAGGCGTGCAGTTCCCCATCGCCGAAGCCCACATCGAGATCGAGGCAGCCGACCTGATGCGCTGGCGTGCCTGCGAGGAATACGACAGCGGCCGCAATGCCGGTGCGGCTGCGAACATGGCCAAGTACCTGGCGGCCAAAGCCAGCTGGGAAGCCGCCAACGCCTGCCTGCAAACCCACGGTGGCTTCGGCTTTGCCAACGAATACGACGTCGAGCGCAAATTCCGCGAGACCCGCCTGTACCAGGTGGCGCCGATCTCCACCAACCTGATCCTGTCGTACGTGGCCGAACACCTGCTGGAGCTGCCACGCTCGTTCTGATCCGCAATTCCCCTTGCCCACGGTGAGGGGTGTCTTTGCCAGGAGAGATAATAATCATGAGCCAGCCCACGGCCACCCGCCCACTCGACGGCATCACCGTCATCAGCCTCGAACACGCCATTGCAGCGCCCTTCTGCACCCGCCAATTGGCCGACCTCGGCGCACGCGTGATCAAGGTCGAACGCCCCGGCAGCGGCGACTTCGCCCGCGGCTACGACCAACGGGTCAACGGCCTCGCCTCGCACTTCGTCTGGACCAACCGCTCGAAAGAAAGCCTGGCGCTGGACCTGAAGCAGGACATCGCCGGCGACATCCTCGAGCAATTGCTCGAGCAGGCCGATGTACTGGTACAGAACCTGGCGCCTGGCGCCGCGGCGCGCCTGGGCTTGAGTTTCGAGGCGCTGCATGCGCGGTTCCCCAGGCTGATCGTGTGCGATATCTCCGGCTACGGCAGCGGTGGGCCTTACGAGCAGAAAAAGGCCTATGACCTGCTGATCCAGAGCGAGGGCGGGTTTCTGTCGGTAACCGGCGGCCCAGGCGATGAGCACATGGCCAAGGCGGGCAACTCCATCGCAGACATCGCTGCGGGCATGTACGCCTACACCGGCATCCTCTCGGCGGTATTGCTGCGCGAGAAAACCGGGGTCGGCAGCCAGGTCGAGGTGTCCATGCTCGAAGCCCTGGTCGAATGGATGAACTATCCGCTGTACTACGCCTACCAAGGCGCCCCGCCGCCGCCACGCGCCGGCGCCGCCCACGCCACGATCTACCCCTACGGGCCGTTCCCGATCGGCGATGGCAGCACGGTCATGCTCGGGTTGCAGAACGAACGCGAGTGGCAACTGTTTTGCGAGCAGGTATTGCTGCAGCCGGAGCTGGCCAGCGATGACCGCTTCGCCGCCAATTTCAAGCGTGTGGCCAACCGCGATGCCTTGCGTGCACTGATTGTGCAGGCCTTCGCTGCGCTGGACTTCGACACCGTCATCCAGCGCCTGGACCAGGCAAGCATCGCCAACGCCAAGGTCAACGACATGCAAGGCGTGTGGCAGCACCCACAACTGAAGGCGCGCGAGCGCTGGCGGCAGATCGGCACAGCCGCCGGCAGCGTACCCAGCCTGCTACCGCCCGCCACCAGCAATGCCTACAGCCCGCGCATGGACCCGGTGCCCGCCCTGGGCGAACACAGCGAAGCCATCCTGGCCGAACTGGGCCTGCCTGGGCAACGTATCCAACAGCTGCGCGCTTCAGGGGTCATCTGACCCCTCTTTTTCAAAGAGAACTCCTGCTTATGAAAGTGCTGGTCGCTATCAAACGTGTGGTCGATTACAACGTCAAGGTTCGCGTCAAGGCGGACAACTCCGGCGTCGACCTGGCTAACGTCAAGATGTCCATCAACCCGTTCTGCGAAATCGCCGTGGAAGAAGCCGTACGCCTGAAAGAGCAAGGTGTGGTGAGCGAGATCGTGGTCGTCTCCGTGGGCCCGACCACGGCCCAGGAGCAGCTGCGTACCGCGCTGGCACTGGGTGCCGATCGTGCCATTCTGGTCGAAGCCGCCGATGAGCTGAATTCGCTGGCCGTGGCCAAGGCGCTGAAAGCGGTTGTCGACACAGAGCAGCCACAGCTGGTGATCCTCGGCAAGCAGGCCATCGACAGTGACAACAACCAGACCGGCCAGATGCTGGCCGCGCTGACCGGCTACGCCCAGGGCACCTTCGCCTCCAAGGTCACCGTGGCGGGCGACACGCTGAACGTCACCCGTGAAATCGACGGCGGCCTGCAGACCGTTGCCCTGAACCTGCCGGCTATCGTCACCACCGACCTGCGCCTGAACGAACCGCGCTATGCGTCGCTGCCCAACATCATGAAGGCCAAGAAAAAGCCGCTGGAAACTGTGACTCCAGACGCGCTGGGGGTATCGCTCGCCTCCACCAACAAAACCCTGAAAGTCGAAGCGCCTGCCGCCCGTAGCGCGGGCATCAGGGTCAAGTCAGTGGCTGAGCTGGTCGAGAAACTGAAAAACGAGGCGAAGGTAATCTGATGGCTATTTTGGTAGTAGCAGAACACGACAACCATTCGCTGGCCGCCGCCACGCTCAACACCCTGGCAGCGGCGCAGCAGATCGGCGGTGAAATCGTCGTGCTGGTGGCCGGCCATGATGTGGCAGGGGTGGCGTTCGCCGCTGCCGAGGTTGCCGGCGTCAGCAAAGTGCTGGTCGCCGACCATGCCGCCTACGCGCATCAATTACCGGAAAACCTCGCGCCCCTGGTCGCTAACCTTGGCCGCGACTTCAGTCACGTCCTCGCGCCCGCCACCAGCAACGGCAAAAACACCCTGCCCAGGGTTTCGGCATTGCTGGATGTGGACCAGATTTCCGAGATCATTGCGGTCGAGTCCAGCGACACCTTCAAGCGCCCGATCTATGCCGGTAACGCCATCGCGACCGTGCAATCGAGCGCGCCGGTCAAGGTCATCACAGTGCGCAGCACCGGTTTCGATGCCGTCCCGGCCAGCGGCGGCGGTGCAGTGATCGAAGCACTGGCGGGCGCCACGGATGCACGGCTGTCACGCGTCGTCGACGAGCAACTGGCCACTTCAGAGCGCCCGGAGCTGACCGCTGCCAAGGTTGTGGTGTCCGGCGGCCGTGGCCTGGGCAACGGTGACAACTTCAAGCACCTGTACAGCCTGGCCGACAAGCTCGGCGCGGCGGTCGGTGCTTCGCGCGCGGCGGTGGACGCAGGCTTCGTGCCCAACGACATGCAAGTGGGCCAGACCGGCAAGATCGTTGCGCCGCAGTTGTACATCGCCGTGGGTATTTCCGGCGCCATCCAGCACCTGGCTGGCATGAAAGACTCCAAGGTGATCGTTGCGATCAACAAGGATGAAGAAGCGCCGATCTTCCAGGTAGCTGATTACGGCCTGGTGGGTGATTTGTTCGAACTCGTTCCGGAACTCACCGCTGCCCTTTAAAAGGATAACGATCATGGCTACAGATGCATTGCAGAACTGGGTGGGCCGCAGCGAGACCAGCCACGACCACATCAGCCACAACCTGGTGAAGCGCCTGGCCGCGACGCTCAACGAGCCAACCCCAGCCCCCGGCGACGCCCTGCCCCTGCTCTGGCACTGGGCGTTCTTTCAGGAACCGGTCGGCGAGCCTGGGCTTGGGGCCGACGGCCACCCCGCCCGTGGCGGCTTCCTGCCGCCCGCCGACAACCGCAACCGGATGTGGGCCGGCGGCCGCCTGACGTTCAACCAGCCGCTGCGCGTCGACGCCCAGGTGACGCGCCGTTCGACCATTCTGGATGTGCAGGAAAAGCACGGCCGCACCGGCTCGTTGCTGTTCGTCACGGTGCAGCATGAGTACGTGCAGGACGGCCAATGCGCACTGGTCGAAGAGCAGGACATCGTCTACCGCGAGCCCACGCCGCCCAAGTTGAGCGGTACCGACCCACTGCCGCAAGGCGAGTGGCAGCAGGCTGTGCAACCGACCCCGACGCTGCTGTTCCGCTATTCGGCCGTGACCTTCAACGGCCACCGTATCCACTACGACTGGCCCTATGTCACCGAAACCGAGGGCTACCCAGGCCTGGTGGTGCATGGCCCCTTGATCGCGACCTTGAACCTGCGCGCGTTCGTCCAGGCCCACCCGCACGCGCAGGTGCGCCGCTTCAGCTTCCGCGGGGTGCGGCCGT
>Ga0213824_1000735_pt1 | contig 22465 bp, 20 predicted proteins | sample MC6MC0906MG_FD_179892 | JGI IMG/M metagenome (GOLD analysis project Ga0213824, IMG submission 179892) | Enriched soil aggregate microbial communities from Iowa State University, Ames, United States - MC6-MC0906-MG | ecosystem: Environmental > Terrestrial > Soil > Unclassified | place: USA: Iowa...
ATAAGAAAAACCTATGAAAGCTTTTGTTTTGATCGAACCTGGCAAGGTCGGCTGGTATGATGCGCCGGAACCTGTCATAACTCCCTATGGGGCAATCCTTCGCCCGATCGCGGTGACCCCCTGTTCCTCTGATGTCCACACGGTATATGGCGGAGGCTCGCGCAAGGCTCCCAACCTGATTCTGGGACATGAATGTGTGGCGGAAGTCTTGGAAACCGGAGAGCTGGTCTGCGACTTTAAAGCCGGAGATCTTGTGGCAGTACCTGCCATCACGCCGGACTGGAGAGCCTGCGGAATCCAGGAAGGGAATTTTAAGCATGCGACCGCTCCATTTTCCGGCCATCAGCTTGGAAGGACGGCTCCGGGAGTATTTGCGGAGAAATTTCTAATTCCTGATGCGGATACCACTTTGGCGAAAATCCCTGAGGGAATCACATTGGAGCAGGCGCTCATGTGCGTGGATGTCGTTACTACAGGCTTTACAGGAGCCGAGTTTGCTGATATTAAAATCGGCGATACCGTAGTTGTCCTGGGAATCGGCCCCATTGGGCTCATGGCGATTGAAGGAGCGCGCCATCTGGGCGCCGCAAGGATCCTGGCTGTCGGCAGCAGGCCCATTTGTGTAAAGCTTGCCAGGGAGTTCGGAGCTACAGAGGTCTTAAGCTACAAAGATGGAAATGTAACGGAACAGGTCATGGAACGAACAGGAGGTCTGGGCGCTGACGGTGTCATCATCTGCGGAGGCGGGGATGAGGTCTTTGCTCAGGCGGTGGATATGGCAAAATACGGGATCGGAACCATATCCAATGTGAATTACTATGGCGGAACCGGAAACCTTCCCTTTCCTAAGTTTTCAGGCGGACGGGGCATGGCGGGAAAGACCATTCACACTGAGCTTGCAAAAGGCGGCAGAGTGAGAATAGAACGCCTTTTACAAATGGTCCAGTATGGAAGGATCAATCCTGAAAAGCTGGTAACTCACCATCTTAATGGCTTAGAGCAGGTGGAGACAGCTCTGCAGCTAATGAAAGAAAAGCCGGAAGATTTAATTAAAGTGATGGTTCGGATAGATTGGAAGTGAACATATGAAAACAATTAGCATCGTGGTGCCCTGTTACAATGAGGAAGAAAATATAAATGCTTTGTATCAGGCGATAGACCATATTTTTAATACAGAATTGCCAAAATACACCTATGAACTGATTTTTATTGATAATGATTCGAAGGACCGCACCAGGGAGATCATCCGTGGCTTGTGTGACGAGGATAAAAAGGTAAAGGGGATTTTTAACGCCAAGAATTTCGGGCAGTTCAATTCTCCTTATTATGCAATGCTCCAGTCAACGGGGGACTGTACCATTCTTATGGCAGCAGATTTCCAGGACCCGGTGGAGATGATCCCAAAGTATGTGAAGGAATGGGAGAAAGGTTATAAGATCGTCATCGGAATCAAAAAATCCAGCAAAGAGAATAAGATCATGTATTGGCTGAGAAGCTGCTATTATAAGACCATTAAAAAGCTTTCCGATGTGGAACAGATCGAACATTTCACTGGATTTGGCTTATACGATCAAAAGTTTATAAAGGTTCTTCAGGAGCTTGATGACCCGACTCCCTTCCTTCGTGGAATTGTGGCAGAGCTTGGATTTCGGCGCAGAGAGATCCCATATGAGCAGCCGAAAAGACGGGCAGGAAAGACCAGCAATAATTTTTACCGCCTGTATGATGCGGCCATGTTAAGCGTTACCTCTTATACTAAGGTAGGGCTTCGTCTGGCAACCATTTTCGGAAGCATCTGCTCCTTTGCCAGCATGATGGTGGCACTGATCTATCTGATTATGAAACTGGTGTACTGGGACCGTTTTCCGGCAGGTATGGCCCCTCTTTTGATCGGCATGTGTTTTCTTGGCTCTGTGCAGATCTTTTTTATCGGACTTGTAGGAGAATACGTTCTGTCCATCAATGCCCGTGTTATGAAGCGGCCTCTAGTCATTGAGGAGGAAAGAATCAATTTTACGGAAAAAGAGGAAATTTGTCCAGAAGATGGGATACTTTTAATGTCGGCATCCATGGAGAATGGGGAACAAAGATGAAATATAAGATAGATGTAGCAAGAATCCGTGAAAATTCAATCGTTTTAAACGGATGGGTCATTGGAAAGAGCCTTGACTCAGAGGCGGCATTTGAGGTTTTGGACGGGCAGGAAAAAAGCGTAGAATTTAAGTATGTCCCGGTGCGCAGAGATGATGTGTGCCAGATCTACTTTAAGAAAACAGCCGACAGGGATTTAGGGTTTGATATCCGAATTCCCTATATCCGGGAGAAAAACGAGGACAGAATCCTGGTGATCCGGTGCGACGGAAAAACTGTCAGAGTGAAGTTAAATGCACAGATCATTGAAAGACAGAACAGTTCTGCCCATAAAAAGAGCACAAAGCTGAAAAGCATGATGAATGCACAGACCTTCCGGTCAGCCGCGGATTTCTGGAAAGAAAACGGCTTTAAGGCTTTTGTATTAAAATCCAGACACAAGCTTCAGGGAATTGACAGTGATTATGATTATCCGGAATGGTATGCGCTTACGAAAACCACGGACGAAGAGCTGGAAGCCCAGAGAAAGACGACTTTTGATTATAGACCCAAGATGTCTGTGGTAATACCTGCCTTTAAAACACCGGAGCGTTATCTGGCGGCGATGCTGGATTCCCTGCTGGCTCAGACCTATGGAAACTGGGAAGTGTGCATTGCAGACGGAAGCCCAAAAGGCGAGGGTGTGGAACGGGTATTAAAACGCTATGCCTTAAAGGATGAGCGGATCCGTTATGTAATCCTTGGTGAGAATAAAGGAATTGCGGGAAATACCAATGCTGCAATTGAAATGGCAACAGGAGATTTTATTGTCCTTGCGGACCATGACGATACCCTTGCTCCCGATGCATTGTTTGAGTGTGTAAAAACGATTAATTCCGATCCGGAAATTGATGTGGTTTATACCGATGAAGATAAGCTTGACATTGACGGAGGAGAATTATTTGAACCGCATTTTAAACCGGATTTTAACCCGGATCTGTTAACAAGTGTCAATTATATCTGTCACTTATTTGTAGTAAACCATGAGCTGCTCATGGAGGTAGGAGGCTTCCGGGAAGAATTTGACGGAGCACAGGATTATGATTTTATTTTCCGCTGCACGGAAAAAGCCAGAAAGATATCCCATATCCCTAAGGCTCTGTATCACTGGCGCTGCCATCAGAATTCCACCGCAAGCAATCCGGAAAGCAAATTATATGCTTTTGAGGCAGGGGCAAGGGCCATTAAGGCTCACTATGACCGGGTCGGCATAGAGGCACTGTCCGTTGAAAAAGGCATTGATTACGGAATCTATCGTACTACCTTTAAGATAGCAGGAGATCCTCTGGTTTCCGTTATCATTCCCAGCAAGGATCACAGCACAGATCTGGATCTGTGTATTCGTTCCATCATAGAGAAGACCACATATCAAAATCTGGAATTCATTGTTGTGGAAAATAACAGCACGGAACCGGAAACCTTTGCGTATTATGAAAGGATCCAGAAAGAGTTTTCTTTTGTCCATGTGGTTACGTGGGAACGGGAATTTAATTATTCCGCTATCAATAACTTCGGTGTTGCCCATGCTAAGGGCGAGTATCTCTTATTCTTAAATAATGATACGGAAATGGTAAGTCCGGAAAGTATCCATGAGATGTTAGGCTTTTGCCAGAGAGAGGATGTAGGTGCTGTCGGGGTCAGGCTTCTCTATTCCGATGATACCATTCAGCATGCCGGTGTAGTGGTTGGCTTCGGCGGCATTGCAGGGCATACCTTTATCGGACTTCATAAGGCGGAGAGCAGCTATTTCAATCAGGCTATGTGCGCCAGGGATTACAGCGCTGTAACAGCAGCCTGCATGATGAGCAAAAAATCTCTGTTTGAAGAAGTGGGAGGCTTTTCTGAGGATCTTGCCGTTGCCTTTAACGATATCGATTACTGCATGAAGATAAGGTCCTTAAATAAACTGGTGGTCTACGCTCCATACGCCCTGTTCTATCATTACGAGTCAAAATCAAGAGGGCTTGAGGATACGCCGGAGAAAGTGGCCCGCTTTAACGAGGAAATCAAAAAATTTTCCCGGAAATGGCCGGAGATCTTAAAAGACGGGGATCCTTATTATAATCCCAATCTGACCCTGCGTAAATCCAATTTTGCCCTGCGGGACCTTCGCAAAGAAAAAATCGGGGAACCCTATCAGCTTGAGGTATGAGATGGAGAAGAAAGTAACGGTTATTATTCCAAATTATAACGGACTAAAATTTATGGAACCTTGTTTTAAGGCCCTGGAAGCTCAGAGTGATAAGAACTTTGAGCTTCTTGTGGTGGATAACGGTTCCACAGACGGAAGCGTGGAGTGGCTGAAGGATAGAAACATTCCTTCTGTTTTTTTAGAGAAGAATACAGGCTTTTCCGGGGCCGTGAATGTGGGAATCCGCCATGCGAAAACCCCTTATGTCATTTTGTTAAACAATGACACGGAACCGGAACCTGATTATGTAAAAGAACTGGTGCATGCCATGGACCGGTCGCCTAAGATATTTTCTGTCAGCAGTAAGATGATCCAGCTATATCATAAGGATCTTATGGATGATGCAGGGGATATGTACAGCATATTAGGCTGGGCTTATCAGAGAGGCGTAGGGCAAAGCATCAAGGGCTATCAAACGGCACGAAGCGTTTTTGCCGCCTGCGCGGGAGCTGCCATCTACAGGCGGGAAGTGTTTGATGAGATCGGAGGCTTTGACGAGTCCCACTTCGCCTATCTGGAAGATATTGATGTGGGATACCGGGCAAAGATCTATGGATATGAAAATGTATATTGTCCCACAGCCGTGGTTTATCATGTGGGCAGCGGAACCAGCGGTTCTAAGTACAATTCCTTTAAGGTGCGGCTGGCTGCCAGAAATAATGTTTATTTAAATTATAAGAATATGCCTGTTTTGCAGCTTTTAGTGAATCTGCTTCCCATTTTAGCGGGAACCTTTGTGAAGTACTTGTTTTTCAAAAAGATTGGTTTTGCTTCCGATTATATGGAAGGGTTAAAGGAAGGGCTAAGGACTGCAAAGAATACCAGGAAGGTACCGTTCCGGATGTCCCATCTTGGCAATTATTTTCGGATTGAAGGAGAGCTGATCTTTGGCACGTTCCTCTATATATGGGAATTTTTACGAAGAAAGTTAAAAATTTTCAGGTGATTTTAAGAATATTTTAATGGCATCATATTGACATATCATGTATAATATACGGGAATTATGGTGGAGAAATATGGTGCTATGCACGAATGGAAGGTTTTGCTGCTATGATTAAGGATAATCAGAAAAAATTAAATGGGTTTCATGTAGTGCTGGATGGACTGGTCATTGTAATATCCTATGTATTTGCCTGGCTGCTTCTTTTACTGGGAAATCGGTTGTTCAGTCCTGATAAACAGGTTTTAAGGCCACAGTACTATTTTGCGGCGCTTCTTATCATATTGCCGACCTATCTGCTGCTTTACGGCATCTTCCATTTGTATGCCCCAAAGAGAGTTCAGGAGAGGCGGTATGAGTTCGCCAATATCTGCAAGGCCAATCTCCTGGGAGTTCTGCTTTTTGCCCTGATTCTGACACTGGCTAAAAAGAATCCTTATTTAAAAGAGTTCTCTACCAGGATGGTATTTTATTTTTGTGCGATCAACATAACCCTGGAGACAGCCGTTCGGAATGTGCTCCGTTCGATGCTCCGCTCCATGCGCGCCAAGGGCTACAATCAGAAGCACATCCTTTTGATTGGTTACAGCCGTGCGGCGGAAGGCTTCATAGACAGGGTTCGGGTGAATCCTGAATGGGGCTATCAGATCAAGGGGATCCTTGACAACACAAAGGAATGGGGAACCGGATACAAGGGGATCAATGTCATCGGCAAGGTTCGTGACTTAGATGAGATCCTTGCTTTAAATTCTCTTGATGAAATCGCCATTACCTTAAGTATCAAAGAATATGCGAATTTGGAAAGAATTGTGGCTTCATGCGAAAAATCAGGTGTCCATACCAAGTTTATACCGGACTATAATAACATGATACCTACAAGACCCTTTATAGAGGATCTGCAGGGACTACCGGTAGTCAACATCCGCCGTGTGCCTCTTACGGATACGGTAAATGCCCTGATGAAACGAATCGTAGACATTTTTGGAGCCTCTGTAGCTCTGATCTTATTTTCTCCTGTCATGCTCATCACAGCAGTTCTTATTAAGCTGACTGCGCCGGGACCGCTTATTTACAAACAAGAGAGAGTCGGCCTTCATAACAGGTCGTTTCCTATGTATAAATTCCGTTCCATGGTGGTGCAGACCGCTACTGAGGAAAAAACGAAATGGACGACCCCCCATGATTCCCGTGTAACGCCTGTAGGACGTTTTATCAGGAAGACCAGCATTGATGAAATGCCCCAGTTTATCAATGTCCTTCGTGGAGACATGAGCCTGGTGGGGCCAAGGCCGGAACGGCCTCTCTTTGTTGAGAAGTTTAAAGAGGAGATTCCCCGTTATATGATCAAGCATCAGGTCCGTCCTGGAATTACCGGTTGGGCCCAAGTGAACGGTTACCGCGGCGACACTTCCATCACAAAGAGAATTGAACACGATTTGTATTACATCGAAAACTGGACCCTGGGATTTGATTTTAAGATTTTATTTCTTACCATATTCAAAGGGTTTATTAATAAAAATGCGTATTGATACTGGATACGACACGATTAGGATGAGGTTAAATAAATGAGAAATGAATTTGACGATGAAGTAGGCCGTGAAGATATAAGGAAAAGAAAGCGCGGTTACGACTCAAAACCAGATCCGTCTGATGATGATTACTACCTGGATGATGATTATGATAATTATCAGGAACAGAAATATAGCAGATCAAATCAGTCGGCAGCCGGTCACGATTTATCAAAAAAGGCTGATGATGTGTCCGTAAGGAGAGGCGGAGCTGGGGAAAGAACCAGGAGCGCTGACCGGTCCAAACAATCATCGGGAGACGGCCAGGCAGCCTTTCGAGGACAGCCCTCATCGGCCGCCGGTTCAGGTAAAAGCCATGGGGCAGCGGGAAACCGTGTTGCTTCAGGAAATAGCCAGGGAACAGCGGGAAGTCGTGTTGTTTCAGTAGATGGCCAGAGAGCAGCGGGAAGCCGTGCTGATTCAGTAGATGGCCAGAGAGCAGCGGCAAACCGTACTGCCGCAGGTATTAGCCAGGGAGCATCGGTAAACCGTGCTTCAGGAAATAGCCAGAGAGCAGCGGGAGGCCGGACTGCTTCGGGAAATGTCCAGGGCTCATCAAGAGGCCAGATTGTCATAGGAGACGGCGGCACAAAGCAGCAGCAGAGGGTGCCGGCACAGGATAAAAGTGTGGCCGCCAGCCGGTCAGCGGCTCAGGCTGAAAAAAAGAGAAAAGTCAGACGTGTCATTCTTATGGTGGTTCTTGAAATCTTTACACTGGCAGGCATTTTCGCCTATGCTTATGTAGCCAGACTGATGGGATCCATCAATAGACCGGATGATTTTAATAAAAGCCAGGTAAGCAATGATATCCTATCTCCTATACAGAAACAGCATATGACCGGCTATCGCACCATTGCAATATTTGGTCTTGATGGTCGTGATGGTAGTATCAATAAAGGAAGTAACTCTGATTTAATTATGATTTGCAATATTAACAGAGATACGGGTGAGATCAGGCTTGTATCAGTATACCGTGATACATACATGAGTATTGGTGAAGGATATTCTTATAACAAGATAAATGCCGCCTATGCCAATGGGGGAGCCGCTCAGGCCCTGGCTGCCCTCAACCGGGATCTGGATCTGGATATTACCGAATTTGTTACCTTCAACTGGAAATCGGTTGCTGACGGAATCAATATGCTGGGCGGTGTAGACATTGATATCACCAAGCCAGAGTTCCGTTACATCAATTCCTTTATCACAGAAACCGTGAAGGAAACAGGCGTGCCTTCGGTTCATCTTAAATCAGCAGGAATGAACCATTTAGATGGTGTGCAGGCAGTTGCCTATGCCAGACTGAGAAAAATGGATACTGACTTTCAAAGAACAGAACGTCAGCGTCTCGTAATAGAAAAGACCTTTGAAAAAGCAAAGAAGGCCGATCTTGGACTGCTTAACAGGATTTTATTGATGGAAGTGGATCAGATCGGGTCAAACCTTACTTTTAGTGACTTTACAGAGCTGCTTTTGGATATAAACAAGTATCATATCGGCAAAACGGGTGGTTTTCCGTTTACCCGGGGTGATATGACGGTAGGAAAAAGAGGAGACTGCGTAATTCCTCAAACATTGGAATCCAATGTTTCCGAACTCCATAAACTTCTTTTTGATAAGGAAGACTATGAGCCATCGGACATGGTTAAAAAAATAAGCGCTAAAATAGCAGCTGATACCGGCATGTATAAACAAGGTAGTACCTCAAACAACAACACGAAAGACGATGATTCAAAGAAGGCAACAGAAGCGACGAAACCAGAGAAAACCACTGCAGCAGAAGAATCTTCCGCACAAGAAGGTTCCACAGAAACTACAGATGGAAGTGGAAAACCAGGAAAGCCTACGGATCCCTCAGAGAGCAGTACGGGTGAGACTAAGGAAACCAAGCCTGGGGAGTCAAGGCCTTCAGAAACAACAACTGGAGCAACGAAGCCAGGGGAAACAAAACCTTCCCCTTCAACCAGTGAACCGGAGACGACCACATCCCCTCATGGACCAGGACCGGGTCAAACAACGGCACCTAACGAGACAACGGCTCCACAGACATCCTCAGCAGGACCTGGCGGACCGGGCGAAACAACGTCTTCCCATCCTTCCAATCCGTCGAATGGCGGGGGTTCGGATGTCCCGATTGTGGTTCAGCCGCCAACCAACAATTAATTAGATAATTAATAGATGAATACCCCGCAGACAGGGCTTTGACGATTAAAAAGGCCTCTGATGCGGGGATTTTTTTCTTTTCACATATTCAATATAATTTTATCACAAAATGGTCACAATTCATTGATAGACTCTGATTATCAAAAGAAATTAGAGGTATACATGAAAGGAGATAGATCTTATGTATGACGAAAATGAAAGCAAAGACACAGGCCGCGTGAATCCTGAAGAGAATAAAGAAGAAGCTGTTACCACAAATTTTATTATGAGGGATCCGGATTTGGATAAATCCAGTGCTCAGGACTCCGAAAGCAGCAGCCAGAATCAGTCCCAGGCCCAGACACACAGCTCTTATGAAGCAGAGCAGAATATTCCTCATTACCAGGAATACCAATACCACAGGGCAGCAGATCAAAATACATTCCGGGAGGAAGCAATGCCTAAGAGAAAAGGCGGCTTTGCAAAGAAGGCAGCCGGCCTTGTAGGAGGAGCTCTTGTCTTTGGAGTGGTTGCCGGAAGCACCATGGTTGGAATCAACTGGGCAGCCGGAGCTTACGGAAGTAAAAACCCTGTGGAGATCAGCAAGGCAGAAACCATTCCCTCCACCACCAACGAATCAGATGTCGATAGGTAAGACCTTGATATAATCTCCGTCTTTTCCCCCGACCCACACCGTACATGAGCCTTTCAGCTCATACGGCGTTCCATCACTAAAATTCATTTACACAATACACATAACTTTCAAGACTGCTGAATTACTTCTAAATTTAGAAGCTTACGCAAGGAATTCACCTTACTCAACTGCCGTTTATCGGGTTTTAGTTTCCTCAGATATTTTTCTACTATCTCCTTAGTGGTAGCGTGAAGAAGTATGTGAACATCTTCACTCACAATAATTAGATTCTGGTATTTATCGTTTCCTCCTGATTTTCGGGAAACTTTATGATGACAATGAATATCATCAATTTCAAGCAATTTCTTCGAGACAGCACATTTCCCTTGCTGTGCGCAGTACAATGACAGTCGATTGTCATTGTACTCAACGCTTTTGCTTGCATCAGCATTCAGCATAAGGTAATGCAAAACACCCATGTTGATATTTCCGAGCTGTTTATGAATTTCAGCCCGGCCTTCGGTTGTAAACTTGTTAATACTTTTCTTTTTAAACATAGGACTTGAGTGTTTTATATAGCCTATGGGAAGGATTGGGTGCTTCTTCACGTATCTCAACTGCTTGCTTTTACCATATTTCACTTTGATAAATGGAGACAATGGAACATCAGAGGTCTTTTTCAAACGGTCTTTCAGTCTTCTTTTTAAGGCTCGGTGTACTAAGAAAGCATATTTATTAAGGTCAAGATTGACATCGGTAGCAATTCTGTAATAAGTATGCCAGCCGATTATCATTGAATTGTATCGCATAATCGCCTTGTATTCTTCCGTGTCATTTGAAGGACGTTGTATCTCCTTAATGGCACTTTTCAGCTTCTCTGCAATCTTCTTCATGGATTTCTCATTCAATTTCGATTGAACAACATACCTTGTTTCTCCGTTTGGCTGTTTACCTTTCGGAGTGGCTCTAAGCTTAAACCCCAGAAATTCGGAGTAGCTTCTTTTTAGATTGACTACCTTTGATTTTTCGGGACTAATATCAAGCCCCAAACGTTCTTTTAACCACATTTTTGTTGCAATGAACATTTTATCCGCATCGCTTCTGTACCGACAAAATATTTTAAAATCATCGGCGTAACGAACAACAAAGCATTCCTTTAGTTCTGTATATTTCCGCAATGATGAGTAGATATGACCCCTGATTTCAGTACCATTTCTCGCTGTTTGCAGGCTATATTTACGTTGCGTAGGCATAAGCTCAAACTGGCTGGCTATCCACCAATCCAATTCATTTAGCACAATATTTGACAGGAGTGGGGATATTATGCCACCCTGCGGCGTTCCCTTTTCTGGAAACCCTATGCCAACGACCTCTGCTTTGAGCATACAGGAAATGATTGATAAAAGCTTCTTGTCCCTGATACCCATAGCCCACATTTGTTTCAACAGCTTTCCATGGCTGACATTATCAAAGAAGCCTTTAATATCAATGTCAACCACAAAATACAAGTGCTGAATCTGTATACATTTGTAGGCTTGCGCCATTGCCTGTTCTGCATTTCGATTTGGTCTGAATCCATTGCTTCTCTCAAAGAACTTTGCTTCACAAATAGGCTCCAGCACTTGTAGAATGCACTGCTGGATAAGCCTATCCATGATAGTAGGAATTCCAAGCGGTCTGGTTTTTCCGTTCCCTTTTGGTATTTCCACTCTGCGGACTTTTTGTGGCTGGTAGTAATCGAGCTTTTTCTGAATATGCTGTATTAATTTTGCCGTCTCCCATTTTTCTAAATGAGAAATTGTTTTATTGTCTGCTCCCGCTGTTTTACTCCCTGAATTGGTTTTGATATTTCTATATGCCAATCGAATATTCTGCTCTGAACAAATGTATCCCATTAAATCTGAGAATACCTTTTGCTCTTTGCTTTCTGCATATAAATCATCAAGAACCTGCTGGAAGTCATAATATTCAGCATTTCGCAGATATGCTTTCTTCGCTGCTCGCAGTCCTGTCAAAGTCAGTAAATCCTTTCAATATGGATTTGCTTTTCTTAGTCATACTCGAACCTTTGATTTGTTAGTGTTTGTTTTTCTTGTAATTTTAGTGACTTGTGGCTATTCCTCCACGGCTTATTATCACCGCTTCACAGGTCATGCCACTACTCTCAGTCAGATAAAGCCAAGTTATGTGAAAATCACTTTCCTTGACAACGCTTCATAGAGGGCAACTCTCTGCGTTCTGACCTTTCCTCGTTCCGATATTCCTATCTTTACATGATGCCCTTAGGTAATCCTCTGAGCCTGCATACTTGATACCGCCTGTAACGGTATAGGGTATTTCATAGGACGACAGTTTTACTTTACCCCATATGCCAAACCGTAGTTTCACATACATTTCTATATGTTCAGCCTTATAGACCCGTACATTCGGATTTTCGTCAGTGTTAGTCTTACACATTCTAACCATAGGCATTTTATAGACCCCCGACCTATCAGCTACACCTCTCACCTCTGGGAAGCTTTCGTTTTCAATGGTAATCATTGAAGCTACGGTAGCTTTCAGCCGACTTCACCGAGCTTTATACGCTTTGCTTTTTGCCAAGCTCACGCATATCGGAGTATCAGGGTGAGCGTTTCAAGGCGTTACCCCATCATTCCACTCATTGAAATATCAGTTCTCCAAGAACTGCATTACATATTTTATTAAGAGATAATGCAGACTTGTGCGTAACCTTTTCAGTTACGAACGAGTCGCACGGGTCCAGGCATCAAACACTTCCAACGTTACCGCTTCCAATGATGTTTCAGCCATCGTAGACAAAGCAATGCCATCCGTAGTTGCGATTACCAGCAAGATGGTTTATGAAAGTCAGACATGGTTCGGCCCTATGCAGAGAGAAGGGGTGGGCAGCGGCTCCGGGATCGTTGTTGGCAAGAATGATGATGAACTTTTAATCGTAACCAATAACCATGTCGTACAGGGGGCAGAGGAACTGAAGGTTACCTTTATTGACCAGGTAGCCGTAGATGCTTCCATAAAGGGAACGGATGCAGACAGTGATCTGGCAGTAATTGCGGTTCCAATAAAAAATATTTCCTCCGATACATTATCAAAGATTGCCATTGCCTCACTTGGAAATTCCGATGACTTAAAGGTCGGCCAGGGAGTTGTCGCCATTGGTAATGCTCTTGGCTATGGACAGTCTGTTACCGTTGGTTATGTCAGTGCTCTTGACCGTTCTGTACAGACCGAGGATGGCACAAGCCGTGATCTGCTTCAGACCGATGCAGCCATTAATCCTGGCAACAGCGGCGGCGCTCTGTTAAATATGCACGGCGAGGTAGTCGGTATCAATTCAGCCAAATATTCTTCTACAGAAGTAGAGGGTATGGGGTATGCGATCCCCATTTCCAAGGCTCAGGATATCATTGATACTTTGATGACCAGAAAAACCAGAACACAGGTTACCGATGCAAATCAGGGATATTTAGGAATTCAGTGCAAGAATATTGATGCAGTCACAAGCCAGCAGCTTGGAATGCCGCAGGGCGTGTTTATCTATAAGATCGTAGAAGGCGGAGCTGCTTCCCTGTCTGATCTGCGGGAAAAAGATATTATTACCAAGTTTGACGGCCAGGGTATTAAGACTTATGATGACCTGACAAACATGCTTAAATATTACGAAGGAGGAACCACCGTGACTCTTACTGTCCAGTCTCTTGAAAATGGACAGTATGTGGAAAGGAATGTAGATATTACCCTTGGCAAGAGGCCTGCAGAGGCTCCGCAGCAGGGGTAAGAAAAATAAAATCTCTCCAGGCTCAGTAATTGGGCCTGGGGAGACTTTTTGCATTTAAAAATGGACCAGCCGTAATTATATGTTTTAATCTATTAAAAAGTGCTTGACAAATGCAGGGGTTTCCAGTATTGTAATATATAGTTAGTTAACGCTAACCATATAAATCAACCAGCTGATCTTCGTTTCACCGGATATCTAAAGTGAGGACTGCTGTTTGATTTCTTTTATTAATTCACAGCGCCTTAGGGCGTATATCTTTTCATACATAGTTAGCTTGGACTAACCAAGGAAATGGAGGTAATTGCATGAGCGTAGTGATTGTTGGAGGAAATGAGTGCATGGTACGCCAATATAAAGAACTATGCAAGGAGTATAGCTGCTGCGCAAAGGTCTTTACGGAGTTAAAGGGTGGGATGAAGAATAAAATCGGCAAGCCTGATTTGCTGGTGCTTTTTACCAGCACCATGTCCCATAAAATGGTCCGCTGCGCATTAAGTGAGACAAAGGGACTGGATACCATAATCGCCCGTTCCCATTCCAGTTCCATGTCGGCACTGAAAAACATTCTGGTAGAACACGCCGGATAGGAGGGAAAATTATGTCGGAAGAAATGCTGATCAGGCACTGTGCGCCAACACTGGCCGGGATAAAAACCGGGAGTTTGTTTTCCTGTCCATGTCGGTCCCAGAAAGAGATCCAAAATGAGGTGAGGCGGCTGAACCGTGTGCTTGCACCAAAAGGGATCCGGGTTTTGCCGCTGCGCTATTTCAAACAGAGGGCTTTGATTTATCTCTATCGTCCAAGCCACTTAGAAAGGGATTTATCTGATGGGTGTGCTTCCGCCTTGTTGAAACAATATGGCTACTCCTTTGAAAATTCCCAACGTTGTGTAGTCCAGCTTGTGAACAGGCTTCGTACCTGCTCTGGATTTCCTCACGAAATTGGTTTATTTCTAGGCTATCCTCCGGAGGATGTTCAAGGTTTCATCGACAATAAGGCCTGTCACTGTAAATGTATCGGATGCTGGAAGGTTTACGGCGATGAGGAAAAAGCGAGGCAAACTTTTAACCGCTATAAAAAATGCACGGAAACCTATTTTGCACAGTGGTCCCAAGGCACAGCTGTTGAATGGCTCGCCGTAGCCGTTTGATATAGAAGGAATAATTGAGAAAGGTTGGTTATACATCATGAGTAAAATTGCAGTAGTTTATTGGAGCGGAACAGGAAACACCGAAGCAATGGCAAACGCTGTCTTAAAGGGAGCAAAGGAAAAGGATGCGGATGTGATCATGCTCACCCCTTCCGAATTTGAAGCTTCCATGATTGATTCTCTGGATGCCATCGCTTTTGGCTGCCCTGCCATGGGGGCGGAGGTTCTAGAGGAGAGTGAATTCGAACCCATGTTTTCGTCCTGCCTATCCAGGCTTTCGGGAAAAAAGGTTGCTCTGTTCGGTTCCTATGGATGGGGAGACGGCGAATGGATGCGTTCCTGGGAAAAGACTTGTGAAGACGCGGGCGTAGAGCTTGCTTTCGAAAGCGTTATCTGTAATGAAGAGCCTGACGGAGAGGCTGTTGCAGCTTGTAACGCGCTTGGTGCGGCTCTGGCAGAATAGGGAGATGTATTTCAAAGGATTGAAACATTTAACCAATTGCGCTGAATACTTATATTTAGAGTATTCAGCGCTATATTTTTATCTATTGATTCGATATCAATTCAACTCATTAAAAAAATCTAAATTCCTGGCCTGCACTTGTAAGAGACTTTTAAATGCTTTATAATAATCTGGTATGCGGTGCATAATTACAGATAGAAGGAGATTACAATTTGGACGAGAAAGATTTTCCGGAAGAGAAAATGGAAGATACAGTTGCTCGCAGCTCTGACAGCGGCAAAAAGAAAAAAGACGAAGATGAGTATGAAAAAGTCTGCTATGTCTGCCGCAGGCCGGAGAATGTGACTGGGCCGATGGTTTCCATGCCCGGAGGCATGAATCTGTGCCATGATTGTATGCAGAAGGCATTTGATTCCGTAACACAGGGCGGATTTGATATAACGAAGATTCAAAATATGCCTTATATGAATTTGAATTTCAGTGATCTTGGAAGCTTAGACAAAAAAGATCTTGAGATACCCAATAAGCAGAGGGTTAAAAAGAGAGCGGAAAAGGAGCCGGGGCAGGAGCTGAATTTAAAAGATATTCCGGCACCTCATGTGATCAGGCGGAAGCTTGATGATTATGTCATCGGCCAGGAGCAGGCCAAAAAGGTGATTTCCGTAGCCGTTTATAATCATTACAAAAGGGTATATCTGGCGGATTCCCAAAAGGTGGATGAGGAAGGAAATGTACAGATAGAAAAATCCAATATTTTAATGATCGGTCCTACTGGAAGCGGGAAAACCTACCTGGTTAAGACCCTGGCAAGGCTTCTTGATGTTCCTTTGGCTATTGCCGATGCCACTTCTCTTACAGAGGCCGGATACATAGGCGATGACATAGAGAGTGTGGTATCCAAGCTGCTTGCGGCGGCTGGCAATGATGTGGATAAGGCGGAACGGGGCATTATTTTTATTGACGAGATTGATAAGATTGCAAAAAAGAAAAACACCAGCAGCAGGGATGTAAGCGGGGAGTCTGTTCAGCAGGAGCTTTTAAAACTTTTAGAGGGGAGCAGTGTGGAGGTCCCGGTGGGCTCAAACCAGAAAAATGCTCTCACCCCAATGACTTCGGTGAGCACTGAGAACATCCTGTTCATTTGCGGAGGAGCGTTCCCGGATTTAGAAGATATCATCAGGGAGCGGCTAAAGGAAAAGTCCTCCATTGGCTTTTCAGCAGAATTAAAAGACCGGTATGAGAAGGATCCCAATATCCTTACCCACGTGACCAATGAGGATTTACGCAAGTTCGGTATGATTCCTGAATTTTTAGGCCGTCTGCCCATTACAGTAACTCTGGAATCTTTAAATAAAGAGCTGCTGGTCCGGGTTTTAAAAGAACCGAAGAATGCCATTTTAAAACAGTATAAAAAGCTTTTGGAGCTTGATGAAGTGAATCTGGTATTTGAAGATGAGGCATTGGAATGGATCGCAGAAGAAGCTCTTAAGAAAAAAACAGGTGCAAGAGCCTTAAGGGCCATTATAGAAAATTTCATGCTTGATATCATGTATGAGGTTCCTAAGGATCCTAACATTGGATCCGTGGTCATAACGAGAGCTTACTTAGATAAGAATGGCGGACCTCTTATTCAGATGAGATGTTAGTAAAACGGAAATCGATGGACAAGGGATAAAAAATACAAAAGAGTGGAGATAATAAGGACGGAAGGAGTGTGGGTTATGGTATTTATTGGTATCATTGCTTTGCTGGCTGCCCTGGATCTTTTAATAAAGAGTGCCATTGAGGATCAGGAAGAAGCCGGTTTTCCTAAGGAACTGGAGGGAAGCGGCGGAAAAATTTTGCTGCATAAGAATCATAATGCCGGTTTTTCCTTTGGCTATTTTAAGGATCATCCCTCCATGGTAAAGATGATTCCCCTGGCAGTGGCATCCTTTATCGGAGGAATGCTCGCAAGCCTTCTTCAAAGAAAAGGAAACATCTTAGAAAAATTGGCGCTGTCCGTTGCCCTGGGAGGTGCGGTCAGCAATCTGTACGACAGGCTGGTCCGCCATTATGTAGTGGACTATTTCAGTATTCAGTATGGAAAGCTTAAAAAAGTAGTGTTCAATCTGGGTGACTTATTCATTTTTCTGGGCGCTGGAATTATCCTTATCGTGGAAATTATTAAAGCTTTTAAAGAACGATGAAATGTAAAAAAGCGGCTGTCTTCTTGACATAGCCGCTTTTCTATTGTAGAATCAATGATAAAATATTACAAAATAGGAGTTGATCTTTTTGGATTCGAGTGACTATATACAGTTGCTTACGTTATTTTTGTTAGTTGGAATATCAGCATTTTTCTCATCGGCTGAGACTGCGCTTACTACGGTGAATAAAATCAGGGTACGGAATTTGGCGGAGACTGGCAATAAGAATGCCATTACGCTGACTAAGATTTTAGAAAACCAGGGTCAGATGCTCAGTGCGATTCTTGTCGGTAACAATGTGGTAAACTTAACTGCCTCTTCCATGTCCACCACACTGGTTATGAGTATTTGGGGCAATAAGGCAATAGGCATTGGGACCGGTATCCTTACGCTTGTCATTCTGGTGTTCGGCGAGATAACCCCGAAAACCATTTCTACCTTGTATTCCGAGATAATATCTTTAAAATATGCAAAAGTAATCTATGCTTTTATGATTGTCATGACTCCGGTCGTTTATGTGATTCGTATTCTTTCAACAGGAGTTTTGCACGTGATCCATGTAAACCCTAACCGGAAACAGGAGCCTATCACAGAGGATGAGCTGCGGACCATTGTTGATGTGAGCCATGAGGAAGGCGTGATAGAATCAGAAGAAAGAAAGATTATAAACAACGTGTTTGATTTTGGAGATTCCGTAGCGCGGGATATTATGATTCCCCGTATTGATATGACTTTAGTAGAGGTGAATGCTGCCTATGATGAGTTGATCGATATTTTCCGGCAGGAAATGTACACCAGGATTCCGGTATACGAGGAAACCAGTGACAATGTAATCGGAATCATCAATATGAAGGATCTGCTTCTTGTCGACAGGACAGATGATTTTAATATCAGGGATTTTTTAAGAGAGCCGCTCTATACATACGAGTATAAAAAAACTGCGGAACTTATGTTAGAGATGCGCCAAACCTGCAATAACGTTGTCATCGTTTTGGATGAATACGGAGCAACGGCAGGGATGATAACCCTTGAAGATTTACTGGAAGAAATCGTCGGAGAGATCAGGGACGAGTATGACGAGGATGAAGAAAATGAACTGGTTGAGGTGGAACCTTTTGAATATCTGGTGGAAGGCTCTATGAAGCTTGATGATTTAAATGACAGGCTGGACCTTGGGCTGGAGTCTGAAGATTATGATTCCATCGGAGGCCTGATCATCGGACAGCTTGACCGGCTCCCTGAACAGGGGGAAGAGGTTGTCTGCGGCGGAATCCGCCTTGTTGTAGACGAACTGGACAAAAATAGAATCGACAGGGTTCGGATGTATTTGCCTCATTAAGGGTTTTATTGGCCGGTGGTTTTGCAGGCATTTACCGAAAGGCTGGGAAAAAGGGAGAGAGAAGCTGAATGCTTCTGCTCTCCCTTTCGCGTTCCCGAGGACTCTTCCGTCAACTAAGCATTCCCCCCGCGGTGCCGCTGACTGCGCAGATGGCCATGGTTGTGAGAAGCTGGTTCATAGAGCCGTTTAATCCTTTGTTTAAGAAAAAGGATACGGCTAAGAGCACCAGGAAATATAGAAGTCCCAACAAAAGGCCCCAGAAGAATCTTCGATGCCGTACGCTCTTTCCCATTAAGACTCCGCCAAAGAGACAGGCGATAATATAAACCGCATTGACTCCCAGGCGTATCTGACCTTCCTTCAGCCGGAATCTATAGAGTGCTAAGGCCAGGACCACCAGCAAGATTCCGGTCAGTATGTAGGTGATAAGAAGGTTTCTTAGTGTGACCTGAAGCTTTGATTTTTCCATTTGAATACTCCTTATATCTTGTCTTCTGGTTCAGTATATTCTAGGGGTATGGATGATATTCATGGATGTCCTAACAATAAAATTGATACTGAAATTACTTATCCTCATAATCAATGATTTTTTCCTGCAGCCGTTTTCTCTTATCTTCAAAAACAGTTGCGCGGTGTTTTACACCGGATGAAACCCGCTTTTTACGTTCTTCCGGTGTTTCCTTTGTAAGTTTCAATAAGGGTGATTTTTTCTTTTTCATATTATTCTGCCGCCTTAAAATTATAGACCGGCTTGATGATCTTTTCAATCTCTGCCGTGTCCGCAATATTGTTAATGATTTCATCCATAGACTTATAGGCAAAGGGGGATTCGTCAATAGTTGATTTATTGACAGTTGAGGAATAAATCCCTTCCATGGACGCCTTGAACTGAGAAAGTGTAATGCGTTCCTTAGCGGTGCTTCGGCTCATCAATCGTCCGGCTCCGTGGGGCGCGGATTGATTCCAGTCCGGGTTGCCCTTACCGACACAGATCAGGCTGCCGTCCCGCATGTTGATGGGGATCAGAATCCTCTCACCTTTCTTGGCAGAGATAGCCCCTTTGCGCAGAATCATGGATTTCGGTTCAATATAATTATGGATCGTTGTAAAGCTGTCCTCTATCTTAAATTTCATATGCTTGACGATTTCCTTTACAATAGCCATGCGGTTCAACGCGGCATAATGCTGGGTAATCATCATGTCATGGATATAATCATCGAGCAATTGCCCGTCGACAAAAGCCAGGTTTTTATCCACTTTTAAAAATTCCTGCCGGCACTTTTCCAAGCTCTTGGCGGCGGCTTTTTGGTAGAATTCCGCGACTTGCTTGCCCAGATTGCGGCTGCCGGAATGTACTACCAGATAAAACCGGTTGTCATCACTTCGGTCAAGCTCAATAAAATGATTACCGCCGCCAAGTGTACCCAAGCTTAATTCAGCACGGTTTAAGTTCACATGGCTGGCACATCGTAGTTCGGCCAAATTGATATCAGCCATAAAAGGATGGGGATTGCTTCTCGTTGCAAACCCCGCCGGGATGTGCTTGTATATCACTTTGTCCAGCTGCTGCAATTCCACGTGATCATCCTTTAGCAACACGGTTTCCATGCCGCAGCCGATATCCACACCCACCAGATTTGGAACCACTTTATCTGTGATGGTCATGGTAGTACCGATGGTACAGCCCGCCCCGGCGTGAGTATCCGGCATGATACGGATTTGACTTCCGCGTACAAATTCTTGATTGAGCAGATTGATAATCTGCGAGATAGCTTCTTGTTCAATATTGTCAGTGAACACCTTAGCAGTGTTGTATTTACCTTGTAATTCAATCATTATGTCTTCCTCGTTTCTAAAAATGGGCGCAAAAAAGCCCGGGTATCAGCTACCCGGGCTAAATCAGCATAATATTAATAAAGGCATCGAATAACGCCATGCAGATTACAATAGTACGGGAGCGATTTATTATTATTTACAATGTGTTCAATTCTAAACATGACGTCACCTTCCTTTCTATAATTTATTTTTAATCACATTATCATGATTACGCCTATTTGTCAAGAATTTCCATAAAAATGATTTTACATGCTTTTTTATGCTGTTTTTAGAAAACTAATTTCGTATGTGATTCCCCTGTTCCCTGGGGCAATTCATCTTGCACTCGTCTAAAACATGTGGTATAATCTCAAAGAATTAGACAAATACAGGAGGTGTAAGTTTATGAAGCATGTAAAGACCTTAAATTCCAGTACATTAAAAGAGTCCATGAAGAAAGGCGGCTGCGGCGAATGCCAGACTTCTTGCCAGTCAGCCTGCAAGACATCCTGTACAGTAGGAAACCAGAGCTGCGAGAACAGCAACCGTTAGTACAACAGCTGTGTCATCCTGTGTTCATATATGAGTGCAGAATGTGGATGGAAATAACTGTATAGAACAGCCATAAGGCAGATGAGCAGATGCCCCTACGGTCGTGATGACGGTAGGGGTTCCTTCGCTTGTCTGCCAAAAACCAATAATCAGTTAAAGCTTTTCAAATAAGGAGAATACAAGTGATTCATCAATATATCAACAATGGCTTCCATATTATTATGGATGTCAACAGCGGCTCCGTTCATTCTGTAGATCCGGTCATGTATGATGCCGTAGAGATCGCCGCAGGCATGGTGCCGGAGATGGAAGAGGCCCAGTCCCTGGGGGAAGAGGTAGGAGAAGAAGTACGAATCCGTCTTTCTGAAAAATATGGAGAGACAGAAGTAGAAGAAGCACTGGAGGAGATCCAGTATCTGATCAATAAGGGAGAACTGTTTACAAAGGATTTATACCACGATTACGTGGTGGACTTTAAAAAGCGGCAGACCGTGGTAAAGGCTCTTTGCTTACATATTGCCCATGATTGCAACCTTGCCTGCAAATATTGTTTTGCGGAAGAAGGGGAGTACCATGGCAGAAGAGCGCTGATGTCATTTGAAGTGGGAAAGAAGGCTCTCGACTTTCTTATTGCCAATTCCGGGAACCGAAGAAACTTAGAAGTAGACTTTTTTGGCGGGGAACCGCTCATGAATTGGGACGTAGTAAAACAGCTTGTTGAATACGGACGGAAAAAAGAGAAAGAATATAATAAGAACTTCCGGTTTACCATGACTACCAACGGGGTACTGTTAAACGACGAGATCATGGAATTCTGCAATCGGGAAATGAGCAATGTAGTATTAAGCCTTGACGGACGTAAAGAGGTCAATGATGCTATGCGCCCCTTCCGTAATGGAAAGGGCAGCTACGAGCTGATCGTTCCTAAATTCCAGAAATTTGCTCAGCTTAGAGAAAACAAGGATTATTACATCAGAGGTACCTTTACCCGCCATAATATGGATTTTGCAAAGGATGTTCTGGAATTTGCTGATCTCGGCTTTAAAAGCATGTCGATTGAGCCTGTAGTGGCACAGCCGGAAGAGGAATATGCCATCAGGGAGGAAGATCTTCCTCAAATCTTAAAGGAGTATGACGATCTTGCGGTGGAATACATTAAAAGGCAGAAGGAAGGAAAAGGGTTCAACTTCTTCCATTTTAATATTGACTTAAACCAGGGTCCCTGTGTGGCTAAGCGCCTGTCCGGCTGCGGTTCAGGAACTGAGTATCTGGCAGTGACTCCATGGGGAGACTTTTATCCTTGCCACCAATTTGTCGGTGAGGAAAAATTCCTTCTTGGCAATGTGGACACTGGTGTGACTAATTTAGAGATCCGCGATGAATTCAAGCTTTGCAATGTTTATGCAAAGGACAAATGCCGGGACTGCTTTGCAAGGTTTTACTGCAGCGGAGGCTGTGCGGCTAACTCCCACAACTTCCACGGAAGCATCACGGATGCGTATGATATCGGCTGCGAGATGCAGAAGAAGCGGATCGAATCTGCGATTATGATTAAG
>Ga0213824_1000740_pt1 | contig 22370 bp, 11 predicted proteins | sample MC6MC0906MG_FD_179892 | JGI IMG/M metagenome (GOLD analysis project Ga0213824, IMG submission 179892) | Enriched soil aggregate microbial communities from Iowa State University, Ames, United States - MC6-MC0906-MG | ecosystem: Environmental > Terrestrial > Soil > Unclassified | place: USA: Iowa...
CGAATTTGTATGAGCATATCGAGGAGACGGTGTTCAGGGCGGCGTATCGGTACTGCCACGGTAACCAGTTGCAGACAGGGCGGTTGCTGAACATCAGCCGCAACATCGTGCGGGCGCGGCTGGAGAAAATTGGCGAACTGACAAAAGCGTAATGGGCGCGGCCCACCCCTGTAGGAGCAGCCTTGTGCTGCGAAGAGGCCGGTACGGATCCTACTGTTATGTGATCTTTACCGGCCTCTTCGCAGCACAAGGCTGCTCCTACCGGGCCTGTGTTTGCCTTGAAATACAGGTCAGGTGGGACCGCGTAGCCAGCAGCGGTTGTGCGCGGCGCCCGGCTACCTGAAGGCCCACGGCACCCCTGAAGCGCCAAAAGACCTGGCCAGCCACAACTGCATCGTGTTGCGCCAGAACGATGCTGCGTTCGGCATCTGGCGGCTCAGCCGCGGCAAGCAGAGCGAGTCGGTGAAGGTGCGCGGCAGCCTGAGCACAAACGATGGCGAGGTCGCCCTGAACTGGGCCCTCGATGGGCAAGGCATCCTGATGCGGGCCGAGTGGAACCTGGCTGACCACCTGCGCAGCGGGCGGCTGGTGGAAGTGCTGGGCGACTACCACACCCCGCCTGCGGATATCTATGCGGTGTACCTGGAGCGCCTGAACCTGTCGGCCAAGGTGTCGTGTTTTGTCGAGCACTTGAGGACGTTCTTCCGTCAGGGAGAAACCCTGGCTGCGTGGCAGTGAGCCGGTTTGCCGATGGCGTGCAGTCGGCTCAAGGCTTGGCGAAACCTTGGTTCTCATGGCCGTCAAGAAACGCCTGTACAGATTAATTTGAATCAAATACGATGCATTTATGTGGATTTTCTAAATTATGCATTATATACGGTGCAAGGTTTATGGATGGTTTAGGCAAACTGATTGGGCTGAACAAAGAGTCAGGCTAACCAAGCTTACGCTTCAGCTGACGCAAGGTCCTGATGGTTTCGATCAAAGAGTTGCTGGTGCCAAGTTGCCACGACTTTATTTTATGAGACTATTGTTCATATAAAAATGCTAGTGATTATCAGACGAATGCGCCGCCAAAACGAACCCGTTTCCCGTTTCTAAACCGTACTTCTGGATACGGCCAGTTCGCTCGAATAGTGGCAGGGGAAATATTTGAGTTCACAGCTTCACGCGGCAGGACCCCGCTTAATTGGCCGGTCCCAGCTTTGTCAATTACGGTGATTTGATGATAGAAAGCGGGGGGCTGTGGCATGTCTTTAACGAGATTTATCAAGCCCTGACGTGGTTCTTTGTAAAACTCAATGGCAAAGTTTGCTTCTGACGCCGTGTATACAGATTCTTTCAATGATCTGGAGGTTTGGGCAAGACTGAGCGCATCTTTGCTTGAGAGGTGCCCGATTATTTTACGCTTAACATGCCATGGCATATGGTCGAGCCTAGGCAGCGGCTTTATCACGACATCGCTCTGCATGTGCCCTTTGCCAGCGGGGCTGGATCTCGACGGTAATGACAATATCGCGGCCGCATTACCTGCCCACCGGGTAAGGTTATTCATTAATTTCGTAAATATTGAATGTCCCGTTGGATCGCTATAGTTAATGGGGTCGCCTACGCAATACGCATATGGATTTAACCCCCCATTACCAAACGGACTCCAACTGTCAGGACAGTTGAAACGCATCAATACCGGATTAAATGCTCGGTATCCATTACCCAACACATAATGCCCGGTTACCGGGTCTGGACGTTCTCCATTGAAGCCCAGCATACTCAGTAAGCCGCCTTCCGGGGCTTGGTGGCCATAGGGTGTGTACACAAGGGGATGAAGCTTCATTGCGTCGAGTACATTCACTCCCGAGCGTTGCTGATCGGTAGCGAGCAAGGTCGATTTGATGGCATCTTCCTGACTTTGATGCTGGGCCGACAGTTGATCCCCGTGCTGGAAGACCGAACGCGTCACCCAGCCTTGTACTTCGGTGGCCAGGCGGCTTTTCTGGAAAAACCGTTGAATGTTCGCCTGCTCCGATGGCCTACACGCGGTCAGATTATTCGGTGGGTCATCACGATAGAGGCAAAGTAGGGTATCGGGGTTCGTCGACATGGATTGGGCTTCCTGAAAGCTCCCTGTACTTGACTATTATCCTTGCGCCTTCGGCCCACGCTGTCTACCTAGCAGAATTGCTAGGCATCTGTACGATGCGCTTCATCGAGCGCAGGGGATGACGGGCTGCGCAGCTAGCGCTTCGGCGTCGTAGCGCTTGTCGGCAAGCAACCATTTACAGCGTTTACGCGGGCGACCACGTTCGATGGAAAGCTGACGTCGTCCAGCAGTGGTTGGGCGTAGCTGATGTCAGTGGCTTGCGAAATCCAGTGATACTCGGGTTAAATGAGAGTCATTATTAAAGACGCTCTGATCGGTTCTACCATGTCCTGTGCTGACCCTTCCCTGCAAAAAGCCGTGCACACGCTTTACGAGGACCATCATTCCTGGCTGTGCGGATGGCTGCGCAGCAAGCTCGGGTGTATGGAGCATGCCGCCGACCTGGCCCAGGACACGTTCATGCGGGTGCTGATCCTGCGCAAGGCGGCGGAGCTGCAACAGCCACGGGCGTACCTGAGCAGTGTCGCCCGTAGCCTGATGATCGACATGTTCCGGCGCCGTGCCGTGGAGCAGGCCTACCTGGAAACCCTCGCGGCACGGCCCGAGCATGTAGAGGTTTCGCCTGAGGCTCGCCTGCTGATCATCGAGACCCTGCTGGACATTGATCGGCTCCTCGACGGCTTGGGCACGCGTACCCGCGAGATCTTCCTCATGGCCCAGCTCGATGGCCTGAGCTATGTGGAAATCGCGCGGCGCCTGGATGTTTCGCTCACCACCGTCAAAAAACACGCCGTGCGAGCACTGACCCATTGCTTGATGCTGGCCGAGGCCTGAACCATGGCGGGTGCTGAACCATTGGACCGCAACACATTGGAGGCTGCCGCACGCTGGTATGTGGAGCTGCGCTGCGAGGCGGATGACACCACGCGCGCGGCGCATCAGCGCTGGTTGCTGAGCGACCCGCGACACCTGCTGGCCTGGGAGCGCCTGACACGCTTGCAGGGCAAGCTGGCGCAGGTTACGCCCGGTATTGCACGGCCGACGTTAAGCAGTGCCAGGGCCAAGCGGCGTGAGGTGCTCAAGGTGTTGTCGCTGTTGTTGGTCACGGGTGCGACAGGCGGGGTGGTGTTGCGTGATGGCGGCGTTGCGCGGTTGATGGCCGACGTGCGCACAGGCGTTGGCGAGCAGCGTTCGTTGCGGCTGGACGATGGCAGCCAGTTGCACTTGAACACCGACACTGCTGTTGATATTCGCTACGACGGCCAGTGGCGCGCACTTGAGTTGCTGAAAGGGGAGATCCTGGTGCAGACCGCATCGGATGCATTGTCCCGCCCGTTCATCGTGCATACCGGCCAGGGTAGTGTCCGCGCACTGGGTACGCGCTTCATCGTGCGCTGCGACAGCGACTTTACGCGGGTGTGCGTGCTGCAACATGCGGTGCAAGTGCGCAGTGCACAGGCCATGGCGGCTGTGCGGGTAGAGGCCGGGCAACAGTTGCAATTCAGCACCGAAAATATTGGCAACGTGACCCCGCTAGCGGCAATGGCAGACGCATGGTCGCGCGAGATGTTGATCGTGAATGACTGGCGCCTCGCCGATGTGGTGAGCGAGCTGCAGCGGTATCGACCGGGGTACCTGGGCTGTGGTGAGGCCGTGGGCGGGTTGCGCGTGTCCGGGGCGTTTCACCTGGGCGACATTGATAGTGTCCTGGAAAACCTGACCACCACGCTGCCCGTGCGCATTCGCCGCTTCAGCCGGTACTGGACGCGCGTCGAGGCTGCCTGAAGCATGATGCCGTTTAGGGCCGCAACGCGGCCCCAAAATGCCAGAAGGCTGCGATTTTTTTTGCCTGGGGGGTTATCGATTGTCGTTCTCGTTCGACTTGTAGGTAGACGCGCACCAAGCGCAATGAAAACACTGCCGCAGGGCGAAAGGAAACCGCATGCTCGCTGTCAACGATTGCAACCGCATCCTATTGATCAACTCGACCAGGACCAAACTGGCGCGTGCCGTGAATCGCGCATTGTTCAGCGTGGCGCTGGCGACGCCATTGGCAACGGTGATGGTCGCCAGCCCTGCCTTTGCCCAAAGCCAGGCTGAAACTTCGTTCGATATTGCCGCCGGCCCGCTGGCCACGGCGCTCACGCAATTTGCTTCGGCAGCCGGGGTGACGGTGTCCTTCGAGCCGTCATCGGTGCAGGCACTGAAGTCGCCCGGCCTGCATGGCCGCTACAGCTCCGATGCCGGCCTGCGCCAGTTGCTGGCGGGTAACCGGTTGCAGGTGTTGAAGCAGGCCAATGGCAGCTACTCGCTGCTGCCCATGGTCGGTGACGATTCGACCCTGCAGCTTGATACCACCAGCGTAACCGGTGCGGCTGCAGAGTCCGCCTATGGGCCGGTGAATGGCTACGTTGCCAGCCGCAGTGCCACCGGGACCAAAACTGACACGCCAATCCTGGAGATCCCCCAGGCGATCAACGTGATCACCGCCGACCAGGTACAAGCCCAGGGGGCGCGCAACCTGACCCAGGCGCTGCGCTACACCCCGGGCCTGGCTACCGGCGGCTTTACCGATCGCAACAGCATTGCCGACGAAATCACCAGCCGCGGGTTTGCCCCGACCCCGCTGTACCTGGACGGCGCGTACCTGCCGTATGCCGGTAGCCTCGGGGGCGCACCTCAGATCGACCCCTACACGCTGGAGCGTATCGAAGTGCTCAAAGGCCCATCTTCGGTGCTGTACGGGCAAAACCAGCCGGGCGGGCTGATCAACATGGTTTCCAAGCGCCCCACCCGTGAGCAGCGTAGCCAGGTGAAGCTTGGTGCCGGCAGCTACAACCGGGTCAACGGCGCCTTCGATACCAGCGGCCCGCTGGACGAGCAGAAGGTCTTTACCTATCGCCTGGTCGGCGTTGCCGACAAAGGCAACGAGATGGTCGCTCACGCGCACAGCGAGCGCTTGTTGCTGGCGCCTAGCCTGACCTGGGCGCCAAACGAAGACACGTCTCTGACGTTGCTCGCCCAAGTGCAGCGTGATGATGGCCTGCCCGATTATCAGACGTTGCCGATGATCGGCTCACTCAAGCGTGGCCCGACAGGCCAGCATATCGACCGGGACTTCTTTTCGGGGGACTCGCGGTACAACGATTACAAGCGCAACCAATACATCTTTGGCTATGACTTCAGCCACCGTTTCAATGACGAGCTGGCATTCAGATCTACCGCGCGCTACACCGACGTACGCGACCGCTACAAAGGCTTCTACCTGCGCAGCTTCGTGACGCAAGGCGATGTGGTGGACTACACCCGCGCCAACCGGGTCAAGCTGGACTGGCGCCAGCACAACATCGCCTACACCCTCGATAACAACCTGGAGTACACCTTCGACACGGGCGCACTGCGGCACACCTTGCTGGCCGGCGCGGACTACCGTCACTTCTCGCGCAAGTACGATGGCTACAACGCCTACAACGTGTTGCCTGTCGACCTGTATGGCAAGAACAACTACCCCACCAGCAACGTAACGCCGGTGCTGGATACCCGTTGGGACAACACCCTGCGCCAGACCGGGGTGTACGTGCAGGACCAGATCAAGCTGGACAACTGGATCCTGACGGTAGGCGGGCGCCAGGACTGGGCGGAAGTCGACAACAAGGATCTGCTGGCGCACAGCATTGCCTCCCAGCGCGACACCAAGTTCACCGGGCGCATCGGCCTGACCTATGTCACCGAGTTTGGCCTGGCGCCGTATGTCAGCTATTCCCAGTCGTTCTTGCCCACCGTGGGCACGGCAGCGCCCGAGCGCGGCGGCAAGGCGTTCGAGCCAAGCGAAGGTGAGCAATACGAAGTAGGGCTGAAGTACCAGCCAGTCGACGGCACCTTGTTCACGGCTTCGGTGTTCCAGGTGAAACAGAAGAACATGCTGACGGGTGATACCGAGTACCCGCAGTACCAGGCGCAAAATGGCGAGGTGCGCTCGCGTGGGGTGGAGCTAGAACTCAAATCCAGCATCGAGCATGTCGATGTACTGGCCGCTGCTACCTACATCGACTCGTTCTATACCAAGAGCACCTATGGCGACCAGGGCAACCGCAACGAGGCGCAGGCCCCGGTGTCTGCCACATTGTGGGTGGATTACCACTTCACCCAGGCCACTCTCAATGGCCTGACGTTTGGCGCCGGCGCACGTTACACCGGCCGCAAACAGGGTAACTCGGCCAATACCTTCGAAGTACCGGCTTATGCCGTGTATGACGCCACCGTCAGCTACGACCTTGCCAAGCTCGACCCAAGCCTGCGCGGCCTGCAGGCCAGCGTGAATGTGCAAAACATCTTCGATCGCGAGTACGTATCCGACTGCAACTATGCGTTTGGCTGCTATTACGGACAGGAGCGGGTTGCGTCGGTAGAGATGACCTACGACTGGTGATCAAGCCCCCGCGCCACGCGGTATACTCCGCGCCATTTTGCCAATGGCGGGAGAACGCTATGCGCCAGGTTTTGCTCATCGTCGATGTCCAGTCCACCTTCAGCCCGCCCGAGTGGCTGGTCGATGGCTTGCGGCGGTTGTCAGCGAACATTCCTACCATTGCCTCGGTCGAGTTGCACGACGAACAGGTCACGCCATTCGAACGGCAGCTCGGCTGGCACCCGGCGGCCGAGGACGAAAGCCTGGTCGAAGCCGACCAGGTGTTCGTCAAGCATGGCTACGGGCAGAGCGCCGAAGCCATCGAGTACATCAGGCAACTGGGTGTGGAGCGAGTGCTGGTGTGTGGGCTGCAGACCGAAACCTGTGTGCTGGCCGCCGGCTTTGCCTTGTTCGATGCGGGGTTGACCCCCACCCTGGTGACGGACATGACGGTCGGGTCTTCGCTGGACCGGTCGGCCAAGCTGGGGATCGAGCTGTGGCAGCATCACTTTCGCCAGGTCACGACCTCGGCTGAAGTGCTGGCCGAACTGGCGGGACAACGCTGAACAATATTGTCACTTTGCTATCATGCGGCGCCAATGCGTATCATTGGCGATTGTAGTCCGCTGATCGAGAAGGATCTCCATGCTTAAAAAGCCATACCGGGTAGCTGTTCTGCTGCCTGTCATAATGCTGTGGGCGGGCCTTGCCCACGCCTTTACCGACGGTATCGACCGTTCCGTCATCCTGGAAAAGATCGCGCAGACGTTCGTGGTGCAGAAGGACGGCAGCTTCCGTCTGGATGTCGACAGCGTCATGCTGATCAACGAAGAACGTGCCATCAAGACCCATGCCCAGCACCCGGTAACCTACAACCGTTCGCTGGAGACGCTGGAGGTGGTGGAGGCCTACACGCAAAAGCCCGACGGCCGAAAAGTGCAGGTGGATGCCGCGCATATCAAGGAGCAGCAGGAGCAGGCCTCGGCGCAGGCGCCGATGTTCCAGGACTCGGTCAACAAGGTGGTCATCTTCCCCGAGGTTGCGGTGGGTGACCGGCTGGTGCTGCGTTATCAACGTCACCGCGCTACACCGCTTTTCCCTGGGCAGTTCGAAGACATCACCGTGCCGCAATTCTACCCGGTGGGGCAGTTTTCGCTGACTTATGACTTGCCCCAGGACATGCCGCTGCAGGCCGATGCCCGCGGCTTCAAGGCGTCGTCACCCGCCGGCGGGCAAGGGCGCACGGTGTATCGCTGGGACTATGTACCGGCAGCGCGGGCGCGGATCGAGACGGGGGCCGTGTCGTACCTGGACTACGGCCACTACCTGGCGGTTTCGACGTTCTCCGGCTTCAAGGACTTTGCCCAGGCCTACCAGGCCAGGGCCGCGGTCGAGGTCACCCCACAGATCAGCGAACTGGCGAAGCGCCTGACGGCCGGTTTGCCAACCGCGCGGGAAAAAGCCCTGACCCTCAGTGACTGGGTCCGCGAGAACATCCGCTATGTGGCGGTGTACGTGGGTGCTGGCGGGGTGGTTCCGCATGCCGCGCAAACCGTGCTGGACAACCGCTATGGGGACTGCAAGGACCACGTTGCGCTGCTGGAAGCGCTGCTAAGCGCGGCAGGCCTCAAGAGCACCCCGGCCCTGGTGAACCAGGGCACTGCCTATGTGTTCCCCAAGGTGCCGACTTTGGGTGTGCTGAACCATGTGATCACCTATGTGCCGGGCCTGGACTTGTACCTGGACTCGACCGACCCTTCGATTGCTGCCGGTTACCTGCCCTTGACCGTGCTGAACAAGCGAGTGCTGCTGACTGCCACTGGCGAGTTTGGCAAAACCCCGGCCATGCAATTGAACCAGGTTTCCAGTGACTTGTTGTTCAAGGTCAAGGCCGATGGCGGCGCCGACTTCACCCATGTTTCGACGGTGAAGGGCTGGGCCAGCGAGATGAGCCGCTTTGGCGTGAAACTGATGAAGCCGGCGGACCGCGAAATGCTGGTGGAAAAAGTGCTGACCGCTTACGGGCAGCGTGGCACGGGTTCGTTCACGGTCGCGCCGCCCGCTGCCAGCGGTGATTTTGTCAGCACCGTGGACGGGCGCACGGAAAACCTGGTCAATCTGCCAGGGCCTGTTGGCGTACCGACCCTGACCAGCCTGGCCGGCGGTATCTCGCAGAATGTGTACAGCTTCACGCTGGAAAAGCAACGCAGCCAGAGCTTCGTGTGCATTTCCAACGACACGGTGGAAACGTCGCGCTTCGAGTTCCCGACCCAGGTCAATGTGTTGGCGATCCCCAAGCCTGTGCAGTTGCATGAGGGCGATGTCGACTACAGTGCGCGCTACTCCCAGGAGGGCAACGCTGTGGTGGTGGAGCGGCGTTTCAAGTTCAGCCACCCGGATGTCGTCTGCTCGCCTGACGACTTCATGGAGATGAAACCGGTGCTGGAGGCGATGATCCGCGACCTGCAGAGCCAGATCATCGTGCAGGCAGGGTAGCTCGGATAGCCGGCCTGTTGAGCAATCAGGGCCGCTTTGCGGCCCATCGCCGGCAAGCCAGCTCCCACCGGTAAAGCGCAGGTCTCACGTACTGCGCGGTCTTGTGCAACAGGCAACTCCCACAGGTAAAGCGCAGGTCTCACGTACTGCGTGGTCTTTGTGCAACAGGCAACTCCCACAGGTAAAGCGCAGGTCTCAAGAACTGCGCGGTCTTTGTAGGAGCTGGCTTGCCGGCGATGAGGCCAGGACAGGCAGCACAAGGCAGTAGCTCTAGAAGTCCCAGCGGGTCGTGACCATCAGGTTGCGTGGTTCGCCGTAGTACGTGGTATCGAAGTTGCCCAGCCCGGTCAGGTAGACCTTGTCGAACACGTTGTTGGCAGCAAGCCCGCTTTGACCACCCGCCGACGGCTGGCGTTGCGGTCGTGCGCTGCCAGCGCTAACAGTGTTTCAGGGTTTGCAATCACAGATCCAGTGCCGGTACGTCAGCTCAAGCAGAGGTAGCACGCTCGGCCGCATCGGCTCCACGCGCCCGGTTTTGCTTGTTCCATCGCGTAAACAGCAGACGCAACAGGGTGTTCCAGCAGTAACCCACCAGTACCCCTCCGGCGAGTGCCAGGGCTACCTCGAACAGCGGGTGCCTGAAAACATGGCCCGCCAGCGACTGGAACTGGAAATGCGTCAGGTAGATAAACAAGGTTGACGATGCGATCACCGCACCTGCCCGCGCTACCAGGGCAGGCACTGGCACCGAGCGGAACCAGATAAGGGCCAGCATCGCTGGCAGGGCGATATCGATATAACGCGAGAAAGCCTCCCAGCCAACGCCGGCAACCGCCATCAGGTCCAGCTCACCGACCACCAGCACGGCCACCGCGCTGGCCACCCATTTGCGCGCGGTAGTGTCGGCATGGTGCACGGCCATGCCCAGCACCATGACCGCCAGAAAGTGCTGCGGTACCCGGTTGAGCAGCGTACTGGCGTCGAACACGAACTGGCTGAGCAGCACATCCAGCGCCACCAGCGCACAGGCCGCAATGATCAGGCAGCGGAACGGGTCGGCGAGCACGACCTGGCGTACGCGCCTGATCGACAGCACCACACCGATGATCAGGATCATCTGTACCAGCACTTCGATGTACCAGTAATTGAACAGGCTGACCTCGCTGGCCGGGAACCAGTTGGACACCAGCAGCAGCGATTGCCAGTGCAACTGGTCGAACACCAGCTGGATCAGTGCGGTGTACAACAACGTCGGCACCACGATGGCCGCCAGCGACCTGAGCAGTGTACGCGCATCGCCACGTTCTTCGATGGCCTTGAGCTGGAACCGGGCCAGGCTGATGCCGGAAACCAGGAACAGCACAGACGTTTCGCCGACGATCAGCCAGTGGTCGAACGCGCTCAGGTGGCCGACCACGATCAGGATGATGGCGAGCATGCGCACGAACACCGGCATTTCCATTGACCGCAACGCGCCTTTGGGGGGCGCACTCAGCTCGGCCAGCTGGCACACCGGCAGCGTTTCCCAACGCTGCGGCAGGTGGCCGATCAGTTCTTCCAGCGCCCGTGAGGCCTGCACGAACGACAGCGAGTCGCCGCCCAGTTCGACAAAGCTCAACCTGGCGTCGAGGCGCGGCACCTGCAGAATGCGCGCCCAGGCCGTGCTCAGCTTTTCGGCCAGAAGGGACAAGGGTTGGTGGGCGCTGTCGTCAAATGGCGCAGGCAAGGCGCGTTTGTCCACCTTGCCGTTAGGGGTTAGCGGCAGAGCGTCGAGGAACACGAACAGCGCCGGCACCAGGTAATCCGGTAGCTGGCCGGCGAGGGCCTGGCGCAGTTCATCGGCGCTGGTGGGCTTTTGCCCGACACAATAGGCCACCAGCCGGGTCGACGCGCTGTCGTGGTTGGCCACGACCACGCACTGGCCGATGTGCGGGTGACGGGTAATGGCGTGCTCGATTTCCGCCAGCTCGATGCGATGGCCACGGATTTTTACCTGGCCGTCACCGCGCCCCAGAAAACGGGCGCTGCCATCGGCCAGGTAGGTGCCCAGGTCACCGGTGCGATAACAGCGGTCGCCTGCGGCGCCGGTGAACGGGTTGACGATGAACTTGGCCTCGGTCAACGCCAGGTCGCCCCAGTAACCCTGCGACAGGTAGGGGCTGCGGATCAGGATTTCACCGGTTTCGCCCGCGCTGACCAGCTGGTTGGTCGAGTCGACCACCAGCAACTGCGCATTGGCGATGCCTTTGCCCAAGGGCACCCGGGCACTGTCCGAATCAGGGTCGAGGGTATGGAAGGCCATGGCTTGTGGCGTTTCGGTGGTGCCGTAGAAGTTCACATTGACGGCATTGGGCGCAATGGCGCGGATCTGCTGGTACAGCGCCGGGCTGAGCGCATCGCCGCCCCAGAACAGGTAGCGCAGTTGATCGAGTCGCTGGCCATTCATGTGTGCGCCGGTCTCGATCAGCTTGCCCAGCGGCGGGGTGAGGTGGATCACGCTCACGCCGTGCTGCTGAATCCAGGCCGCCAGCCGTGACGGGTCGGTCAGGGTCGGCTGGGCGGGGCAGGCGAGGGTCGCGCCAATTGACAGTGGCGTGAACACGTCGCGGTACACCGGGTCGTGGCCCAGGCCGGATAGCAGGGAGAAGGTGTCGGCCTGGGTGAAGCCATGCTGGCGCACATGCCAGTCGATGAAATGCACCAGTGGCGCGTGGTGGGTAACGATACCCTTGGGTTCACCGGTGCTGCCCGAGGTGAAGGTGATGTACGCCGGTTGCTCGGGGCTGACACTGGGCAGCGCGACCGGTTGGCAGGGAAAGGCTTGCAGTGCCTCGGCGGGGGCTTCCGGCACCGTAACGACAAGGTGGGCGTCGGCGTCGACGGATGCCTCGCCACAGCGCAGGACCACAGCCGGCGTCAGTGTGCGGATGATCTGCCCGATGCGCGCGGAGGGGTACGCGGCGTCGGCCACGGTAAAGGCCAGGCCGGCGCGCAGGCAGCCGAGCATGGCGTACACCAAACCCGCGCCCCGGCTGGCGACGATAACCACGCGATCGGTGCCACTGGCAGACTTTTTCAGCAGACAGGCGGCAATGCCCTGGCTGATTTGCGCCAACTGGGCATAGCTGCAGGTGGTGTGCCGGGCCAGGATGGCGGTGGCGTCCGGACAGCGGGCGGCCTGCTCGAGGCATGCATGGTGAATCGGCTGTTCGGCACGGTACTCCAGGCACAGCGTCGGGTTCGGGCGCAGGTCCGGCATGATGGGTGAGGGCTCCGCATGAACGTTGGGGCTGGCTGGTAGCACAACGCTAGTGCAGGGTGGCCGATGGCGCCAATGTTCAGCGGGATTGGAGGGGGCTTGTCGACAGTCGGGCGCGCTGCGCGCCCCAATCGCGGCACAAGGCCGCTCCCACAAACATGGCGTGGGCCCAGAACCTTCGCGGTCCCTGTGGGAGCTGGCTTGCCGGCGATGAGGCCAGTGCAGGTATTACAAGGCAGCCTGCACTGGCCGATCCATCAGGCCACATCCACCAGCACGATCTCGCTGTCCTCGATGGCGGTCACCCGCAGCACCTGCTCGTGCTCGATCGCCACACCATCGCGCGCCTTGGCCCGCAGCCCATTGATCTCCACCAGCCCCTTGGCCGGCACCAGGTAGCCCCGGCGTGCGGCTTCGAAGCGATACTCGGCGGTTTCACCTGCACGCAAGGTGGCAGCTACCAGTCGGGCATCGGTGCGAATCTGCAGGCTGTCTTCATCACCGGCACGGCCGCTGGCCAGGGTCACGAAGCCTTCGCCACGCTCGCCTTTGGGAAACGGCCGGCTACCCCACTGCGGTGCTTCACCGGTGCGCTCAGGCACAATCCAGATCTGGAAAATACGCGTGTCGACGTCTTCCAGGTTGTACTCGCTGTGCACGATGCCGCTACCGGCACTCATCACCTGCACGTCACCGGCTTCGGTACGGCCCTTGTTACCCAGGCTGTCCTGATGGCTGATCGCGCCTTCACGCACATAGGTGATGATTTCCATGTCGCGGTGCGGGTGCGGCGGGAAGCCGCTGCCAGCCGCGATCAGGTCGTCATTCCAAACCCGCAGGTTGCCCCAGTGCATGCGCGCCGGGTCGTAGTACTCGGCGAACGAGAAATGGTGGTGGGCATCGAGCCAGCCGTGGTTGGCGTGGCCCAGGCCTTCAAAGGGTCGTAGTTGCAGCATGATCGTGCTCCTTGAATCAGTGGAATGACGCCATGATGCGCTAACAAAACATCGAAAATAAGCGTAAATATCGGCTTAAAACAATCAATTTAATAGATGTTTAATCGGCGATTCCTGACTCGCTTCATCGCCTAATCCACTGATCTGCAAGCATTCGCTGGCGATTTTCCGTCGATGCGGCGAACATGCCGGCTGTTTTTGTTTTTCAACGGAGTGACCGTGGCCCACGAGCAACCCCAGGCCCCCGCCGACCTTACCCCTCCTGCCCAATTGCCCTGGTTTCGCCGCCTGGTCGCCCGCCTGCTGGGGCGTGGCCTGACCCGCCTGCAGGCCCAGCATCGCGATTCGTGGTTCCTCGGTCACGCCACCGGCCAGCACACTGGGCATGCCGATGGCGTGCGTGAAGGGTTCGAGCGCGGCCGGGTGGAGGGCTATGAGGCTGGGCGCCAGGTGCTGGTGATTCGCGATTCGCGCCCCGATACCGCTGCGGTACCCGGCCAGGACGACAACCTGTTCGACGACTGGCGCCTGCCGCTGACGGCCGAGCTGAAAAAGCGCTTCAAGGCCGATGTCGCCCAGCGCTTGCCCGCCGAGGCGCAACCCAGCGCCGCACAGTGGAAGCTGATCTTCAGTGACACCCCGGCTACCTGTGTGGTGGCCGGCGCGGGGGCAGGCAAATCCACGTCGCTGGTGTTACGCATTCTGCTGCTGCGCCATTATCTGGGTTACGAACTGGACGCGATGACCGTGGTCACGTTCACCCGCGAGTCGCGCAAGGACTTCGTCAAGCGCCTGCTGCAGGTGTTCGCCCTGTGGCAGATCAACCTACAGCCGGCACAGGCGCGCGAGCTGGTGCGTACCTTCCATTCACGCATCCTGCCGCTGGTGCGCAGCCTGCCGGGTTTCGGCCAGGTGCGCGCATTCGAAACACTGGGCAACGAGATGCCTGCCGGGCGCGAAGCCGAGGCTGACAGCAACCCGTTCGACCTGCGCCTTAACGATGCCCAGCGCCAGCAACTCAACCAGTGCTACAGCAGCTTGCTGGGCGAGAGCCCGCGTTTTGCCGAGCTGGTTGGCCTGTTGCGCAGCGAAGCCTTGCAACTGAAACCACTGGACCCTAACAACCCCGACGTGCAGAAGCGCGCACAGGTGACCCAGTTGGCGGCCCAGCGCGACGAAGAACTGTGCGACGTGATCGAGGACCTGTGGTTCGCCGCCGGCGCCTGGCCGATCAAGGGCATAGCGCCGTGCCGCGAAACCGTCGATATCCGCGGCAGCCGCTTTCATGTGCATGGCCGCCTGGCTGGCCAAGGGCCTCTGGTCGTGCTGGGCTTCGACCCTGCAGAGAGCGCGCAGTACCAGCGCCCCGGCGCCAAGTTGGCGGTGCGTGCCGAGTGGGCGGTCAAGCGCACCCTGTTGCAGGCCTTCTGTGATCGGCCGCTGATCTGGCTCGACAATTACGCCATGGCCCGGCGCCTGGCGGCTTCGCTGGCCGGCGATGCCGTGGCCGGCCCGGGGTTCGAGTACAAGGTCAAGGGTGAACTGGCCCCGGCGCCGTTGCTGGATGCCTTTGTCGGCGCGGCCAACTTCATCGAGAACCTTGGCCTGGACGTGAACCACGCGGTGGCGGCAATGAGCTTCCCTGCCGGCGACAGCGATGCGGTGTTCTTCGAGGCCCTGGCGCTGTACTGGAAAGCCCTGGAGGCGCACCTGCTGGACCAGTCGCCACCGGTGATGAGCTACAACCGCATGTTCGCCCTGTTCGGCGAAAACAACCCGGAAAACCTGCGACTGTTGCCCGACCCGTTGTTGCGGCCTTTGGCGCACCTGATGATCGACGAGTTCCAGGACGTGTCGCCGCAGATCGTCAGCTGGTTGCGTGCCAGCCTTGCTGAAATCCGTCGACGTGGCCCGGCCATGCACACCGGGCGCCACGCCCAGCATTCGTCGCTGCTGTGCGTGGGTGACGACTGGCAGTCGATCTATGGCTGGCGTGGCAGTTCGCCCAAATACTTCATGGAATTCAGCAAGACGTTCCCGTCGCCGGCCAACACACGGGTGATGCTGGTCGATAACTACCGCTGCCAGCAGCAGGTGATCGACGCGGCCGAGCACCTGGTCAAAGGCACCCCGGCGATTGCCGGCAAGAAAGCCCGTGCCAGTGGCCCGGCAGCCGGGTTGCCCGGCTCTGCGGTCAAGGTATTTGACCGTGACGAGGCGGCCCTGGGCGAAACGCTGATCGAGCACTACCAACGTGGCGAGACGGTGATGATGCTGTACCGCAAGGGCAGCGACAGGGCCTTGATGAACGAGCACCTGCAAAGCGTGCTGCACGCCGAGGCAGCCTTGCCGACCGAACAGCGCCGGTTGCGCCAGCTGACCTACCACAGTGCCAAAGGCTTGCAGGCCGATGCGGTGTTCATGCTGGGCGACTGCCAGTACCTGACCAGCTCACCCTACAAGAACCAGGTGTATCGCCAGGCCGGCCTGGGCAAGGCCGGTGATGCCCAACCGTTCGATACGGCGCAGAAAGAAGAAGTGCAACGCCTGGCCTACGTGGCGGTGACTCGCGCAGTGCAGCACTGCTACTGGCATGTGGAGGCCGCCAATGGTGATGCCGTCGCTGCCCCGCGGGCCTCCAGCCAGGTAGACGGCAGGCAGGCCTTTTTCGAAGACCTGCGTGGGCAGTAGGCCAAAGTCCAGGCAGTACGGGGCCGCAAAGCGGCCCCAAATGGCGTGATTGAGAGGCTTCAGGTGACCCTGTTCAAATGAGAGGCTCAGTTGTTCGGGTCTTGCGCGTGGGTCAGCGTTGCGAACAATGCTTCGCGCTGCTGGTCACGCCCGGCATTCAGGCGCCGAGTGGCCAGGTCGTAAGCCTGGCTATCCAAGTCCATCCTGTGCAATTGGCCGTTTACATCCAGCGGTGGCGCGGGCAGTACCTCGGTGAGGGTTTGCAGCACCGCGCCGTCCAATGAGGTGACGGCTTCGCTTTCGCCATCCAGGCAATAATCCAGGTACTGCATGCCGTGGTACCAACGCTCATCCAGCGCTGCGAAGCGGCTGGCGAAGCGCTGGGCAAGGTAGCGCTGCCAGCTGGGCTGCCGGGCAACCCAGGCCCTGCGTTCGGCAGCGGTATCGTCGAGCTGCAGGACAGCGCGTTCGACATTGCTGGCCACACGTGCCGAGATCATCGCTTCTTGGCGATACAGCATGCCTTGGCTGGTTTCCGGGAAATTGAGCGGTTCTGCCAGTGCCTGGCGCAACGCCAGGCGTATCTCGATCAGGTCAGTGCCGCCAGTGAGCAGGGCGTTGTCACTCAGTTCGTCCAGGGGGTCCAGCTCGGGTACATCAAGCCTTGCGGGCTGAGCCTGGGCGGGCAGCCGATCCAGCTCCAGCAGGCGTGACTGGCGGGCCAGGCGGGCCAGCTGAATCCGTTCGGCCAGCGCGTTGACCATTTCGCGACGGTAGAGGTTTCTGAAAACGTTGAACAGGTAGGCAGGGCGTTCCGCTTCCTCGGCCACTTGCCTGAACACCTGGGCTTCGAGCTCGAGGGCACTGAATGCATCGGTGCCGGCGTCGCCACAGGTCGGTGGGTAGTCTTGCGCGACATTGTCCAGATGGTTGCGCAACGCCTCGTCTCGCCCGGCCTGTTCAAGCAGCTGCCAAACCTGCTGGGTCAGCCCTCGCAGGTTGCGCTCGGCTTGCCGCGAGCGCGCCACGCGTTCGACCACTTCGCGCAGATGCCGGTTTGCATCACCCTCGAACAGCTCGTCCCAGAGCTGCGCCTGTTCCGGGCTGGCATCCGCCAGCCAGAAGTCCTCGCTGATATCCGACAGCTGATCGTCGCCGTGCACTACGACCCCTGCCGTGCGCAGCCGGCGGTTGCTGCCGGCATCCAGGTTGTTTTCATTGAAGGCCCAGAAGCTATCGCGGCCAGGCGTACGCAGGGCTTCGGCAAAGGGGCTGGCCAGTACCTGATCGAGGTCCGGCACCTCGCCGATCGGGTTGTAGCTCAGGCTGAGGTGACGCAATTGCAGGTCGGTCTGCGCCATCAAGGAGGAAAGACCGCGCGGCCATTCGCGCAGGCTGCAGTTGCGCAGCTGCAGGTTGGCCAGGAGGGTCAGGCCGGTCACGTCGGGTGCCTGATCCAGCGGGTTGTTGGTCAGGCGCAGGTCGCGCAGGCTGCGCAGGCCGGCGAAACGTGCTGCCAGGGATTGACTCAGCACAATGTGGTTGTTTTCCAGATCAAGGTTTTCGAGGGGGAGTTGGGCAAGGGTCTGCAAGTCGGCTTCGGCAAGTTGCAACCTGTTCAGACGCAGGCTCAACCGGCGCAGGCGGGTAAGGCCTCCCAGGCGCTGACGCATTACCTCGGTCAGGCTGCCGAGCTGGTTGTTGCCCAGTTCCAGCACTTCCAGTTGCGGGGTGTAGACCAGTGCCTGGAACAGGCCGTCGAAGTCGAGCTCCGGGCTTTGCGCCAGGCGCAGTGTGCGCAGGGAAGGGAAGCTCTGGAAAAAGTCTGCGGGCAGTTGGCGGATGCCGATGGCGCGAATGTTCAAGGTGGTGATGTGATCGAAGCGAGCCGGCAACGCCGGCAGGGTGTCGATGTCCAGCGCTTGCAGTGTCAGGCTGTCAGGGTCGTCACGGCGCCAGGCGGCATTGAACAGGTCACGCACTACGGTGCGTGCGTCGCGTTGGCGCTGATTGCCCTGGTTCGCCCAGTCACGCAGCGCGTCGTCGAGGGTGTCGCGCTCGATTTCCAGTGCCCTGAGCTGTGCGGAGACGCTACCGCGTTGACGCAGCTGGCCCCGCAAGGCATTGCGTGCGCTTGCGTTCAGGCCGGGGTAGAGCGCACGCAAACGTCGATCTGCAGTATTGGTCCAAGGCAGCCTCCCGCTGAGTGGGTAGCCAACGCCGCCATCGGCCAGGCGCATCGGCGAACGGTAACCCGGCCTGATGGGCTGTTGCCCGATCAGGCTCGCCGCATGCCCCCGGTCGGCGATGGCCACGTCATACCGTTGGCGCGCATCGAGATCAGGGTGTTCTGCTTGAAGCGCAAGGTCCAGTCTTTCACTGTCGGCAGTGGCCAGATCAGTGCGATACAGCCCCAGCAAGGCCCTGCTCAGGCGGGCGTGTGCCTGCAGGGCGCGGGCCTCTTCGGCAACGCGCAAGGGGACCCTGCCTTGGGCCATCAGCAGACGTTCACGGGCACAGGTCCTGGCCATGATCTGCTCGATGGCACGCTGCGGCAGCCCTGGGAATTGCCTGCCCAGAGGCCCGGCGTCTTCGGGCAGGCTGGGCTGGTTACGCACGTTCAGTCGGTCGAGTGCGTCGGCCAGCAAGGCGGGGGGATGCTGTGCGGCCACCTGGGTGCGGCGCAGTTCATCGCCTTGCACCCCTGAGCACTCCAGCGCGGCCTGCAACTCGCTGTCAGTCAGGCCCTCACTGATCGGCCCCAAACGGCGCACCAGCTGCAGGTCATCCCACTCCAGTGGTACTTCGTGTGCCGCGCGCCACGCGCCTGCGCCATTGTCCCGAACCACTGGCCGATAGGCCTGCGGGTCTTGAGGGTGAGGAATCCGCCATTGGCCGCGTGCCTGCAACTGTTCGTACACAACACCCTCGATGCGTATGTAGTGACGCCCGTCAACCGTGTAACGGCCCTGCACATCGGGTTCAAGGTCTTCGCCAATCGACACCGGGCTTGCATGGTCCTTCAGCGTGGCGTTCCACAGGTAGTCCTTGCCATCCTTGACGATGCTCTGCATGGCGTCGACAAAGCCGGAAGCCTTCAGCGCCACGGCACCGCCACCTACTGCAGCGACCGTGACAATGTTCAGCAGCACCGACTCAAGCTGGGCGGCAGCCTCTTCTTTGTCACCTTCCTCCCAGGCCGAGACGCCCTCGAATACACTGCCCATGATTTGCGCGGCGCCGAGGGTCAACATGATCGGGTTCAGGCATGGCACGACCATCGCTGCGACATTCAGCACGGTCATACCCAGGCCCAGCCAGTATTCGATGTTCTGCAAGCGTACCCTGGCGTCAACATCTTTGGTGGGAACCGCGACCCTGCGAGCGTCTGCTCTCAGACGCGCAAGGTGGCTGGATTCCAGTAGGGCCCAAGGGGCATCGGGCAGGCTTCTGTCGATGGATTCCAGGTGTACCGACTTGCGAGATTTCAGCTGCGCCCCTTCTTTCTGGTCGGCGTTGCTGTAGAGGGCGCGCTCCAGGCGCTTGCTCAAAGTTGCCTGTTGTGCCTGCAATGCCAGGGCGACGAAGCGCTTGCGGTAGTCGTCCTGCATCAGCTGCTGGCGCAAATACGTGCGTGCTTCGCGCAGCGAGGCGAACTCCCTCAGCGCATCGACATCCACCGGGTTGTAGAGAAATACCGGGTCATGCTTGCGGTTTTGCAGGGGGGCAATGAACAGCAGTTCATGGATCGGGATGCCAAACAGCTGCAACTGCCAGCAACGCAGGGGACGCCCTTGATAGTTGGGGTCGGCATTTTCGGCACAGAGGCCATGCAGCGCGAAAGCGCCGGCGTGGCTGAGGTGGCCTTTGCAGCCAGCGATACGGGTTTGCACACGAAACTCGTCGCGCCGTGCAGTGATGGCCAGCGCTTGCAGTTCGGTTCTGTCTGGCCCGGCGAAGATTTGGTCAAGGTGCAGCTGGTAGCGCTGACCCAGGTCAAGTGCCCGGCATTGCTCAATGAAGCCTGTCAACGTCAGACCAGCCATGGCCCTGATGTCCTGCCGGCTGTGCTGCAGGCGACTGAACGGCGTGGTGTCGGCAGGGCCTTCGAAATTGTGCAGGGCCGCTTCGAGCAGGCTGCGGTACTGCGGGGCACCCTTGGGTACGGTCTCGCCCTGCTCATGGGGCACTGCCGGGCCCGTGGGCAGCCCGACGGGTTGCTTTACGGTGGTCGCTTGATAAACGTATTGCGCCTGGGTGACCGGGGTGTCGATGTTCAGCTGCTTTTGCAGCAAAGGGGCGCAGAACTCGGTGACGCCCTGCAAGTTGCCGAGCGCTGCATGCAAGGCCCTGGCGCTGGCATCGCGTTTTGCGATCGCGCGCTGCAGGGCCTGCCGGGTAGGTTGGTCTGCCTGCTGATACCAGGCGTAGGTATTCCCCTGGCCGTCCTGGTAGTCCTTGTGCAAGCGCGCCGTGATCTGGCGGGCATGCTCGCCGTGCAACGCCTTGCTCCAGCCGGGCAGGGTACGCGCCATTTGCGCGTGGTGATAAGGGGTGTGGCTCATGTCGGCACTCCGTGTACGGGAGCCGCTATGGGGCCGCATACGCCGGCGCACTGTGCGGTAGATAATTGCCTGACCAGGGCGCTCATGCGTATGCGGGTGTTACGTGCGTTCTGCCATGCAGGTGGCCGGCTGGCCTTACTTGAAGGCTTGCGCGGCCAGTGACTGCGGGTTAACTGCCCATGGTCTGCGTCTGGCGAGTGAGGCTTGTCAGCAGGCCGTTTTCAACCTGCTGCTGCTCGGCAGTCAGCAGGTCCACGCCTTGGCGATACTGCTGCTCGGTGATCGCCACGCGACGCAGAATACCCCGAGCATCCAAGGGGTGTTCCGGCATGACGCTGGTCAATGCGCGTAGCACAGAGTTGTCCAGGGACGTTACCGGGTCGGCGGTTTCATCCAGGCAATAATAGAGGTAGTCCAGGCCTGGCCGCCAAAAATCGGTGATCAGGCTGAACTGTGCCGCATGTTCCCGTTTCAGGTACTCCACCCAGCCCGGCTGCTGGTTCAACCATTGCTCCCGGGCTGTGGCGTCTGTATCCAGTGCCACGACGGCTGCTTTCACACGGTTGATGATGGTCTGGTTGATTCTGGCCGTGTCGCGATACAGCATGCCTCGGCTCGGCTCAGGGTAGTCCAGCGCAGCCGCCAAGGACTGGCGCAAGGCCAGGCGCAGCTCGATATCGTCCACCAGCCCCGTTTCAAGGTCGATGTCTGGAAAGGCGGAGGGGTCGTCGAGCTCGTCGTATGAGGGGAGGTCGCCGTTAAAGACGCCATCGAGCAGCGCCTGTTTGCGCACGGACCTTTTCAAACTGATGCGGTCAGCCAGTTGATTGACCTGATCGCGTCGATACAACTTGCAATACAGGTTCAGCAGATCGGCCGGTCGGCTACCGGCCTGGCCTGCAGCTTCGTGGGCCAACACTTCTATCTCCAAGGCACTGAAAGCGTCGGCACCTGCGTCGCCGCAGGTTGGCGGGAAGTCGCCGGCCACCGTGGCCAGGCGTTCGCGCAGCACGGTGTCCTGGGCAGCGTTCTCCAGCAAGCTCCAGACACGCTCCCTCAACGCCACGGCATCGCGCCGCGCTTCTGCCGACTGGGCAAGCCGCTCCAGCACCCCGAGCAAGGCCGCATTCTCACCTTGGTCGAACAGATCGCGCCACAGTTGCTCTTCGACACTGCTCGCCTGGCCACGGAATAGGCCTTGCCACTGGGGCACGTCGCCTGCGTGCTCGAATACGTTTACGCCACTACTGCCCAGGCGTGCGCGTGTTTGGGCTTCCAAGGTGTTGTAGTTGAACAGCCAGCGGCGCTCCGGCAAGCGCGCGGCGACATCGCGGGCGAAGGGGGTTCGCAGCACACCTGGCAAATCTGTCAGGGTACGAATGCGGTTGAAGGAGAGGTTCAGATAGCGCAGTTGATACTGCGGCTGGCTCATCAGGATTGTCAGGCTGTCCGGCCACTGCTGCAGTTGGCAACCCTCGAGGTCCAGATGGCTCAGGCGGGCCATGAAGCGCAGGTCTGGCGCCAGCCGCAGTGGGTTGCCCGACAGGTGCAGCACCTTGGGGTGGATCATGTCCTGAAACTGGGCGGCCAGGCTTTCGTCAAGTGTGATCTGATTGCTGCCCAGGCTAAGTCCATCCAGGGGCAAACGGGTCAGGAAGGCCAGACTGGCACTATTGAGCCGTAGCCGGTTGCGGCTGAGGACCAGTACCCTCAGGCCGGGCATCGCTCCGATGGCCTGTCGGGCAGTGGCTGAAAGGCTCGTCAAGCCATTGTTTGTCAGGGTCAGTTCGCGTAGCCGTGGCGCAGACTTGAGTGCCTCGAACAAGGTTTCGGCGTCCATATCCGGGTTGCCGATTATTTTCAGGGTTTCCAGGTTTGGGAAGTTTGGCAAAAA
>Ga0213824_1000746_pt1 | contig 22199 bp, 22 predicted proteins | sample MC6MC0906MG_FD_179892 | JGI IMG/M metagenome (GOLD analysis project Ga0213824, IMG submission 179892) | Enriched soil aggregate microbial communities from Iowa State University, Ames, United States - MC6-MC0906-MG | ecosystem: Environmental > Terrestrial > Soil > Unclassified | place: USA: Iowa...
ACCCGCTAGGGTTTATTTCGTATGCAAATCTTTTAATCACCTACACTTGCCCTTTAGAAAAAAGAAACAATCTCGCCTAAAATTGACTTTGCATAATCTTAGCTTGATAGCGATGTGGCGGGACCCCAAACAGAAAAAAGTTCTGTTGATAACGGAAAAAACAATAGTTAACATTCCCTTTAAGTATGATATAATCACATCTGTAAAACTAAATATATCAGAAAAAAGGTGATAGCATGAAAAAGTTAATTCAATCAACAATTTTAACATTAAGTTTAGCAATGGGTGTAGGTTCAACTGTTACTTTTGCTGCAGAAACAGGAAATTATGTTCACAAAACACCAACAGTATATGAAAATGTAAATACAAATTCTATTTATCTAAAAATACCTGTTGACTCAAGTTTTAGATCTGGTAAAGTAGTTTGGCAAGTACAACAAGCAGATGGAGCATGGGAAAATGTGATTTATCCACGTACAAGAAACCCACAATATTTTGTAGGTTGTTCTATGTCATTAGGAATTTCAAAACCATCATTATCAATACCACAATATTACAGAGTTAAAATGGTTAACTCCACGGCTGGAACAACATTTATTTCTGATCCTGTAAAGATTACTCCATACGCTAAATACTAATAAAGTATGAAATCACGACTAGTAATTTTCCTAGTCGTGATTTCAATTTGTTGAAAAAAGATTATGTCAAAGAAAATGCCAAATTTTTTTGGCATTTTTTGATTTCTATTTGTTTTACAAAGTAGTTTCTTCTATAATTTGATGCGTTAGATGTAAACCCACTTGCTTAAGTGAGCAAAGTTTGGTCCACTTTTTAAGTTTTGTATGATGGCCGTCATCAAAACTTGTGCTTTAACCTTCTGAACTCCACGATATCGCGCATAGCGCAAAACGTGGAGTTCTTTACTATGTGCGAAACTCAGTTCCACCGTAGATGGATGAACAGAACGGAGAATTTTCCATCTCATGGACAAGCGCTGTTCTCTTAATTGATCGTAAATGTCTTAATGAATCGAAATTCGTAACACACGATCTTGGGTTTCTTTTTTCGCAAATGGACAGAAACTGTAGACCCGCCTTATGTGTCCTTTTATTCATATTCCGTTCATATTTCCTCTTTATGATAAGGGCATAGAATGAAACAAGGAGGAATGAACCTTATGTTTTTAGCACTTAAAGAATTAAAACAATCGAAATTACGATACGGATTAATCGGCACAATCATGATGTTATTATCATTTCTTGTACTTATAATATCAGGTCTAGCAAATGGTTTATCTCATGCTAATGCGTCTTCTATTATCGAAATGAAAGCAGACAAGTTTATATTATCAAGTGATGCAGAGGGTAAATTATTGCGCTCCCAAATTAAGAAAGAGGATGTAGATAAAGTATTGGCACAGGTTGATGCAAAAGATGCAGTCCCAATGCATATTAAAGTGTCGACATTTGAAAAAGAGGGAAGTTCAAAAAAAGTTGATGTTGCTATTTTCTCAAGCAAACAAGATTCATTCATTGCTCCAAAAGTGATTGAAGGAAAAAACGGTACGCTAGAAAACAATGAAATCATTGCTGATGAATCTATCAAAGAAAAAGGGATCAAACTTGGAGATGAACTAGTAGATCCTATTTCTCAAAAGGCTTTCAAAGTTGTCGGATTTACACAAAATCAAATGTTTAGTCATGCACCTGTTGTTCATATGAATGAAAGTGTATGGGACAGCATTGCACTGCCACATCAAAAAGATTACAGTGTAATCGCCCTAAATACTGATAAAAAAATCGATAATGCAACAGTTGTTGATAAAAAAGAAGTACTGCAAAGTATTCCAGGTTACAAAGAAGAACAAGGAACATTAACGATGATTATTGCGTTTTTACTTGTAATTTCAGCATTATTAATTGGCGTTTTCTTCTATGTCATTACATTACAAAAAACGCAGCAATTAGGTGTATTAAAAGCAATCGGAACGAAAAACTCATATTTAGCAAATACTTTAGTTGTACAGTCTATATTCTTATCGGGTGTTGCTCTTATCGTCGGTATTGGTTTAATCTTTGCTGTCGAAGCTGTTTTACCAGCTAGTATGCCATTCTTATTAACAACAACAACAATCTTGCAATATGCAGGTATCTTTATCTTAATTAGTATGTTCGGTACACTAATTTCTCTATATCAAGTATTAAAAGTAGATGCATTAGAAGCAATCGGAGGTGGCATGTAATGGTAACAGAATTAAAATGGGAGTTCCCATCGTCTTTATTAAAGTTGAATCAAGTAAGTAAAGTATATGGAGAAGGAGAGACAGAAATAACAGCTTTGCACCCAATTACGTTAGATGTAAAAGAAGGCGAATTTATCGGTATTGTTGGTCCGTCTGGCTCTGGGAAGAGTACATTGCTTTCTATTGCAGGTGCACTTTTATCCCCTTCTAAAGGAAATATTTATATTTCCGGTAAAAATATAACAGACTTATCAGAAAAAGAGATGACCGATATTCGTTTAAGAAAAATCGGATTTATATTTCAATTTGCAAACCTCGTACCTTTCTTAACAGTGAAAGAACAACTCTTATATATCGCTAAATTAAAGGGAGAAGATAAAAAAGAAGCTGGTAAACACGCAGAACAATTATTGAAAACCTTTGGATTATCACATCGAATGAATCATTATCCAAATCAACTTTCAGGTGGTGAAAAACAACGTGTAGCCATTGCTCGTGCATTTATGAATAATCCAGACTTAATTTTATCTGATGAACCTACTGCTAGTCTTGACTCAAAACGTGCTAGAGAAGTAGTTGAACTAATGAAACATGAAGTTAAGAAAAATAAAAAAGCAGCAATTATGATTACACACGATGAAAAAATGCTTGATGTATGTGATCGAATTCTAACACTTCGCGACGGAAAATTACTACGAGAAAACGAAGTATAAGACCACGTGTACAATATACCCAACTCATTATACTACTAATAAAGATAAACAGACATGGAGAATACAATATGAAAGCTAATCTATTATTAACCTTTTTTTTAATATTAGGATTAATAGCAGGTTTTTTACTTCCACTTAATCTATATACTATATGTTTATTGCTAGTTATCTGCTGTGTTGCCTTTATTATTAGCTTTTAAACATTTCGATGAACTTAACGGTTTTGTTGCAAAGTTTCTCAAGAGATAAACAGAGGCATGAATATATGAGGAAATATTATGAGACTACCAGTAATTCATGATATACCGAAAAGGCGGAGTCTGTTTGAAGACTTCGCCTTTGTTTGTATAGGACATGAACGGTTTCGATTCCTTTTATCGTACGTGAAGCATAACGAATACTTTGAAATCCTACGAATTTGGCAAAACACCGCTTCCCTATAGATATGTTTTATATTTAAGGAATCTTGGCAAAGAAGTAATGAATACTTGTAAGGACAAAAGCCAATAAATAGGATTCTAATCTTTTTTAATTATGTAAAAAATACACAACTATAAACGATGGTATTGAAACTATGTACATTTAATATCATAAGGCGATAAAATTAGAATTCATCTTCCGTAATTAGATTTCCAGCATCATTATCTTTTGTTAGTCGTTGTTTCAAATAATTTTCTTTTGTCGTTCTATCATTTTTATGACCTACTGCAGCTGCGATAACATGAGGCGCAAGTCCCTTGTAGTCATATAAGTACTGCACATAGAAATGTCGGAAGAAGTGGGGAGTAATACGTATATTCTCCGTAAAGGATAATTTTGTATCTTTTATGATCTTAGAAATATATTGTGATAGATAATTTTCCCTATAAGCAGTATGGTTCTTCGTTTGAAATATGGTCCCACCATTTTTATTTCCTATATCTATAGGTAATCTTCTACGTATTCGAAATGCAACGATGCGATTAAAAATCTCTTTATTAATAGAAACAATCCGTTCATTATCTCCCTTTGTATCTACTGTTAAATAGTAACGTCCGCGTATAACGTCATACTCAATGTCTTTCCACAATGCATGTGCTACTTCTGCTACACGTAATCCAGTAGTAGCAAGGACTGATAATAAAGCATAGTTAATTTCATTATCCTTGTAGTAGTTTAGCAGCCGCTTCACTTCCTCATATGATAACTCGCGCTTCGGTTTATGTTGTTTATTCACTGCCGTGCTTAGAATCTCTACATGAAGAGGCTCCTGGATATATTGGGTTTCGTATAGCCATTTCAAATAAGAACGGATTACACCAAGTTTCCGACTAATCGTAGATGCCTTATATTTTTCTTTTGATTGATAGGAGATGGCGTCCTGGGATAACCATTTTTGATAGTTACGGATATGGCGCTTCCTTAGATTCCTCCAGACTTGGCCAACTTTATAGTCCTTTACATCTTGCTGCAGAAATTCTGTACTTTGTTTGATAAAGAAGTAAAACTGACTCAGATCACGCGCATATAGAGTTCTTGATGCATCCTTTATACGCTTCTCCTGATCAAAATGTGTTTGTCGGTTCAAGTAGTAATACAATATTTCTTCATCTGAAAATCCCTCGTATGTATAACCATCGTGCCTTTCGTTGTTTTCCATTTTAAACTCAGCTTCATCTATATAATCACGATTCCATATTGCAATTATGTTAGCGAAATCTTGTTTTTGTTTTTCTATATTTTCTAAAGAAGTTTCACTATGAATTGTATTCAATTCAAATTTCATTATTATTCAACTCCTTATTAATTACCTTTATATCTATTATTATAACTTAAGTTTATTCAAAATTATTTAGAAAGTAAAATTAAACTTTATAAAAATGAAAGTGTAAAACAACTGTAGAAAATGTTCTATTTTCTATACTTATTATCTAATTGTTTTTATAAATTATCTTTTATATAATTTATAATTATATAAAAGATAATTTAATTAGAAAGTGAATTTACATTACATTTATTTTTAAAAATAAATTAAGTTATAATTGTGTTATAATGTAATTCACATTATATATTTTTATCAATTTAACTTTACATAATAAAATTATCGATTTTACATAACAGAGGTTTACACATAGGAGGAAAAGGTATGTTTGAAAGACAGGAAATAAATATGAATACGAATGAAGTAAAAGCTTATTTAGGAATTAGTAGCTTCATTTTTAATACTCTTATGAAACAAGGACAATTAATTCCAATTAATCGAGAGACCTGGCGTTTAGATGGTAGCTTTTTATTTAAGCGGGAAGACATAGAAAAGCTCAAAGAAGATCGTGAAACAGAAGGAATTACCTTATATCAGGCAGCAAAAGATTATAATGTGAGCATGTATCAACTTGAAAAGTGGATAGAAGAAGGAGTATTGACTTGCACTATACAGAAACATCGTAATCGTGAGACTAAATTTGTAAATGAGGAAGAAATACACGGATTGGTACAGCAATTGGATCAGGCCAATACGCTGTATACATTCTCACAAAAATATAATGTAGTATTGTTCCAAAAATTTATGGAAGGTAATAAATTAGCACGCATTATATCCATTCCGAAGCGCGGAGATATTGTGCTTATTGATGAGTTTGGAAACAATATGACACTAGAAGATTCAATTAAAATGGGATATAAGCCTGCATATATTTTATCCGATAAACCAAGAAGTCATCACCAAAAGTTTGTAAAGTTTCGTTTTCCTAAATCAAATCAATTGCGAAGTAACATTTTTCACTTAATTGACTTAATACTACAGTATGTATCACCAAGAAATATTAAGGTTTCTGAGGAAGATGGTTTTTGGTACTTTGATGTTCGTCAATCCATTATTCAATTACCAATGCAAATGCAGGTAGAATGGATTGATTGTTTAACCCCATATATAATAGAAGGAAAATTAACAAGACGTGTTAATAATAGTGTGTATTTAGATAGCCGTAGTGTTACTAAAGCAGTAACGATAACAAGCAGTGAATACCATGCAATCACAAACATTGTAAAAGAAACAAACAGTTCTATTGAAGAATTTATTGCATCCGCTATTCGTGAAAAGATTTATGATTATCAAGCGTCAGACAACTAAATTATAAAAATAAAGAAAAGACGCTTTAAAGCGTCTTTTCTTTCAGAGTGTTGGGAAATCTTTTTTAATTTTAGCGAAAGAAAACAATATAAAATAATAGAATTTAGAAAAATAGCCCTCCACCAGACCCCTTTTGGTTAGATGGAGAGCTATTTTTTCATGTTTTGATAAGCTGCGATGAGACACGCTTGCATTTGGACAGACTTCAGCCCTCGAAACCGCGCGTATCGATAGCCATTTAGTTCTTTGGCGTCCGCAAAGCTTCGCTCTATAGTCGAGCAGCGTACCTTGTATAGTTTTTATCTGTACTTGTTAATTTGTTTTTTCTGGCAATATCTTTATATTCCTCCCAAATATGATGTGTAATAACTTTCTGTTTTTGTTTTTTGGGAAAACATTTATCACGCAATGAACAAACTACACAATCTGTTGGATCAGACTTATATTGACGATAGCCTTCTCTATCGGTTCTCACATACTCTAAAGTAGATCCCATCGGACAAGCAAATACATTTGTTTCTTCTACATATTTAAATTTGCTTTTTGGTACTTCTTTATTTCGATTTCCAAATCGGCGATACCCCATCAACTTAAGAAATTTTAGTATCCTCAAATACAAAAACGTTATCTTTTCTAAATAAGCTAAATTAGAAAGGATGACGTTTTTTATGAATCTCTCAATTCAAGATGAATTACAACTATTTTCTGAAGAATTACATCAATATCTTACGCCTTCATTTTTAGAATTACTTGCTAGAGAACTAGACTTTGTACAACGAAAGCGTAAGTTTTCGGGCCACGATTTAGCCACTATCTGTGTTTGGATTAGTCAACGAGTAGCGAGTAATTCTTTAGTTAGACTATGCGGTCAACTTCATGCAGCAACAGGAACTTTTATTAATCCGGAAGGACTCAATAAACGTTTCTATAAAAAAGCTGTTTGCTTTTTAAAACATATTTTCTCTTTATGATTAAAAAATAAAACTTGTGAACCATCAGTAATTCCAAGCTTTTCAATTGCTTATTTTCAACGAATTCGTATTTTAGATGCAACGATTTTCCAAGTGCCAAAACATTTAGCTAGTGTGTATCCTGGATCAGGTGGTTGTGCACAAACAGCGGGTATAAAAATTCAGTTAGAATATGATTTACATAGTGGACAGTCTTTAAATTCTCAAGTTGAACCAGAAAAAAATAATGATAAAACCTTTGGAACAGAGTGTTTAGCAACATTACATCCTAAATTCCTCCATCCATAAATCATTGTGAGAAAGGATGTTTCTATAACAAGGAGCTGATAGAACGTTAGAAATATTAGAATTTTTAAAAAATATGTAATTTTGCATTTATAATAACAAGATAATGTTTTTTCTGTATAATTCCTTAATAAGATACATCTTTATTATACGTAGTATTGAGAGGAGAAATAAAAATGAAGAAATCCGTCGTTACATTACTAGCAACTGGAATGGTTTTAGGTGCTCCATTTTCAAGTGCCTTTGCAGCAGAACAAGTATCGCAGCAAGAAGCTTTGGACAAAATGGAAGTCGTTCAAAAAAAGTGGAATGATGAACAAGGAAATCCATCTTTCCTTTCAGGAAAATTATCTGGTAAAAAAGTAGACTCAGAAAAGGCGGTAAAATCGTTCCTTGAAGAAAATAAAGAATTATTTAAAATCAACCCACAAACTGACTTAACACTGAAAGAAATAAAGTCAGATGATTTAGGAATGAAACATTATGTGTACATTCAATCTATTAATAAAGTTCCAGTTGATGGTGCACGTTTCATTGTTCATACAGATCGTGATGGCAAAGTAACAACGGTAAACGGAGACGTACATCCCGCTGCCGCTGAACGTTTGAAAGGAAATACAAAGGCAAAGATTTCAAATGAAACTGCCCTTTCAAATGCATGGAAACATATTAATCTAGCAAAAAAAGATACATTTGTAGAAACAAGTGGGACTCCGTTAGAACAAATGAAAGAAACCGTAAAATCTACAAATGAAAAGGCAGATTTAGTTGTTTATGAAAAAGACGGGAATTATTACTTAACTTATAAAGTACAATTACAATTCATTAAACCTTATGGAGCAAACTGGAAAATCTATGTAAACGCAGAAGATGGAACAATTGTAAATTCATATAATGCAGTTACAGATGCAGATACTCCACAAAAAGGCTATGGAAACGGCGTATTAGGGGATCGAAAAAGCCTGAATACAACTTATAGCAGTCAATATGGAAAATACTATTTAAAAGACACAACAAAGCCGATGAATGGTGGCGTTATTGAGACAACTACAACCAATCATGGCACTGATTGGCAAAATCCAGATAATTACGCTCTATTCGATAAAGATAATGCTTGGATAGATAAGAGCCAAGCTCCTGCAGTCGATGCTCATTTTAATGCAGGAAAAGTATATGATTATTATAAAAATATTCATAACCGTAACAGTTTTGATGGAAAAGGTGCAACGATTCGTTCTGGAATCAATTTCGGAACCAACTACAATAATGCATTCTGGAATGGACAACAAATGGTTTATGGTGATGGCGATGGTGTTGAATTCGCACCGCTTTCAGGTTCGCTTGATGTTGTTGCACACGAACTAACACATGCGGTAACTGAAAAGTCAGCTGAGCTTGAATACCTAAATCAATCCGGGGCACTAAATGAATCTTTTTCTGATGTATTTGGATATTTCGTTGATCCAGCCAACTGGGATTTAGGAGAAGCTGTAACTACGCCAAAAGTTGCAGGAGATGCACTTCGCAGCTTATCAAATCCTGAAAAGTATGGCCAACCTGCTCATATGAATGACTATCAATATTTACCACCAACAGAAGAAGGAGACAATGGCGGCGTACATATCAATAGCGGTATTCCAAATAAAGCTGCTTATTTAACAATCAATGCTATTGGTAAGGAAAAAGCAGAAAAAATCTACTACCGTGCTTTAACAACGTACTTAACACCAACAAGTGATTTCAGCAAAGCACGTGCTGCTTTATTACAATCTGTTGCTGATTACGATGGCGTTAATAGCGCGACATATCAAGCTGTACAAAAAGCTTGGAATGACGTAGGAGTAAAATAATAGTTTCATTGGTAGAAAAGTGTAAAAGAACACGCTTGCTAGGAGTATCTGACGAGCGTGTCCTTTTTTACTGTATTTTTGGTTCTGGTGCAAAAATTTTGAAGTATATGAAAATAGTCTATCAAACTTGGACATACTGATACTATTACTCTAAAAAGGTGTGTGATTGGTATGGAAAAGAAAAATTGGTTCAAATGGAAGCACTATCAGCCTGATATTATCTTATTAACAGTAAGATGGTACCTACGGTACAACCTAAGTTTTCGTGATTTGGTGGAAATGATAGAGGAACGGGGTTTATCCATTTCTCATACAACGATTATGCGTTGGGTTCATCAGTATGGTCCTGAATTGGACAAACGGATCCGACGTTACCTCAAACAAATAAATGACTCTTGGAGAGTCGATGAAACATATATCAAAGTAACAGGTCAATGGATGAACCTGTATCGTGCTGTTGATTCGAACGGAAACACAATCGATTTTTGCCTAAGCAAAACAAGAGATCATAAGGCTGCAAAGCGCTTTTTCAAGAAAGCTTTGCGGTCTTTTCATGTTTCAAAGCCACGTGTGATAACAGTCGATAAGAACCCAGCTTATCCTATAGCAATTGAACAGTTGAAAAAAGAAAAAAGAAAAAAGCATACCTAACGGTATGCGACTTAGACAACAAAAGTACTTGAATAACATAGTAGAACAAGATCATCGCTTTATAAAGAAGCGAATCCGTTCTACGCTAGGTCTTAAATCTTTTGACACAGCTACATCCATTCTTTCTGGAGTAGAAGCCATGCATATGATTAAAAAAGAACAGATTGCTTTACGGAACCAGTCTGTCCAAAATCAAAAAGAATTCATCCATCAATTGTTTGGACTTGCAAAATAAGATACGATTCCGTTAGGAATTATATGTGCTTTATTCTTTTTTGTTTTATTTTTGCACCAGAACCAAATACACCTAGTTAGGTATTATTTTTAAAAATTATGCAGCTTTCTTTCGTTTTGAAAATTAACTATACTCATAGACAACACTAAAACGGCCATCTTATGCTTCTTGCTACAAAAGTGTTTTTTAACTCATAAGTTGGCCGTAAATGGAAGCATAAATTGACCGTAAATTGCTTGTTTTTAAAGATATTTATTCAATTATTCGAAGGGAACGGAAGCATATGTTGGCCATGAATTAATTATTAACCCATAAACTGGCCGTGAATTTTATAAAATAACAAATAAAAAACACTTATTATCAGTGTAGGATATTCGAAATGATTAGCTTATTCACTAAAAATATCATTCATGGAAATAAAAACTAGATTATGACCCATTTTTACACGTATCTCGGCTGAATCCCTTTTTGCTTTAAGTGCCTTTTTTGAATCACATTTGATAAAAGTTAAATATAAAAATTTATTAATCATTATATGTATATCCATGATAATATTTAAACTAAGATTATCAATGTACTGGAGGATCACAACATGATAAATGTAAAACAATTCCTAAACAATCCATTTATTAAATATCCGTTAACTACAATTTCAGCTATAGCTATATTAAAAACGGGTTATGATTTAGGTGTCTTTATAGTGAATATAAAATATATTTAAATTTTGGAAATCCTTTTTTAGAATTTCCTAATTGAAAGAGATAAAATATCGCATCTTTTTTAGAAACATCGTAACTTTATTCCCGACATTTGGAAGCATAAGTTGGCCGTAAACTAAAAGAAGCATAAGTTGACCAAAACGGCCAACTTATGCTTCTTGTTACAAAAAGTAATGACAATATTAGATTTTCGAAATAAAAATAAGAGAAATTTAGTATACTTGTTATATTGAATTCTTCTTATTTTATTTTTTATTATGGAATAATTTCATTTAGCTAATTAAAACTTAGCAAAGAAGAGACGATAGAAAAACTACAAGAAATGATGAGTAAATTTAAAGTATAATAACATCAAATAAGTAAGGTGAAAATGATATCACCTTACTTATTTTTCTACTTAATAACTAGGGGAGCTATTGAAGGAATGAGAAAAAGAAATAAATTATGGAATTTATGGAAAACCATTACACTGTTAGTTTGTACCGTTGTAATTGTTTCTTTACTCGTAACAGACATTTTAATTAGCCATAATGTTGAACGAGCGACAGAAGATAACCAAGAAGAGAAGGCAAAAACGATTGCACGTATTGTGGCGAATGATTCTATTGTAATTGATGGGTTGACGGGGAAGGTAGATACCTCCTTGATTCAGGTATATACAAATAAGCTATTAAAGAGTACAGATGTTCAATTTATTGTAGTTATGGATATGAATGGAATGCGAAAATCTCATCCAGACCCTCAAAAAATAGGGCATCATTTTCTTGGAGGCGATGAAGGACCTGTATTGAAGGGAAAGGAACACGTCTCGTTAGCAAAAGGTACTTTAGGGATTTCTATGCGAGTATTCGTGCCTATTTTGGCTGACACAGGTGAGCAACTTGGTGCGGTCGCTGTTGGCATTTCAGCTGATAATATAAAAGAGAGGGTGAAAGAAAGTAGACATATTATTTATATCGGTGTTGGTGTTGGAATATTAGTTGGAATTATAGGAGCGATATTGCTAGCTAGACATATAAAGAAAAGTTTATTTGGTCTTGAGCCGCATAGGATAGCGAAAATTCTTGAAGAAAGAAATACGATGCTACAATCTGTAAAAGAAGGTATTATTGCTGTAGATAAAGAGGCGAAAATAACTTTAATTAATAGTGAAGCAAAACGAATATTAAAGAAAGGTGGACTTACAGAAGATTTTATCGGTAAAGATATTGAATTGTATACGCCGAATTCACGTATGAAAGAAGTGTTGCAAACAGGAGAGGTACAATTAAACGAAGAACTAAATTTTTATGGGGTTGCGATTGTTACTAATCGGGTTCCTTTATATGTAAAAGGAGAAATAGTTGGCGTGATTGCAACATTTCGTGATAAAACAGAAATCAGAAAATTAGCAGAAGAACTAACTGGTATTAGGCTATATGCGGAAGCATTACGGGCTCAATCTCATGAATTTATGAATAAAATGCATGTCGTATTAGGGCTAACACATATAAAGCAGTATGAAGAATTGCAGAAATATGTAAGTAGTATGGTATCAGAGCATCAATATGAAATTGGGGGGATTATGAAAAAAATTCAAAGCCCAGTATTTGCTGGTTTTTTATTAGGTAAACTGAGCTATGCTAGAGAGAAAAATATAAAGTTAATTATAAAAGAAGATTCTTACTTACCAGAAATATATGATGAACGTATCATTCATGAACTGATTACCATTGTCGGAAATTTGATTAATAACGCATTAGACGCAGTGATGAATTGTGAGAAGAAGCAAGTTGAAGTTGGAATACAAGATGGGGATACATTAATCATTACAGTACAAGATACAGGGAAAGGTATACACGAGGATGAAATTGATGCATTATTTATAAAAGGTTATTCCACAAAGGGTGATAATCGGGGGTATGGTTTGCATCTTGTAAAGGAAAGCATACAGCGAATAAATGGGGAAATTTATGTTCATTCATTGTTAGGAACGGGAACGACAATAACGATTGAAATACCTAAAAGTAGGGATGAGAGATAAGATGATCAAAGTTTTGATTGTAGAAGATGATCCGATGGTGGCAATGTTAAATACACATTATTTAGAGCAAGTGGGAGGATTTGAACTTGTTCATGCAGCTAAATCAGTAAAAGAGGCGATAGAAGTATTAGAGAAATCACGAGTAGATTTAGTATTACTTGATATTTTTATGCCTGAAGAGACCGGGTTTGAGCTTTTAATGCATATTCGGAATCAAGAAAAAGAAATCGATATTATGATGATTTCAGCTGTACATGATATGGGGAGTATCAAAAAAGCATTACAATATGGCGTAGTAGATTATTTAATTAAACCATTTACATTTGAACGATTTAAAGAGGCATTAACTGTATATCGAGAAAAACTTACTTTTATGAAAGAACAACCAAAAATTAGTCAATCGGAATTAGATTCGTTAATTTTACAAAAAGAAAAAAGAGCACCCGCTGTCACTAAAGAGCTTCCGAAGGGATTAACGAAGCAAACGTTGCAACTCATTTGGCAGAAAATCGAGTCGCTTAATGGACAAGCGTTTACAACAGATGAAATGGCGAAATTAGCAGGGGTTTCGAGAGTTTCTATTCGAAAGTATGTAATGTTTTTGACTGAAATCGAAGTATTAGAGAATGAAATGGTGTATCAAAATGTGGGAAGACCTGTGAGTAAATTGAGATGTATTGACCAAAATAAAATAGGTTTTTACGTATAAGCGACTTATTATAAGTCGCTTATATTTTTTTAAATTACAAAAGTAGTTATAAAACTTACAAATACTATTTTTACTATTGAAAGCATTTTAATATTATTGTTCAGATGAATTAAAGGAAGTAGAAATGCAAGCAAAAAAAGAGAATAAGGGTGTCTGGAGCATACCGAGTTATGTTGATGAAATATAACATAAATTAAATCGAAAAGATGCTGCAGCATAAATTCTGCAAAAGTAGAATATTAAAATTTCATTCATCAAGTTATTAATATAATAAAAATATATCGGTTCACAAGGAGATGTTTAGTTTGTTGAATTATAAAAAAAACGCAGAAGTTTTAAAAACATTAGCTCATCCAATTCGAATTAAAATTTTGAAAGAATTAATTACAAGAGGGGCATGTAATGTAACTCAAATTGTAGATATTCTTGGTATCCCACAATCTACTGTTTCGCAGCATTTATCGAAGATGAAATCTCAAAAATTAATTATGAATGATAGAAAAGGATTAGAGGTTTACTATAGTGCTCAAAACAAAACTATTAATTCCATTGTCGAAATATTATTAGATTAGAAACTATTAATTGTAAGTGAAAATTAGTAATCTTTGCACCAGAACCTCTTAAGTCAACCAAGGATTCTTGGCGAGTCGATGAGACGTATGTGAAAGTTAAAGGTCAATGGATGTACCTATATCGTGCTGTTGATTCAAAAGGAAATACAATTGATTTTCATGTTTCAAATCCTCATGTTATAACCGTCGATAAAAATCCTGCTTTTCCTAATTCACTAAGTGCTCAATAAGCTGGATGTCCACTGTTGCGAGTAAATCGTTTGAGAACCACCTCCGTTTCAGCTGTACCAAGCCGTAAGGATGTAGCATACTTAATCATTTGATCATATTGTTGTTCAATTAAATTTCAATTGATTGGTCGAATTAAAACTGGCTGCAAGTTGGAATTTGAGTCTTGCATACCTACATCTGAACGATACAATTTTTGTGCATGAATAGCTTTGAACCTTGACATCTGTTGGAAGCCTAGCAAATGACAAAAAGCAAAAGCAACTTCACTTTGTCCATGTGTATCTACATAATTCTTCTCTACTTCCATATTTGTACAATGCCGCAGCAATCCTTCAACCATAGTATGTCCAAGTTTTATAGACTTTTTCTTTAATTAGTGGTTTAGGAGAAAACGAGTGAATTACGATAGATTCAATAAAATAAAGGGAATGGATGTAAATTAATAGTTAAAAGTTTACATTGTAATAAGGAAGAATTCTAAAATATAAATAAGAACTGTTCGTGTTTTAATTAACAATTAAAATTATGTAAAAAAATTTGATTAACCTGTCAACCAAATTGAAAGTTAATCGTTATAAATATAGTAGGAGGGAAAAGATGCGAGATGATGTTTTTCAAAAACGATTAAAGCAGTACCTAACTTTTATTTTTAACTATTTATTAAAACTCGGAATATCTAGAGAGGATGCAGAAGACATTGTACAAGAAACAGCTTTAAAATATATTCAAAACTTAGAAGGGATTCCTCCTGAAAAAGTGAAAAGTTGGCTGTTTAGAGTAGCTATAAACAACAGCTATGATGTTTTGAGAAGAGAAAAAAGAAAAGATAAGTTTTTAATAGAATTATCTATATTAGAAAATCTTGAATCTGATTTACCGGATGATTTTCTTATAAAGGAAGAGCAAAATGATGAAATAAGAAAAATATTAGATTTACTTCCTAAAAGATATAGAGAAGTTTTAATTCTAAAATATGTAGTTGGATTACGTTATGATGATATAGCCCTTTTATTTGAAGTCACTACTGGAACTGTTAAAACAACTGTATTTCGAGCTAAAGAATACTTTATTGATATATATAGGGGGATACAAAATGAACATAAAGAATGATGAAAATCAATCTGAACTTTTTCTAGATGATAAGGAATTTGAAAAAACAATGCGCAAAAGTAGAAGAAAAGCGATTATAAAAAATGTAGTTATTACCGGGAGTGTACTAATTGCATTATATAGTGGACTGACTATAGGGAACAATTATTGGTTATCTGAGCGTCTGACAAAGGAAGATAATGCTACAGGAGTATGGTTATCTATTACTGAACCTAATATTGAGCAAAATGCATCATTTTATAATTGGAATTCTTTTTCCGTTGACACAACTCACACGTATTCGAAAAAAATAGGAGAGCGTATCATACCTTGGGAATCGTCAACAGGACATTATAATCTTATTCGTTCAGAAAAAGAACCTTCTAATTGGATAAATCATTATAACGAAAAAAGAAAAGGCTGGGAAATTTATAACAGTCAGAATGGACAAAGAGAGCTTATTTTTTATCATCCGAAAGTTCAATATAAGCAAGTTCCTAATGATTTGAATTTACTTGATGACATAGGATCAAATAAATATGTTGAATATGCGCTATCTTTTGATCGCCCTTATTCAATTAGTGAGGTTCAAAAACTTTTAGATAAACAAAATACAGAATGGCTTTGGATAGACACAGAATCAGATGAAGAGATACATAGTATCAATCAGCAAGAGCTTAAAGAAGAAGTGGGATCTTTTAATCGTGGAAATATATATGGTTATCCGTATAATTCACAAAACGACTGGCAATCTCCTGAATTTTTTATAGATACATTAAAATCCCCTGAGTTTTATGGAGAATATGCTAATAAAGCAAAAGAAATATTAACAAAATTAAAAAAGGATAATCCTACATTAAACCCAGAAAAGGTGAAGATTGTTGGAGCAGTAGTAACTGGTACTCCTGATGAATTAAAGAAATATCAAAATAAAGAATTTATTAAATCTGCTTCTCTCGGGGCCACAATAGACAAATATTAATGATTAGATTTGTATTTTGAAAGTAGAATGAAAGGTTCTGGTGCGAGAACTATAATACATTGTAAAAAGGATAGGAGGTTCCTAATGGAATCTTCTGTTAAACAGTTAACACGAGTAGTTTCTTGATGAAGACATTCTGATTTTGGACAGACTGACTCTGCAAATCAACTTGTTCTTTTTTGATAGACCATTTTCGTTTAGTTTGAAGTTTTTGCACCAGAACTCAAGATTATATGATATAGGAACTGCTCTACTAGAGAACAGGAACTTTGGTTCACTTGAGATATAAAAGAAACTTATAACGCTGGAAATTTCATAGAACGTTTTAATAATTTTAATAGTGTCTTTTTAAATAATTAGAAGGAGACAAGTAAGGAAGGTGATTAATATTGTTATTTTATATAGGATTGATAGTTGGAAAGTTAGCGGGATATAGTAGTAAAAAATTAGGTTTTAATGGATCTAACATTCCAGGGAAAATTCTGAATTACTTATATAAGAATGCATTACAAAAATTAGCGACACAGGTGGAAACCGTGGTTTTGATTACCGGTACAAATGGAAAAACAACAACTTGTAATTTAGTTTCTTCCATTTTTAAATCCAATAAAAGTGAATATATCAGTAATATAGAAGGATCTAACTTATTAGAGGGAATCACTTCTGCTTTTATAAAAAAAAGCAATATACGCGGGAAAATACAAGGTGTGAAAGTAGCAGTTCTCGAAGTCGATGAATTGACAATGACCGAAGTTCTGAAACAAATACAGCCTCAATTGATCGTTGTAACAAATATCTTTCGAGATCAGCTGGATCGTTATGGAGAAATCAATACGCTGATTTCAAAAGTACAAACCGCTATTCATTCTAGCGATGCTCACTTGCTATTAAATGGTGATGATCCATATAGTAGACATTTTACTAAAGAAAAGCATAAAACCATGTATTTTGGTTTAAAGAAAAATGTAGGGAATTTTCATAAAAGTAATATTAGAGATGCCGTTTATTGTTGTTGTGGCCGGCTATTAAAATATATATATACTCACTATGGACACCTTGGAAAATATTATTGTTCGTGCTCCATGAGTAGTCCCGTATTAGATGTTGAGGTTACTTCAATTCAATCACAAAATAACTTAACGATTACTATACAAAATCAATCCTATACTTCCAATTTGAAGGGTGAATACAATGCATATAATATGCTAACGGCTATAAAAACTGGAGAATTTTTAGGTTTTAGTTATGAACAAATTCACAAAGGATTAAGAGAATATCGCACGAGCAATGGACGTATGCAACAGTTTATCATTGCACAAAATATATACCATCTAAACTTAGCTAAAAATCCACAAGGGATGAACTGCACGATAGATTATTGCATACAAAATAAAAACATTACACAATATGTTTTTATATTAAATGACTTGCTTGCTGATGGGAAAGATATCTCTTGGATTTGGGATGTAGATTATGAACTATTAGCAAACTCCAATGTAAGCCATATAATTTGTGCAGGAACACGTGCCCATGACCTTGCAGTGCGTTTAAAATACGCGGGGATTTCTGTGAATAGGATAAAAGTTATCTCAAATATTTCTGCTGCCATACAGAATAGCATTGCAGCAGGGAATGAAACGTCCGTAATTAGTAATTACACAGGGTTAAATACTGCCCGGCAATATTTAAGCACTAAGGGAACGGCGTCCCCATCATAAATAAGATGGTATCTATATACGTTTGGTTTAATAATTTAACGAATTCCCTGAAAGCATTCTCCTTCTTCAAGCATGTGAAGGGCGTAGCCCAACGGTAGGTGGGAGATGAATTTCGATTTGGCGTAGCCAAAAGGCTTTGCTCTTTATTTCGCCCCTAATATAATCCGTCTTATAAGGTATAAAGGTTGGTATATCAATGAAATTAGATAGTAATAATCATTCTGTATTTTTGTTGTATTATCATCTTGTGTTGGTCGTAAAATTCAGAAGAAAAGCGTTTGATGATGATATGTCAGACTATGCAAAAGACATGTGTGTGCGATTATCTGAAAACTATAACATCATATTAGTTGAATGGAATCATGATGTAGACCATGTTCATATTTTGTTCAAGGCACATCCTAATACAGAAATGACAAAATTCATCAATGCTTATAAGAGTTCAAGTTCTCGACTAATCAAGAGAGACTTTCCGCAAGTGAAAAAGAAACTTTGGAAAGAGATGTTTTGGTCAAGAAGTTTTTGCTTACTAACTACTGGTGGTTCGCCAATAGACGTAGTAAAGAAATATATTGAAAATCAAGGTGAAATGTGAGGTGAAATGATATGACAAAGCATAATAAAGCATATAAATTCCGTTTGTATCCAACAGAAGAACAAGCATATCTTATGCGTAAAACCTTCGGTTGTGTACGTTTCGTGTATAACAGAATGTTAGCTGAACGGAAAGAAGCGTACGAAAAATACAAAGATGATAAGGAACAACTAAAGAAACAAAAGCTTCCAACTCCTGCGAAATACAAAGCAGAATTTGAGTGGTTAAAAGAAGTTGATTCATTAGCTTTGGCAAATGCTCAACTAAACTTGCAAACTGCCTATAAGAATTTCTTTAGTGGTCAAAATGACTTTCCTACATTCAAAAGCAAAAAAGATAGAAAATCATATACAACGAATGTAGTAAACGGAAATATTATGTTGCTTAATGGTCATATCAAATTGCCAAAATTGAAAATGGTACGTATCAAACAGCATAGAGAAATACCACAAGACCATATTATCAAGTCATGTACTATTTCTATGACACCTACTGGTAAATACTATGTGTCCATCTTGACAGAATACGAAAAAGAGATTTTACAAAAAGAAGTAGAAACAGTTGTTGGATTAGACTTTGCAATGGATCGATTATACGTTAGTTCTGAGGATGAGAAAGCCAATTATCCTAAGTTTTATCGTAAAATGTTAGACCAATTAGCAAAGGTACAACGAGTATTAGCAAGACGTTCTAAAGGCTCAGAACGTTGGAACAAACAACGTATTCGTGTAGCGAAATTACATGAAAAAGTAGCGAACCAACGAAAGAATTTTCTTCATCATAAGTCTAAAGAGTTAGCTATTAATTTTGATGTTGTAGCTATTGAAGACCTAAACATGAAAGGGATATCGCAATCACTTAATTTTGGAAAAAGTGTTGCTGACAATGGTTGGGGTATGTTCACTTCTTTTTTAGCTTATAAACTACAAGAACAAGGCAAACAACTTGTGAAAATAGACAAATGGTTTCCTTCCACAAAAACATGTAGCAATTGTGGAATTGTGAAAGATATATCATTGTCTGAACGAGTATATTCTTGTATATGTGGTATAAATCTCGATAGAGATTATAACGCAGCTATCAATATCAAAAATGAAGCAATACGTCTATTAGCGTTAGCATAAATAGCAATAAAATAACCTTTGGAACAAGGGAGTTAGCTCGGCTGTCTTAGGACTAATTCGTTAGCTATCAAAAGTAATGACTAACCGAGAAGCCCCCACGTCAAACATTCTGTTAGGACGTTAAGTGGCGGGTAGTTCACCTGAGCGTATATAGATTTCAAATACACCGAATAGAGAGTTGACACTAAAAATAAAGATATAAATTGGGTACTTTCCTTAGAATTTATATATAAGGCCCGATTACGTTTTTAACATCTGGAGGTACTATGAAAAAATTGATTATCTATCATTACTTCCCCAATACGCTTAATTTATATGGCGATCGCGGGAATGTAACCATTCTACAAAAGCAATTAGAATGGAGAGGAATAGAAGCCGATATTCATTATGTGGAACAAGTAAAAGATTATCCTGTATCTCAGGCTGATCTAATCTTTATTGGGGGAGGGAGTGACAATGAACAACAAATAGTTCAAGAACAATTGCTTTCAATTCGAAAAGAATTGAAAGCAGCAATAGAGGATGGTTTAGCAGCACTTTGTATTTGTGGAGGATATCAACTATTAGGAGATTATTATGAAACTGCAAACAGTGATATCATACAAGGCCTAGGAATATTACCGTTTTATACATCATGTAAGGACACGGGTTCAGTGGGTCGATTAGTAGGGAATGTAAGAGTACAATCTGAAAAATTCGGAAGAATAGTGGGTTTTGAAAATCATAGTGGCCAAACATTCCATTCTTTTGACTGTCTCGGTCAAGTTCTACAGGGATATGGGAATAATGTAACAGAAAAAAAGGAAGGACTTCTGTACAAAAATCTGATAGGTACGTATTTACATGGGCCATTTTTAAGTAGTAATATTCATGTATCAGACTGGTTAATATTGCAAGCACTAAATAGAAAATATGGACTTACAGAATTAGAGACATTAGAATGTACTTTGGAAAAGACAGCATCCGATTTCTCATGGGATAAGAGGTAAGGTTCGGTTTGAGTGCAAATATAATCGAATTTGAAAAGAGAGCGACAGATGCTGTTAGGAATCCACTGTTATGCAATGAGACCGAAGAGCGTATTGATAAGTTGTATGTGATTTCGAACAGACTTCTCCCCTTGAAGAGTTTGTCCCTTCTTGATCATATTCATAGTTTCAATACCAGAAAACGTTGTTGACGCGGTTTGGAAAGGCTGAAATCCAAGGGTTCTGTTGCAAAGTTTAAAAAAAGTCGATATAACCGTTAATAGGGTTTAAGCAATTCCTATTAACGGTTGTAATTCCTGGTAAGCAAACAAAAACGGAGTCTTGCGAAAGACTTCGTTTTTGTTTGTAAAGTGGATGAAAGGACTCGCCCCCATCGTCATCAAGTTAAGAAATACATTCTTCCCCAAAACGATAAAAACGAGCTAAATTCTCATAAATAACTGTAGAGTCATAAAATTTTCGTTTTGGGGATATTTCAAATTCTAATTTTGATAAGTATGTGGTGCTACTCCATATCCATCAACTTAAGAATTTTATAACGCCCCCAAAACGAAAAAAACGAGTTGAATTCACATAAACAACTGTGGAAAAATTCAAATTTTTGTTTAGGGGGTACTTCAAGACCTTAGCTTGATGGGCATGTGTTGTGACTCCTAATATGTAAAATTGCATAGAATTACTAGTCAAGATTAGCATATAATGTAATAGAACTGCTCAGATTTTTTTCTTTAATCGTTAGATTCGAACCTAACGTCCTATCACATTTACAAAATGTGTAAACCTAGAAACTGTGGAAAGGCATCCGGAAGGATGTCTTTTTCTTTGGTTCTGATGCAAAAAACTTTGAAGTATATGAAAATGGTCTATCAAACTTGGACATACTGATAGTACTACTCTATAAAAGGTGTGTGATCAGTATGGAAAAGGAAAATATATTTAAATGGAAGCATTATCAGCCGGAATTAATTTTATTAACGGTAAGGTGGTGCCTACGGTACAATTTGAGCTTCCGTAACCTGGTTGGTGGAAATGATGGAGGAAAGAGGCTTATCCACAGCTCACACTACAATTATGCGATGGGTTCATCAATATGGACCTCAATTAGAAGAGAAAATACGGCATCATCTTAAATCAACAAACGATTCATGGAGAGTCGATGAATCCTTTATTAAAGTGAAAAGGCAATGGATGTATTTATATCGTGCCGTTGATTCAGAAGGGAATACCCTTGATTTTCATCTAAGTAAATCAAGGGATAAACAAGAAGCCAAGCGCTTTTTCAAGAAAGCCTTGGCTTTTTTGTACATTTCTAAACCTCGTGTGATAACAGTAGATAAAAACCCTGCCTATCCTGTAGCGATTCAAGCGTTGAAAGAAGAGAAACATATGCCC
>Ga0213824_1000749_pt1 | contig 22152 bp, 18 predicted proteins | sample MC6MC0906MG_FD_179892 | JGI IMG/M metagenome (GOLD analysis project Ga0213824, IMG submission 179892) | Enriched soil aggregate microbial communities from Iowa State University, Ames, United States - MC6-MC0906-MG | ecosystem: Environmental > Terrestrial > Soil > Unclassified | place: USA: Iowa...
ACAGCTTGATGCGATGAACCCACGGCTGGCCACCGGCATCCTGCGCAAGGCTTGTGGTTTTGATGCCATCGAAGGCGCGGGCGATGTCCGCCGCTGGATTGCGGACAACCACAAATCCTTCGCCGACCTGGTCCGCCCGTCCGCCGCCATCCTGAACAAGGTGATTGCGCCGTTTGGCGACGCCACCCACGAGATGACCATCGCCTCGGCTGAGCAGCGCCCGGCAGATGCAACCCGTTGGTGGGAGCAGTACTCTGCCGCTCACCAGGTGCCGCTGGCCATCGGGCCATGGGGTGAGTTGCGCAGCATCTACACCGACAGCGCGTTCGAGTCCCGCTTCATCAAGGGGCAACGCCGCACACTGCATATCGGTGTCGACCTGGTGATGCCGGCGGGTACGGCGGTGTACGCGCCGGTCGCTGGCACTGTCAGAAGTGTGGAGGTTGAACCGGACCCACTGGGATATGGCGGCCTGGTGATGATCGAGCACACGCCGCCAGATTGCCCGCCATTCCTGACCTTGTGGGGGCACATGGCCCATGAGGCGCTCAGCCGCTTGAAAGCCGGTGACAAGCTCGAAGCTGGCGACCTGGTCGGCTACATGGGCACCGATCATGAAAACGGCGGCTGGATTCCCCACCTGCACCTGCAGATGACCACCGATACTCAGCTGAGCGCGAGCGAGGTCATTGGCGTGGGCGAGCCAGAGTACCGCGAAGTGTGGGCCGACCTGTTCCCCGATGCCTCGACCTTGGCGGGTATCCCGCCAGAGACCTACAGCCAGCAAGGGATGACCAAGGCCCAGATCATTGCCAGGCGCAAGGAACTGCTGCTACCCAACCTGTCGATTTCGTACAGCGACCCGATCAAGTTCGTGCGCGGTGATGGCGTATGGCTGATCGACAACTTCGGGCGCGCCTACCTGGACTGCTTCAACAACGTGTGCCACCTGGGCCATAGCCACCCCGACGTGGTCGAGGCCTTGACCCGCCAGGCTGCGCTACTCAACACCAACACCCGCTACTTGCACGACAACATCGTCGAATACGCCGAACGCCTGACGGGTACGCTGCCAGAGGGACTTTGCGTAGCCTCCTTTGGTTGTTCGGGCAGTGAAGCCAACAGCCTGATGCTGCGCATGGCGCGCAACTACACAGGCAGTGACCAGGCGATCGTGCTGGACTGGGCCTACCACGGCACTACGCAAGAACTCATCGACCTTAGCCCTTACAAGTACAAACGCAAGGCCGGCAAGGGCAGGGCAGCGCATGTCTACGAGGCGGTGGTCCCGGACAGCTACTACGCGCCTGAGCACTGGCCAGTGGAACAGCACGGCAAGCGCTTTGCCGAGTCGGTAGCAGAGCAGCTGGATGCCATGCGCAAGGCAGGCAAGCGCCCCGGGTTCTTCCTTGCCGAGTCGATCCCCAGCGTGGCGGGGCAGGTGGTCCTGCCTGACAACTACCTCAAGGAGGTCTACGCCATGGTTCGCGCCGAGGGTGGGCTGTGCCTGGCCGATGAGGTGCAGGTCGGGTTTGGCCGCGTCGGTAGCCACTGGTGGGCATTCGAGACCCAGGGCGTGGTGCCGGATGCCGTCACCATGGGCAAACCGATTGGCAACGGCCACCCGATGTCGGCGGTTGTGACCACCCGTGAGGTTGCCGATGCCTTCAATAACGGCATGGAGTATTTCAATACCTTCGCCGGCAACCCCGTGTCTTGCGCGGTAGGCCTGGCGGTGCTCAATGCAATCGAGCGCGACCAGTTGAAAGCCAACGCCTTGAACGTCGGCAATTACTTGCTCGAGGGTTTCCGCAAGCTTCAGCAGCAATTTGACGCGATTGGTGATGTGCGCGGGCTGGGGCTGTTTCTCGGCATCGTCCTGGTCACAGACCGCAAGTCGAAGGCGCCGGCCACGGCCCTGGCCAGAAAGGTGGCTGATGGCGCCAGGGAGCGCGGCGTATTGATCGGCACCGAAGGCCCGCATGACAACGTGCTGAAAATGCGGCCATCGATGATTTTCAGCCGGGCCAATGCCGACTTCCTCCTCGAGGTGCTGAAAGACAGCTTTGTGGCAGCCTTGAAGTAGCCCTTACAGATTGCGCGGTCCCGGTAGGAGCGGCCTTGTGCCGCGATAGGGCTGCGCAGCACTACTGCCGTAGGAATGTCGTCTACAGAGCCCCCGCGAGGCGCGAAACGGAAAATATTCAGTGTAGCTGTGTGGTAAACGCCGAATTTTGATAGCCTCCTATCATTTTGGAGGCTTCTCATGACAACCAACGCCCAGTCAAAACTAGCTGCACGTTACGGCGCACCGAACATTTCTGCGCTCAAACAATGGAATGACACCATCGACCAACTGCTTGAACACCGCAGCGTCAGAGCGTTCACTGATCAGCCTCTGCCCGAGGGTACGCTCGAGACTTTGATTGCTGCCGCGCAGTCCGCGTCCACATCATCCAACCTCCAGGTCTGGAGTGTGGTTGCGGTGCAAGAGGGCGATCGCAAAGGCCGCCTCTCAGCGCTGGCCGGCAACCAACCCTACATCCATCAAGCGCCACTGTTCCTGGTCTGGCTTGCCGATTTGTCCCGGGTCTCGCGCATCGCAGATCAGCATGCGGTAGAGCTGGAGGCGTTGCCCTACCTGGAAAGCCTGTTGCTCGGCACCATCGATGCGGCGCTTGCGGCCCAGAATGCGGTGGTTGCGTTGGAGTCGCTTGGGCTCGGAAGCGTGTACATCGGCGGTATCCGTAATGACATCGAAGCCGTTGCCAAGGAACTGCAACTGCCGCCTCAGGTCTATCCGGTCTTCGGCCTGTGCGTTGGCTATCCGTCGCCGGATCGGCCAGCCAAGGTGAAGCCGAGGCTGCCGCAGGCAGCGGTGCTTCATCACGAAACGTATTCGGCTGCCGACGAGCAGGGCGTTCTAGCGGAATACGACAAGCGCCTGGGCGCTTTCTATCAACGCGAAGGCATGAAGGCTTCAGGCTGGTCGGAGCAGGTGGTCAGCAGGCTGCGGAACGTTTCGAGCCTGCATGGGCGCGAGGCGCTGCTGGGGGAATTGAGCCGGATGGGCTTTGGCCTGCGCTGACGCGACAGACGCGAGCACAGGGTGCGTCAGATCAGGTGAAGGGCTTTGCTCGCCATAGCTCGGTATCACGCTCTAGAATCTCATCCATTGGCTTGTCGTTCATGTGCGTAAGAAAAGAGGCAATATATGGATCGCGAAGGCGCCGGCTTTTCAGCAAAGCTGGATGCTCCCGCATTACCCAGTCATGAGTCCGCGTTTCCGACGAGCGCTTTGGAGCGTCTGCAGTTGGCGCTCGATGCTGGCGCCATCATTGGAACGTGGGTGTGGGATATTCGGCACAACCAGGTGACCGCGGATGAGCGGTTCTCGCGATCATTCGGGCTTCCTGCAGATAAATGCCTGGCGGGTATTCCGATCGAGGAAGCTTTTGCCTCGATTCACCCCGACGACCGTGACCGTGTATCTGCCGATATCCAGGAGGCGATGAGCCGTGGGGGCGCGTACCGGTGCGAATACCGCGTCAGACAGGATGATGGCAGCTACCGCTGGATTGAGGCCAATGGCAGAGCTGAGTTAGACGAGCAAGGCCAGGCTGTTCGCTTCCCTGGCATTCTCATGGACATTGAGTCACGCCGGTCAGCAGAGGCTGAACGCGACAGGATGTCAGCGTTGCTGCGTACCTTCACGGCTGCTGTTCCGGGGGTTGTCTACGCAAAGGATCTCGAGGGGCGGCTGATTGTTGCAAATGATGGTGTCACCCAACTGGTTGGCAAGCCACCAGAGCTCTATCTGGGCAAAACCGACCTGGAGTTTCTGGAAGACAAGGCTCAAGCACGCCAGATCATGGAAACCGATCGTCATATCATGCATGGCGGCAAGGGCGCGCTGCAGATCGAAGAGCGTGTCGACATGCCGGATGGCACGGCTACCTACTGGCTTTCTGTCAAAGCACCCCTGTGCGATGAAGCAGGCGAGGTCATCGGGCTGATCGGATCGTCCATCGATGTCACCGCGCGAAAAAATGCCGAGTCGGAGTTGCTTGAGCTCAACCGCACCCTGGAAGCCAAGATTGAACAAGCCGTGGCCGAGCGGGAAGCGGCGCAGGCAGCGCTGCGTCAATCGCAGAAAATGGAGGCGGTCGGTCAGCTGACCGGAGGTATCGCTCACGATTTCAACAACCTGCTCGCAGGCATCACCGGAAGCCTTGAACTGATCAAGCTTCGCTTGAAGCAGGGGCGCACTACTGAGGTAGAACGGTACCTGACGGTGGCACAGGGTGCGGCACAAAGGGCGGCATCGCTGACCCACCGACTCTTGGCGTTCTCTCGCCGCCAGACGCTGATGCCTGTTCATACCGATGTGAACACCCTGATCAGCGACATGGAGGAGCTGATACGTCGGACGGTTGGGCCAGCAATCCAGCTCAAGGTAGAGCTCCATGCAACCTCAAGTACTTGCCTGGTCGATCCGGCTCAAGTAGAGAACTCACTGCTAAACCTGTGTATCAACGCTCGCGACGCATTGGAAGGTGGGGGATCGATCTCCATCAGGACGTACAACGAGCAGCTGGCACCCGGGGCAGATCTCGACCCTGAACTGGCACCCGGCACGTACTTCACGATCTGTGTTGCCGATGACGGGGTAGGCATGAGCGCTGAGACGTTAGCGCGTGCCTTCGAGCCTTTCTTTACGACCAAGCCTGTGGGAGCGGGGACAGGGCTCGGCTTGTCCATGATTTATGGTTTCGCCAAGCAGTCGGGCGGGCAGGTTCGGATCGAGTCAGAAGTGGGCCAAGGCGCCCGCGTATATCTGCAGCTGCCTAGCCATAAGGTTGAGGCCGGTGCAACGGGTCGTACCGAGCCATTGCCTGAATCAGAACTGGCCTCCTCAGGCGAAACGGTCTTGGTCGTCGATGATGAACCCTCCGTCCGCATGTTTGTGAGTGAGTCGCTGGGCAGCTGCGGGTACATCGTCATCGAGGCGACCGATAGCCTTGCCGGCCTTCAGTTACTCCGCTCCGATACCCGCATCGATCTGCTTGTCACAGACATCGGTCTGCCAGGGGGAACCGACGGCAGGCAGATGGCCGATACTGGCCGCAGCATCAGGCCAGGTCTTCCGGTCTTGTTCATGACCGGCTATGCGCAACCCAATGTATTGGACAACGCCCAGCTGGAGCCCAACACGGCTGTGCTGACCAAACCCTTCACACTCGAAGCGTTGACGCTGAACGTTAATGCTTTACTCAGGGATTGCTGATGCATGAGACACACAAGCACCGTATCTTGAGGCATCAGAGTGTTACGCGATCTTCAGCCACTACCCGGTGACGTCCATTCTGTTTGGCCAGATACAAGCGCTCGTCGGCGCGCTTGAGGATGGCCGGCGCACGGGTGGAGTCTGCGTCACTTCACCAATTTGCTGCTGATCGGGATGGTATAGCAACCGGCGGTTGCCATCGGCGACGAAGGCGAAGGCGCCCTCGAGGCGATGTTCACCGATCAACGACGGCGATCGCAGCAAAGGTGCATCTGCGCAGGGGGTGAGCCATCAGGCCAGAAACTCCGAATCCGCAGGGCAAGCAGGCTGCTTGTCCTGCTGGATGTTGCTGTACACGGCAACCCCGCACACGCAAGCCAGGCCGACACTGGCAAGCAGGATATCGCCCAGCAACATGCCTGCGACCAACACCAGCACGCTGATGCGAAAGAGGGTTGTCATGACTGCCTCCGATGCAGTTCGGTATCAGAACCCTGACCATACCGGCGCAGCCGAAATTGTGCAGCCCACTTGCGCGCCTGCGGCCGTGTTTACCTGTGAAATGGCAGAACGGACCTATTAGGCAGGGTATGGAATGCTGGTTGGCGGTATCCTGAAAGCCCCAGCCCCAGGTGCACCGATCATGCGCACAATGATGCTTTTATTGGCAATCACGGCAGTTACCGGTTGCCAGTCGCCGCTGCCAAGCGCCAATCCGCAGATGGCCTGGGTCGATTTCTCGGTGCCATTTCCCAATGACAGGTTACTGATGGCCGAACGGCTGGATAAGCAACGGTTGAGCGACGGGCGCTTCTTTCAAGTGAGCCCGGGGAGCCATGAGCTGATCGTCAGGTTCGATTATGAAGTGGGCGGTGGCGGGGGGCTGAGCCTGATGGGCGGCACTACTGTGCGCGAATGCTACCTGACGGTCCCTTACGCGAACTTCCAGGCAGGCCAGCGCTATGTGCTGGAGGGGAGGTCGATGGCGCTGACGCCTGAGGCGCGGTTGTACAATGCCAAGGGGGAGGTGGTTGCAGAGGTCAGCGAGTTCTATTGCCTGTAAGGGGCAGGCCTTCCTGAAACACGTGGTAGAGCGCGCAGGCGTTCGGCTGTGTGTTGAGTGGCACGTACGAGCTTGCCCTGATCTCACCCCGGCTTAGTTTGTTTGAAGTAAACGGCCATGCCCGCCAGGCATAGCTGTTAGATCTTTGGCAGGTCTTCCGTCACACCATCGCTGTGCAAAGCTGTACCCGAGTTGGCAAAACAATAACAACAAGGGTAGCGATCACGGCACGTCCGTTGACTCGCAAAGAGCGTACAACTGCAATTGTAGGTGTCTGTTCCGGAAACCTGGTGGAGTGGTACGACTTCTTCATCTACGCCTACACCTCAATCTACTTCGCCGCGCTTTTTTTCCCTCAGGGCGACCAGACCACACAACTTTTGGCAACGGCCGGCATTTTTGCTGTCGGCTTCTTCATGCGCCCCCTGGGCGGCTGGATTTTCGGTTACCTCGACGGCACGGGGGCTGTGGAAGAAAACACCGGCTTGCGTCCTGGGGCTCATTATTCGAATGCACGAAGCTGAAACCAAGCCCAGGCAACCACGACGGTTACCTGGGAATCCTGCTCATCAAGATATTTTTGGTGGCTCAGGTTGGAGTACACCCAGACCCTGATCTTTTGCGACCTGCTCTGGAGCATTGCCCCAGATGGTCCTGTCTATGTTGAGGTCGTGGAAGGCACTGGCGGTGAGAACCGGCTCGGCAACGCCGGCTTTGCGCTGTGTGTCGTAGTCTGCGAGCAGTCGCAGGCCAACTCTGCATAGCAGGACCAGGGCGATGAGGTTCACCAGCGCAGAAAGGGTCATGGTGATGTCGGCAAAGGCAAACACCGTACTCAGATCCTGAACCGAGCCCCAGAGAATCAACGCCAGCACCAGGGCGCGATAGCTCAGCAGTGCCTTGCGGTTCTTACCCAGGATGAACCTCAGGTTGTTTTCCCCCAGGTAGTAGTTGTAGAGGATCGAGGTGAACACGAACAGCGCAAGGGCAACACTGATGAAGATGCGGCCCCAGTCACCGACCACTGCGGCAAGCGAATTCTGCGTCAGCACGATGCCGTCACCGGCAAAACCTGCGGTATAAAAGCCTGACAGCAAGATCAGCAAAGCGGTGCAGGTGCAGATGATGAACGTATCGAAAAACACGCTGAACGCCTGCACGACACCTTGTGACACAGGGTGCCGAACTTCGGCCACCGCTGCGACGTTTGGCGCACTGCCCAGGCCAGCTTCGTTGGCGAATACGCCACGCTTCACACCCATCACGATTGCGCTGCCGATCAGGCCACCGAAGGCTTGATCGAGCCCGAACGCGCTTTTCACGATGGTCAACAGCATCAAGGGCACGTGATCGAATTGCAGCACAATGACGTACAGGGTAACCGCTATGTAGGCCAGCGTTTTCACCGGTACCAGCAGGTCTGCCACCCTGGCGATGCGTTTGATGCCACCGATGAACACCAGCGCTAGCACGGCGGCCAGGGCGATGCCGGAATAGGCGGGGTCAAAGCCAAAGGCATTTTGCAGTGAATGGGTTACCGCGTGTGACTGCAGGCCATTGAAGGAAAAACCGAACGTGACGATCAACAGTACCGCCATCACCACGCCAAGCCATCGCTTGTTCAGCCCGAACTCCATATAAAACGACGGGCCGCCATGAAACTGGCCGCTGCCGTTGTGGCGCTTGTACAACTGCGCCAGGCTGCATTCGAACAATGTGGTGGCCATCCCGACCAGTGCCGTAACCCACATCCAGAACACCGCACCAGGACCGCCCAAGGTGACAGCCACGCCGACGCCGGCGATGTTGCCCGCCCCGACACGGCCGGCCAGGCTGAGCATGAGGGCCTGAAAGGAACTGATTTGAGTCGAACTGCTGGTAAGGCTGTCCTTGAACACCTTGAACATGTGCAGGAAATAGCGAAGCTGCACAAACCGTGTCTTGACGGTGAAATAAGCGCCCAGTCCGACGACCAGGACGATAAGCAGCTTTCCCGAAAGAAAGCCATTGATGGCTTCGAGCATGACGCAACCTCATTGTTATTATGACTGGGTGTGCGGGTACACACGGCCGCAAGCAGCCGTGTAGGAGTTGGAGCCGGTGAACGGGGTCAGGCGCGGTCTTGCAGTGCCTTGATGTGCTGCCACATCAGCGCCGGGTTGGAGTACATCGGGAAGTGGCCACAATCAGGGATGCAAGCCAGTTGCACCCCTTGGGCAGCGATGTCGTCCAGATAGGAAAGGTGGGCGTTGGTTGCGCCGTACATGTACTGGCGCGGGAAGGGTAGCGCCAGGAACTTCTCCATCAGACCGCCGTTATCTGACAGCTCAACCATGGACTCGAAGATGCCGCGCACCGCCCCGGTACGTACCTTGTGCGCCAGGCTGGCCGCATAGAGTGCGCTGGCAGGATCGGCGGCAAGCCGGGTGCGCTCGATGAAGTCGCGGAAAAAGCGCAAATCGTCTTCGCGCGGGTGATCGTGGATCTGCCGGCTGAGGAAGCAATCTTCCGGGGCAATATTGCCCTCGATGTCGACGAAGCTCAGCACTCGTTCTGGAGCGGCGTCAGCGAGGATCAGCCCGGTCAGGCCACCCATGGAGTGGCCAACCAGGTGAAATTTGTCGACGCCGAAGTGTGCAAGTACCGCCTGGGCAGTCTTCACCAGCAAGGGGATGTTGATGCGGGCGAGGTCGGCGCATTCGGTTTCTCCGCAACCAGGCGCATCGTAGGCAATGAAGGGATGACCTTCGAATGCGGGCTGCAGCGTGATGTCGGCATAGTCTTCTTTGGTAGAACCGAACCCATGCAGGAAGAGGATAGGTGCCTTGGGGCCGGAACGATGGATCACCGCCAGATCCAGCAGCACGCCGTCGATGTTCAACGGCAGTTTCTCGTGAGTGAAGCGAGCAGGGTTTGCCACGGTGGGAACTCCTTTTACAGAGGCCCCAATGTCGGGCCCACCCTGGATTTTGTAAAATACGAAGCCGCGAACCCTGTCATATGCCCAGCCTATGACGCAAAAATCTGCTTGGCCTGGTCAATCATCGCCTCCACCAAGGGATTACCGTTTACGCCGTGCCATGCCATGGCGGTGGTCACAACTTTCACTTCTGGCTGCAACGGCCGCACCAGCACATTTTCTGGGGCAAGCTTGTCCATGGAGGTGGGCACCAAGGCGATACCCTGGCCACAACTGACGAACGCCACCTGTGCCGTGACAGAGCGGACCTGATGCACGATACGCGGCGCGAAGCCGCTGGCCTTGCATAGCCCCACCAGATAGTCGAAATACACCGGGCTGACGTCTCGTGAGGCCATCACCAGGGTTTCATCGGCAAGAGCCTTGAGCTCAATGGCTGCACTGGCCGCCAGTGGGTGGTCCTTGGGCATCGCGACTGCCAGGCGATCCTCTGACAGCGGCATGGACTGCAGATGCCGGCCGAGGTTGCCTTCAAGGCGTGCAAAGGCGATGTCGATATCGCCGGCCTCAAGCGCGGGTATCGCCTCTGCGCTATCGATCTCTCGAACCGAAACCGTGACCAACGGGTGGTCTTGCTTGAACCGCTCGATCAACTGGGGCAGCACATCGATCATGGCCGAGGTGATCGCCCCGATGGTCACTACGCCGGCGTGGCCGGCGACGGCCTCGTGAACCGCCAACTCCAGCCGCTCCAGCTGATCAGCAAACTTGCGCACAGCGGGGAGAATTGCAGCCCCGGCGGCAGTGAGCTGTGCGCCACGGCGAGAGCGGGTGAACAGTTGAATGCGAAGGGACTGTTCAAGCGCCTGGATCTGCTCGGTCAACGGCGGCTGTGACATGCCCAGCCGCTTGGCCGCGCGGCTGAAGTTCTGGTCCTCGGCAACGGCCAGGAACAGCCACAGGTGACGTATCAAGCGAAAGTTGATCACGGCATTCTTCCATAGGTTTGGGATATGACAAGCTTAGCTTCTTCGTAATATACGTATCAAATGCCCGCGCTGATACTCAAGCCTCACTTACAAGAGGCCTGCAACCGATGAGCTTGAAAGCCCCGCTTGAACGCCTGGCTGTGCTCGATACCAATACGGTGTCGGACGCGCTGGACTTCCTCCAACTGCCTGGAGCCACCAACGGCCTGATGCCGCTCTGGAACTGCCCGAAGATTGTTGGCCGAGCCAGCACCGTGCAGCTGGGGCCGAAGCAGGACGTGGCACCCACCGTTCACCTGATTACCCCAGTCATCGAGCAGATCACCACCGATGACCGCGTGCTGGTGATTGCGGGTGGCGTTGACGGTATTTCCAGCTGGGGCGATATCCTGGCCAACGCCGCCCGGCGCAAAGGCATCCGGGGCTCGATCATCGATGGCTTCAGCCGCGACATCTGCGGCAGTGCCGACATCGGCTACCCGGTCTACGGCCGCGGCGTGACCATGATCAGCGCGCGCAACAGGCTCATCCAGATCGACGCGGCCGTTAAAGTTCGCATGGCCGGGGTTGACGTGGATGAAGGCGATTACGTGATTGCCGACGCATGCGGCACCGTTTTCGTCCCTGCCAGTGCCATCGAGAAGGTGCTTGACCTGGCCGAGCGTATCGACCGTCGCCAGGCCGGCATGGTGGACGCCGTCCGCGCAGGCCGTTCGGTCGAGGACGTGATGCACGACACCCAATTCGAAGCCATCAAGGCGGAGCACTGATATGAGCCTTTCTGATAAAGACCTGGTCGCCTTGTTCGACGGCCTGGATACCCCAGGGGTGTCCGACGCGATGGACAAGCTGGGCCTTCCCGGCCAGGCCTTTGGTATCGCGCCGCTGGCCAACTACAACCAGGTCGTGGTCGGCCCAGCCTTCACTGTCCAGTACGTCAGTGCGAGTACACCGCCAGGCACCGTGGGTGACTTCATTGATGAAGTAGCACCCGGCGACGTTGTGGTCATCGCCAACGAAGGCCGTACCGATTGCACGGTGTGGGGCGACATCATGACCCAGTACGCCCTGGCCCGCGGTATCGCCGGCACGGTCATTGACGGTGTCTGCCGCGATGTGAACAAGGCGCTGGGCGAAGGCTACCCGCTGTTCAGCAAAGGCCGCTTCATGCGTACCGGCAAGGACCGCGTGGAGGTCGTGGCCGTCAACCAGCCGGTGTCGGTTGGCCATGCCCGGGTTTGTGCCCGCGACATCGTCGTCGCTGACGCCAATGGGGTCGTCATCGTCCCGCGTGACCGTGCCCGGGAAGTTGCTGAAACGGCACGTCGCATCGAACACGTCGAAGCGCAAATCCGCGAACAGATTGCCACTGGCAAAAGCCTCAAAGAGGCTCGGGCCGCCCTCGGTTACCACTCCCTGCAGAGCAAACAACCATGAGCCTTCCACACGATTACCAGAACATTGCAAAGGTCCTGGGCAGCTCCACCCTGTACGAGGCGTCCGGGCTGCCGTGCGCCGTCGACCGCGAGATTCGCGCTGTCTGGAAAGGCGCATTCATCGCCGCGCCGGCTTACCCGCTGCAGTGTTCACCAGGTGACAACCTGGGCCTGCACCTGGCCGTGGCCAAAGCGCCGCGCGGCAGCGTGCTGGTGTGTGATGCCGCCGACTTCGTCGCCGGCTATTGGGGTGAGGTACTCACGGTGGCGGCCGAAGCGGCAGGTATCGTTGGCCTGGTGATCAACGGGGGTGTGCGCGACATCGCCGCGCTCGAAGCGCATGGTTTCCCTGTCTTCGCGCGGGGCATCTCGGTCAAAGGCACCGTCAAGGCGACCACGCCTTCGGTCGGCAAACCGTTCGATTTCAGCGGTGCGCAGGTCAGCGCCGGCGATCTTGTTGTCGCGGACGAGGATGGTGTGATCATCATTCCGGCCAATGCCGTTGAACATACCCTGCGGGAGGGGCAGAAGCGCGCGGACAAAGAAGCCGTATTCATGGGCAAGCTGCGCGAAGGCAAAACCACCCTGGACCTGATGGGTCTCTCCCACCCGGAGGAGCACGCGTGAGCCAGGCAACGCTGAACCGTCGCCTGGAGGCTGCCAAGCCTTCGGCGACCTACAAGATCATCGACCGCGTCGCTGCGCGCCGCGCAGAAGGCGCGAAGATCATTTCGCTCTGTGCGGGTGAGCCTGACTTCGATACACCGGAGCACATCCGTGTCGCCGCCATCAGTGCGATCGACAATGGCCATACCCGCTACACCCAGGTAGCCGGCCTTCGCGCGTTGCGTGAAGCCATCGCGCGTAAATACCAGCGCGAGAATGGCCTTGATGTCAGCTGGCAGGACACCTTGGTTTGCAGTGGTGGCAAGCAGGTCATCTTCAATGCCCTGGCCGCGACCCTGAACGAAGGCGACGAGGTTGTGATCCCCGCGCCCTACTGGGTCAGCTATCCAGAAATGGTTGAACTGTGCGGTGGCGAGTCGCGGATCGTCGCCTGTGGCGCCGAGTCGGGCTTCAAGCTGACCCCGCAAGCGCTGGCCGAAGCCATCGGGCCGAAAACCCGCTGGCTGATCCTGAACTCACCGTCCAACCCCACGGGCGCCGTGTACGACCGCGACGAATTGCAGGCTCTGGCTGAGGTGTTGCTGGCCCATCCGCAGGTGCTGATTCTGGCGGACGATATCTATGAGCACCTGCTGTTTGACGGCCGTGACTTCCTCACGCTTGCCCAGGTCGAACCACAGCTGGCTGCCCGGATACTGACCATGAACGGCGTGTCGAAGGCCTACGCCATGACGGGTTGGCGGATCGGGTTCGCTACCGGCCCTCGCTGGCTGCTTGAGGCGATGGAGAAGCTTCAGGGTCAGCAGACCTCGGGTGCGTGTTCCATCTCGCAGCACGCTGCAATCGCAGCCCTGGACGGTCCGAAAGGCTTCATCGCCCACAGCCGCGAAGTATTCCAGCGGCGCCGCGATTTCATGGTCGACCTGCTCAATCAGGCGCCGGGCATCAGGTGCGAGGTACCAGGCGGGGCTTTCTACGCTTTTGCCGACTGCTCTGGGCTGATCGGCAAGCGGTCGCCCGCTGGTCGCGAATTGGTCAATGACGAGGCGGTGGCCCTGGCGTTGCTGGAGGAGGCCAATGTTGCAGTCGTTCAGGGCAGCGCATTTGGTCTTGCAGGCTACTTGCGCATTGCTTATGCGCTGGATGACGAGTCGCTGCGTGCGGCGTGCCAGGCCATTCACCGCTTCTGTGAGGACGCACGGTAGGTATACGGTTGAAGCAACGCTTCAGAAGGGACAGCTTCTGGGTTGCTGATAGGTATGTACTTCAAGGGCTCTGTTTGACAGGGTTGCGCGCATTGCGCAATCCGCTGGTTGATAACTGACGTTGATGCCCGCTGCCAATACTTAGGCAGCGGGCATGAGCCTGAAGCGATCTTTACTGAATCACGGCCTTACCAGGTGAGGCCTGGTTGTACTTGATCGACGCGATACTGTTGCAGAGGCCAACCAGCGTCTGCCAGTCCTGATTCGCCAAATTCAGATTCTGCTGAAGCTCTGGCAGGTCAAGGCTGTTAACGTTGCCTTTGCAGTTGTTGAGGTCGGTCAGAACAGTGTTCAGCTCACCTTCCAGCTCTTCCCAGACCTGCAGTAACAGGCCAATCAAGGTACCTGCCGCCTGCGACAGTTCGATCAACTTGTTGAGCTGGTCGTTCAATGCAGCCAAGCTGGCAGATTGCTGGGTAACGGCATTCATCCGCGATGTGGTGGCTTCAATCTGACTGCGCAAGGTCTTGATCTTGATTTCGGCGGCCACCATGGTCGCGATCCCGGCAGCGGCTCCGACGATGCCGAAGGCGATCCCGAAGCCGAAGGTGAAGATTGCGATCACGGCGCCTGCGAAGAACGCAACGCCGGCCCCAATGGCAGCAGCGGTTTCCACCACTTGCCAGGTCTTGACCTGCTTGCGCATTGCCTCAATCAGCGCCTGATATTCGGCAACCTGTTCACGGTTTACATCCTGCTGCTTGGTAGAGTCACTCACCGCATTGGACAGGATCTTACTGTCCTGGATGAGGTTGTTGGTAAAGCCAGTGATGTCATTGTGCACCGTTACAGCACTCTGGCTAAATAGCTGAATATGCGAAATCAGATCCGTGAATTGATTTTTCAGGGCGTTGATGGCCGCCTGGTTGGTCGGGTCCGTCTGAAGCACGGCGACCAGTGAATTAATTGTCGCCATGCTGACGTTGAAGGAAATGCCATAGCCCGCAATAGCGTTGGGAATACTGACCAGGTTCGCGGAAATGCGATACCAGTCATTGGCGTGGATCTGAGCGTTGCTGAAAGCGGTCTGGAAGGTACTGTACCAAGACGGGGCTGGCGCAATGGTCGGCAGTTGCGTGTTGGTAATGCCCAGCACGTAGGCCATCACATCGTTATTGGCATTGAACGCGTCGGCTAGCTGCTGATCAATTGGCAGGTCATTGGACGCCTTCAGCGCAGCAGGGACGCTACCCAGCGCAGTGATGCTCACGACGTTTGAGAGTGGGTTCAGGCTGAACGGGAAAAACTGCTTCTTCAGTGCATCCATGACACTTCTCCTTGAAACTCAGTTGAGTGGGCTATCCCGTGGCTCAGTTGCACGGATAGCGACTTCATTTAAGCAGCGGTTATTGACGCGGCAAGGCCGTCAGCTGTTGTTTTTTGCTCTAGATGTGCGAGCGAAAATATACAAGTAGACAAAACAGCGCTTTAACCGGACCGACGCAGAGGCCTTGGAAAAGCGTATTTTTCCGACAGTGTTCGAGCGAGTGATTGAACCGTGGATAGCATCGTGTTGTGGGGCAAGGGGGAGCGGGTTGGCCGAACGCGCTCAACCGCTTGAGGTCCGCTGCGGGGGAAAGGAGTACCCCGTAAAGGCGATGAACGTCTCGTGGGGGTACTGTCACTGGGGCCGCCAGGCTTGAACGCTGCATCTCACCGTTAAGCAAGACGACTGATACTCAGCGGATTGGGGATCAGGTGATGGCGCCGATCTGCCACGGCACGAACTCGTTCTGGCCGTAGCCATGCTGTTCGCTCTTGCTGCGCTCGCCCGAGGCGATGCTCAGCATCATTCGGTAGATGTGTTCGCCACGCTCTTCGATGGTCATGCTGCCGTCGGCAATGCCGCCGCAGTTGACGTCCATGTCCTCTTCCTGGGTTTCCCAAAGGCGGGTGTTGGTCGCCAGCTTGATCGACGGCGAAGGTGCGCAGCCGTAGGCCGAGCCGCGCCCAGTGGTAAAGGCGATGAGGTTGGCGCCGCCGGCGACCTGGCCCGTGGCGGAGATCGGGTCGTAGCCGGGCGTGTCCATGAACACAAGGCCGTGGGTGCGCACCGGTTCGGCGTACTCGTAAACATCCATCAGGTCACTGGAACCGGCCTTGGCCACGGCACCCAGGGACTTTTCGAGGATGGTGGTGAGGCCGCCGGCCTTGTTGCCCGCCGAGGGGTTGTTGTTCAGCTCGGCGCCCATCCGCTGGCAGTAGGCTTCCCACCACTGGATGCGGGCGATCAGCTTCTCGCCCACCTGCTGGCTCACTGCCCGGCGCGTCAAAAGATGTTCGGCGCCGTAGATCTCCGGGGTTTCCGAGAGGATTGCAGTGCCGCCGGCTGCCACCAGGCGGTCGACCGCATTGCCCAGCGCCGGGTTGGCGGTGATCCCCGAATAGCCGTCCGAGCCCCCGCACTGCAGGCCCACCGTGAGGTGGCGGACGCTGACCGGCTGGCGTTCGACCTGGTTGGCTTCGTCCAGCAGCGACTTGACCTGGGCGATGCCGCTGGCAATGGTCTTCGACGTGCCGCCGGTGCCCTGGATGGTGAACGTGCGCAGTGCGTGGCTGCTCTGCAGGCCCTGGGCCGCCAGCAGGTCCGGGATCTGGTTGGTCTCGCAGCCCAGGCCAATCAACAGCACCGAAGCGAAGTTGGCATGCACGGCATAGCCGCCGAGCGTGCGGCGCAGCATCGCCAGCGCCTCGCCACCGGGGTCGACCGCGCAACCGACGCCGTGGGTCAGGGCGACCACGCCATCGACGTTGGGGTAGGGCGCCAACGCCTCGGGGTGGATGTCGCGGCGAAAGTGGTCAGCGATCGCCCGCGCCACCGTGGCCGAGCAGTTCACCGAGGTAAGGATGCCGATGTAGTTGCGCGTGGCTACCCGGCCATCGGCGCGCACGATACCCATGAAGGTATCGTCGTTGGGCGCCTGCTGGCCTTTGGCATCGACGCCGAAGGCGTAGTCACGGGCAAATTCGCCCATCGCCAGGTTGTGCACGTGCACATGTTCGCCTGCGGCGATCGCCTGGCTCGCGAAACCGATGATCTGCCCATAGCGGCGCAGCGGCTGGCCCGCGCTCAGCGCGCGGGCAGCCACCTTGTGGCCCGCCGGGATCGGCTCGCGCACCACGATGCCCTCGTCCAGCAGCAGGCCTTCGGTTAGCGGCTGGCGTGCCACCAGCACATCGTCCAGTGGGTTGAGTCGGATCACGGCGTTGGCAGCGCTTGCACTGCCTGTTGTTGTAATGAGTTGCATGGTGTTCACCTCAATAGGGCGCGTGGCTCAGGCCAGCCCGCGCTCGCGGTAGTCGATCAGGCCAGAGAACAGCATCAGGCCGAAGGCCATGACCACGAAGAAGATCAGGGCCAGGAAATAGGAACCGGTGAACTGCACGATCAGGCCAATGAGGATCGGCACCAGCACGCCCACCATGTTGCCGCAGAAGTTCATGCTGCCGCCTAGCACGCCAGCTTTGGACTTGCCACCCAGGATCGCCGGCAGGCACCAGTACATGCCGCACCACCGGATGAAGAACAGCGCCACGCAGAGCAGGGCGATGACCAGGCCGGCATCCGGGGTATAGGCCACCAGCAGGATGCACAGGGCGGCGACTGCGGCGGAGCCGGCGAACATGCTGCGCATGACGGTATTGGGCTGGCCACCTTTTGCTTTCCACTTGTCGGAGATCCAGCCGCCGATCAGTTCACCAATGAAGCCACACATGAAGATCAGGAAAGTCGCACCACCCATCGCCTTGATATCCAGGTTGTGTGCCTGGTGCAGGTAGCTGGGCATCCAGGTCAGCAGCCCGTAGAACACGCTGTTGTAGCAGGCATAGCCAGCAAACATGCACAGTACCGAGCGGCTCTTGAGCAACTCCTTGAGCACTGCCTTGCGGTTGCCGTTGGCCTTGCTCGCGGCGTCGTTGGCCTGGGTGATGTAAGCCAGTTCAGCGGCGTTGACTTGCGGGTGCTCGCTGGGGTGGTTGCGGATGTACCACCAGGCCCAGATACCCGCGGCCACCGTGCCGACCCCAGCGACGATAAAGGCGATGCGCCAGGAATCGAACCAGGTGATCAGGCCCGCGATGATAATTGCGCCGAATGCGGTGCCCAGCGGCGCGCCGCCGTCGACCAGGGTGGCACCGCGGCCACGCTCGTTAGGCGTCAGCCAGGCACCATTGAGCTTTGCGCCGGCGGGCATGATCGGCGACTCTGCCACGCCCAGGCCAATGCGCGTGACCAGCAAGGTGATCCAGTTGTGAGCAAACCCGCCCAAGGCCTGGAAGGCACCCCAGCCGATGGTCGCGACGCCAATGATATTGCGCACCTGGAAGCGGTCGAGTAGCACCCCGGCAGGAATCTGCATCAAGGCGTATGACCAGAAGAACGCACTCAGGATCAAGCCTTCGAGCGCGGGAGTGAGTTCAAACTCGGCAGAAATCAACGGCAGCGCCACAGACAGCGAAGCGCGGTCGATGTAGTTGATCGCGGCCAGTAGCAGCAGGATCAGGAAGATGCGCCAGCGCACGGTGGTTGGCTTGGCGCTGTCGGCGTTGGCAGTCGCCAGGGCGGGCGCGGGGGCCGAAGTGTAGGGGCTGTTGTTCATGCTCATCTCACTTTTGTGATTGTTATGAAATGCCGCGGCGGCGCGGCCCTGCGCCGCCGTCGGGTCAGAGCGTCTTCACCGCGCCGGGTGAGATGGCCGCAGGCGCCTCGCTGATGCCGTTTCGCAGTGGGGCGCCGAACTCCGCCAGGCTGATTTCGAACACATCGCCCTCGACGGCCTTGACCTGGTCGGCAAACGACAGCGTCGCAGTACCGAAGAAGTGGATGTGCACATCACCAGGGCGCAAAAACTGGCTGTACTTGAAATGGTGGTACTCGAGGTTCTCCAACGAGTGGCACATGTTGTCCTCACCGCTGAGAAAGTCCTTTTCCCAGATCACCTGGTCACCCCGCAGTATCCGGCTGGTGCCCTGCAGATGGCGTGGCAACTCGCCGACACGCAGTTCGGGGCCGAATGAGCAATTACGCAGCTTGGAATGCGCCAGGTACAGGTAGCTACGGCGCTCCATCACGTGGTCGGAAAACTCGTTGCCGATGGCAAAGCCCAGCCGGTAAGGCAGGCCATCATCACCGATCACATACAGGCCAGCCAGTTCCGGTTCTTCACCAGCATCCTCGGCAAAGGCGGGGGGCTGCAAGGCTCGCCCTGGGCGGACGACGATCGAGCCATCGCCCTTGTAGAACCACTCTGGCTGCGCGCCGGCGCTACCTGCGGGGGGGCGGCCACCTTCAATGCCCCACTGGAACATGCGCGCGGTGTCGGTGAGCGCCGCCCCGTCATCGATTTTTTGTTGGTGCATCTTGTCGCGGGTGGAGGCACTGCCCAGGTGCGTGAGCCCGGTTCCGCTGATCAGACAGTGCGCCGGATCTTCGTGGTCAAGCGGTGGAAGGACCCGGCATTCGTTCAAGGCATCGCTGTAGCGCTGGCCGGTGCTGTCCAGACCGCGTTCGAGCACTTCAGCGGCGAGACTGCGCTGGTTGCGGATGGCAGCGAGGGCCAGTTCTCGCAGATGCGTGGTGTGGCGCACAACCTGAATCAGGTCGCCTTCCACTACGCCGACATGGCGCTGGGCGGGTACGGTTTCAAATTGGATCAGGCGCATGCTGGCTCCGGTTTGTTGTTGTGGGGAAGCACTTGCCAGCCACTTTAAATTTCCATGGCATTGCTGCCTAATGAGAGCTGCGGACTGCCCGATAACTTTTAGTGATCCCCTATGCTGCCATCATTAAGCTCCATGGCTTCGCGCCTTCGTTTACGCCAACTGCGCCTGTTGATCAGCCTTGACGAACTGGGTTCGATACACAAAGCCGCGGAGGCCATGTCAATCACCCAGCCTGGCGCCACCAAGGCGCTTAATGAAATTGAGTCTACCCTTGGCGCGATACTGTTCGAGCGGACCAGCAAAGGGCTCGAAGCCAATGACCTGGGCCGCTGCGTGGTGCGTTATGCACGGTTGATTGGCAATGACCTTGCGCATCTGCGTGAAGAGATGCTGGGCATTCTCCAGGGGCATGGGGGACGTTTGTCGGTGGGCACCATCATGGGCGCCGTGCCGATCATGGTGGAAGGCCTGGCGCGTTTGCGCGAGAACCAACCGGACTTATCGGTATCAGTGGTAGAAGACACCAGTGACCGCTTGCTCAACCTGCTCGACCAAGGGCGCGTAGATGTGGTGATTTGCCGAACCAGCGTCAGCCCAAGGCCTACAGCCTACGACAGCCGGGTTAAACATCAGGAGGAGTTGGTACTGGTGGCAAACCCGGCGCATCCCCTGGCAGCCTGCGCAGCGTTGACGCTTGAGCAATTGGCGCAATCGCGCTGGGTGGTGTTCCCGGTAAACATGCCCATGCGTCTGACCCTTGAGCGTGAGTTTCGCGAAGCCGGCTTGAGCTTCCCGCAGTACCCCATTGAAACCTCGTCGACTTTCACAACGCTATCGATGCTTATGCAAGATCGCGATCTGCTCGCGGTGATGCCGTGGGATGTCGCCAGGATGGCCCTGGACCACGGCATGCTGGTCCGTTTGCCGCTGCAACTCAAGTCGCGCAGCGAGCCCTACGAGGTGGTGACTCGGGCTGGTGTCGAGCTGAGTAAGCCTGCGCAGGTGCTCGTAGACATTTTGATGGACTAGACCCCTTGTACAAGTCGATGGGAAATCGCGCACAAAAGAAAGCCCGCTGCTAGAGCCAATATTCACGGGGCTCACGCGGATCGGCTCATTGGCTGCAGCCCCTGTCATTTCAGCCAATTTCCCGCCTCTTCCACAAAGTGCATTACAGCTCGCGAGCGCTCGTCCACGCGTGTAATGAGCGACAATTCGCTCTGCATGTCTGGCTGCTTCAGCTGAAGGGTACGGATGCCTGGCATGCTCAGCTGCGTGAGGGTTTCTGGAAGGATGCTGATCCCGATGCCGGCGGCTATCAGGCCGGGAATACTCATCAGCGACGGCACGTACATGATGTTGGCGGGATGCAGCTGGTACTGGCGGCATAATTGCAAGGTGTGCGAGGTGAGGCCGATCCCCGCCGGGTCTTCCAGGAAGATGAATTTCTCTTGCCGAAGGGATGCCAGATCGCCCTTGAAATCCTGCGCCAGCGCATGGTTGTCCGGGGTCAGGAGGACTAACCTGGAGAGACTGAAGCAGTGGGTGCGTAGTCGGTCGGGCAAATGGTCTTTGAAGATACGGGCAAAGCCGATATCGATTTTCCCTTCAAGCAGTAAATCGAATTGGGCCTGAATCCGCGCATCGAGCAACGTTACCTTAACCTCGGGATAGGCGTTGAAGTAATGCCGCATCAGCTGAGGGAGGTTAGCTTCGAGCAACGCCGAGTGGTAACCGATCGTGATCTCTCCAATTTCCCCCCGTCTAGCCCGCCGAGCAGCGGCTACCGCCAGGTCACTGGAATAGAGCGCATCCTTGGCGTGGGGTAGGAACGCTGCGCCGGCAGCAGTCAGTTCTACCCCGCGGTTGGCACGTCTAAACAGCGCTACCCCCAGTTCGCTCTCCAGGGTTTTGATCAGCTGACTCAGTGCCGGCTGGGCGATCTCAAGCTGCTCGGCGGCCTTGCTGAAATGCTGGAACGTTGCGGCGCAGACAAACGCACGCAGGTGTCGTAGCTCCATCAAAGCCCCTCTATAAGCCTACCTTATGGAAATCTCGAGAATTCGATAATTATTTTGCAGGCAAAAGCTTCTAAAGTCGACTCAGTACTAGCCCACACCCCGTTCGGGCGTATCCCATAACAATAACGACTGAGACCCTCATGAAAACTACAGAGCCCTCTGTTGCAGACAGTCAGATGTCAAAAAAGGCGGTGACCGCCGCCACCATTGGTACAGCGTTGGAGTGGTTCGATTTCACCCTGTACGGGGCTGTTTCCGCGACCGTGCTACCGAAACTCTTCTTTCCCGCAATGGAGCCGACTTCAGGGCTGCTCGCTTCCTTGGCGACCTTCGGCGTAGGTCTGGCAGCGCGGCCATTAGGGGCGATCACATGTGGTTACCTCGGTGACAAACTTGGGCGCCGCAACCTCATGCTGGCGACTGTGACGCTGATGGGCTTGGCTTCGGTGTTGATGGGGCTGCTGCCGACCTACGCACAGGTGGGCATCTGGGCGCCCATCATGTTGGTGATTTTGCGAATCCTTCAGGGTTTCGCGTTGGGCGGGGAGTCCACGGGCGCCCAGCTGATGGCGTTGGAGCATGCACGGCCAGACCGACGTGGACGTTACTCTGGGTTTCTGGGCCTTTGTTCACCACTGAGCCAAATCTTGGCAAACGGCGCGTTGTTAGGGCTGGCGGGATTCCTGAGCGCAGAGCAATTTGAGTCTTTCGGTTGGCGGATTCCCTTCCTCTTGAGCTTCGTGCTCGTGGTGGTGGCGATCTTCATTCGGCTCAAGGTCAGCGAGACACCAGCCTTTGTCGCTTTGAAGCAGGACGAAACACCCCACGTTGGAAGCCCTTTGAAAGATGTGCTGAGGATCCATTCTCGTACCATCTTGCG
>Ga0213824_1000750_pt1 | contig 22137 bp, 20 predicted proteins | sample MC6MC0906MG_FD_179892 | JGI IMG/M metagenome (GOLD analysis project Ga0213824, IMG submission 179892) | Enriched soil aggregate microbial communities from Iowa State University, Ames, United States - MC6-MC0906-MG | ecosystem: Environmental > Terrestrial > Soil > Unclassified | place: USA: Iowa...
GGAAAAGCATATCAGAACATGATGGTAGATGTGGTGCAGAGCAATGAGAAACTGCGCTCCCGGGCTGAAAACATCCTGATGGCTGCTACGGAAATAACACGAGATGAAGCCAGAAGGCTGTTAGACGAAGCTGGCGGCAGCGTAAAGCTTGCCATAACCATGAAACGAACGGGCGCAGGGCCGGAAGAAGCAAAAAAGAACTTAATGGAATCCCGCGGACATATCCGCGCATGTATGATAAGGGATTCCATATAAATATCAATTCATTCATTTCAAATATGGAGGTGTCTATTATGACAAATGAAGTATTGCTTCAAAAGATCCTGGAATTATCGGGAGGGAAAGAAAATGTGGCAGCTGCAGCCAGCTGCATGACACGCCTTCGATTAAAGGTAAAGGATCCTGATCTGGTACAGGAGAAGGAACTGAAAGAGACTTCAGGAGTACTTGGTCTGGTTGCAAACGGAATCGATGTACAGGTGGTCGTCGGACCTGGAAAGGCCAGAAAGCTCATGGATATCTGCCTCGGCATGGGGATCCCAAGCGAGCTTGGCGGCAAAGGACTTTCCACAAATGCTTCCTGGCAGGAAAACAAGGAAGCAGTAAAAGCCGGTCAGAAAGGTGGCGGTTTAAAGAGCAGCATACGGGTTATCTCCGATATCTTTATTCCTATGATTCCTGCTATCGTTGCAGCCGGTTTATGCAACGGTGTAGCCAATATCATCAGTCAGGGTGTGGACGCACAGATATTGGGAGGCAGCTTCTGGACCCTTCTCATCACTATACTGAAGCTGTTTGGCGGTGCATTTCTCGGTTATTTTTCTATTTTTACCGGTGTCAATGCAGCAAAAAGCTTTGGAGCAACGCCAGCCCTTGGCGGTATGATCGGCTCCATGAGCATTATGTCGCAGATCACGGACATATCGAAGTTCTTTGGTCTTTACAATGAACAGATCCCGAACAGCTCAACCTTGATTAGCGGAAAGGGCGGGATCATCGGCGTTATCATCGGTGTCTGGGTTCTCTCTAAAGTAGAACGCTGGGTGCGCAAGCATGTTCCCGATGTCCTTGACATCATGCTGACCGGATTTCTAAGCATACTGATCACCGGAACCTTGTTTGTACTGGTACTGATGCCGGCTGCCGGCTTTTTATCTGACGGTCTGGTCTGGGTATTATCACTCCTTGTAAATTCCGCAAATCCGGTCGTCAGCGTTTTGTCCGGTTACATCATGTCAGCCGTATTCCTTCCCCTGGTCCTTTTGGGACTGCATCATGGGCTGGTTCCCATCTATGCGGTTCAGCTGGAACAAATGGGCGGAGTCTCCTTATTCCCGGTCCTGGCCATGGCTGGCGCAGGGCAGGTGGGTGCGGCCATTGCCATCTATTTAAAAGCAAAACGATGCGGAAACAAACGCTTAAAGAGCGTCATCATCGGTGCACTCCCGTCTGGATTCTTAGGCATCGGCGAACCGCTTATTTATGGAGTTACTCTTCCCCTTGGTAAACCTTTCATAACTGCAGGATTGGGAGCCGGATTCGGCGGCGCTTATGTGATGCTCATGCATGTAAGGAGCATTGCCTGGAGCCCGTCTGGCCTGTTAGCCATTCCCATCATGAGCAGCCCTGTTAATATGCTCAATTATTTTCTGGGCCTGGTGATCGCTTACATTGCTGGATTTATTATCACCAGCCTGTTTATTAAGGAAGATGAAGTTGCTAAAGCATAAGCAATAAAGCTTAACCGGCCTTTTACTTGATTTCTTTCCTGCCCTATAATACAATAGAGGATAAGGAGGATGCCATGAAGAAGGAAGACATGAAAATCGTTATCATTGACGGGCAGGGCGGTAAAATGGGGCAGTCCGTGATCGCTCAGTTTAAAAAGTCCTTTCCCAGTCTTTCGGTCATTGCCATCGGTACCAATTCCATTGCTACTTCCGCCATGCTAAAGGCAGGAGCCGATGCAGGAGCAACCGGTGAGAATCCGGTCCTTGTGGCCAGCCGGGATGCCGATATTATTATCGGCCCTATTGGGATCGTCATTGCTGATTCTCTCCTGGGAGAGATCACTCCGGCCATGGCTGAGGCCATCGGAAAAAGCCGGGCCTATAAGATCCTTATACCGGTGAATAAATGCAATCATCATGTGGTAGGCTGTGAAAACCTGACTTTAACGGAATCCATTGCCCTGGTAATCAAAGAGGTGGAGAATCATTTATGATCTCCACCTCTTTATTTATGAGGAAATTGGCTTTGCCATCGGCTTATCCAACTTCTATCTATTCATCAATACTATAGTTTGGCGCTTCCTTTGTGATATGAATGTCATGAGGATGACTTTCCTTAAGGGAGGCTGCCGTGATCTTTATGAATCTTCCCGTTTCCTGCATGGTCTTGATATTCACTGCTCCGCAGTATCCCATACCGGACCGCAAACCGCCGAGCATCTGGAATACAGTATCCTCTACCATTCCTTTGTAAGCCACACGGCCTTCTACTCCTTCCGGAACCAGCTTCTTTGCATCTGTCTGGAAGTAACGATCCTTGCTGCCGTTTTCCATGGCTGCAATGGAACCCATGCCACGGTATACCTTGTATTTTCTACCCTGATACAGTTCAAAGGTTCCCGGGCTTTCGTCGCATCCGGCAAACATGCTTCCCATCATACAAACGCTTCCGCCGGCTGCAATGGCCTTTGTTAAATCTCCGGAATACTTGATTCCGCCGTCAGCAATGATTGGCACGCCGTATTCTTTTGCAACTGCATAGCAGTCCATAACAGCCGTGATCTGGGGAACACCGATGCCGGCTACCACACGGGTCGTACAGATAGAACCTGGCCCGATTCCTACCTTCACTGCATCAGCTCCTGCTTCTATGAGATCCTTTGTTGCCTGTCCGGTTGCTACATTTCCTGCTATGACAGAAAGAGCCGGATAAGCTTCTTTAATCATTTTCACGCACCGGAGTACGTTTTCGGAATGTCCGTGAGCGGAGTCTAAGACCACCACATCCACTTTTGCTTTTACCAGAGCGTCCACACGGTCAAGCACGTTGGCAGTGATACCAACTGCGGCTCCGCACAGAAGTCTTCCTTGTCCATCTTTTGCGGACAACGGATATTTGATCTGCTTTTCAATATCCTTAATGGTGATGAGGCCCTTTAAATTAAAGTCTTCGTCAATGATCGGAAGCTTTTCCACCCTTGCCTTTGCAAGGATCTTTTTTGCTTCCATAAGGGTAATGCCTTCCCTGGCTGTCACCAGATTTTCAGAAGTCATGCACTCCTTAATCTTCCTGCTGAAATCCTCTTCGAATTTTAAGTCACGGTTGGTGATGATTCCCACCAGCTTTTTTCCTTCTGTGATCGGCACTCCGGAAATGCGGTACTTGCCCATAAGTTCATCCGCATCTTTTAATGTATGTTCCGGGGAGAGATAAAATGGGTCCGTTATGACGCCGTTTTCTGACCTCTTTACCTTATCAACCTCTTCTGCCTGCTCCTCAATGGACATATTCTTGTGAATAATACCGATACCTCCCTGTCTTGCCATGGCAATTGCCATGCGGTGTTCGGTAACGGTATCCATGCCTGCACTCATAAGCGGTATATTGAGCTTGATGGTTTTTGTAAGGTTGGTCGTTAAGTCAACCTGATTAGGAATGACCTCTGAATAGGCCGGAACTAACAGCACATCATCAAAAGTAATGCCTTCGCCAATTATTGTACCCATTAACTTTTCCTCTCCTTCTTTATATTTTTATTATTGAAACTAATAAGCCTTTTCACTTGTTAGTTACATAGTTTAACAAATTTTGCAGGGGTTGTCAACGGACATTTTCCGGTTTCTTTCCGTCACTCATGGACAGCTATGGATAGGGTCGTCTGTCTTTTCTGTAAGGAAAAAGGAACCGGACGGTTTTTTGTAAAACCGACTGATTCCTTTTTCTTTTATACCTGCTTTATAACCTTACGGGGCGCTGTCATCCGCATACACTGAAGCAGCTTATCGTTAGGTTCAAATATGATCTTTGTGGTTTCAGCACCGGACTGGCTGATTAAAGTATAAGTCTTTGCTCCCGGTACGTGAGATGAAAAATCAAGTAATTTCATGTTTTTTGTTTCATGGTCCCTGGCCTCTGTGGAATCGGTGGGAGCTACAATCTGGATCCCTTCCATAGAGCCTTCCCAGGCTTTCTTTCTCTTGCTTCTGCCGTAGATCCGGTCAATGGAAAGCGTGTTGGTTACATACAGGTATTCAAATTCTACTTCGCTGTTGCGGAATACAAAGTATGTGGCAGCTGCGGCTGCAAGCAGAATAAGCACTCCAAAGATTCCGAAAACCGGAGACATGGAGAGGAAAAATGCTATTACGCATAGGATTCCCATCGCAATTTTTATCAACATGGTATAGGCTGGTGATTTTCGCTTCACTAGCCATTCTGCATACATTTCATTCATAACGATTTGGGTCCTTTCTTGTTACCTGCTTGGCTGCATGCACTGCTCATTGCTTTCGTGAACAGTCCTTAAGCTTACATCATATCCATTCCGCCTGGGGCTGGCATTGCAGGTGCTTTTTCTTTAATATTAGCAACAACGGACTCTGTTGTCAATAAGGTAGATGCAACACTTGTAGCATTTTGAAGTGCACTTCTGGTAACCTTAGTCGGATCCAGGATTCCTGCTTCTACCATGTCTACGTATTCTTCCTTATATGCGTCAAAGCCGGTTCCTACCTTGGACTCTCTCACCTTATTGATGATAACGCTTCCTTCTAATCCTGCATTGGCTACAATGTGGTATAACGGAGATTCAAGAGCCTTTAAGATGATCTTTCCGCCGGTTCTCTCATCGCCTTCTAAATGCTTAACAAGTTCTTCAATCTGATTGATGGCATGAACGTAAGCAGAACCGCCGCCTGCAATCACGCCTTCTTCAACTGCTGCTCTTGCTGCAGATAAAGCATCTTCCATACGAAGTTTTGCTTCCTTCATCTCGGTTTCTGTTGCAGCGCCTACGCGGATCACTGCTACACCGCCGGATAATTTAGCAAGTCTTTCCTGTAATTTTTCTCTGTCAAAATCAGAAGTGGTATCTTCGATCTGGCCCTTGATCTGGCCGATTCTTGCAGTGATAGCTTCCTTATCGCCGCAGCCGTCTACGATTACGGTATTTTCCTTCTGAACCTTAACGGATTTTGCACGTCCTAAAAGATCAAGAGTTGCATTCTTAAGCTCATAGCCTAATTCATCAGAGATCACAGTACCGCCTGTTAAAACAGCGATATCCTGTAACATTTCTTTTCTTCTGTCGCCATAGCCTGGTGCCTTAACAGCGATTACATTGAAGGTTCCTCTTAATTTATTAACGATTAAGGTTGTTAAAGCCTCGCCTTCCACATCTTCTGCGATGATAAGAAGTCTTGCGCCGGACTGTACGACCTGCTCTAATAAAGGAAGGATCTCCTGAATGTTTGTAATCTTCTTATCAGTAATGAGAATGTATGGATCGTCTAAATTAGCTTCCATCTTTTCCATGTCGGTGCACATATAAGCAGAAATATAACCTCTGTCAAACTGCATACCTTCAACAAGGTCTAACTCTGTCTTCATGGTCTTTGATTCTTCAATGGTAATAACGCCGTTGTTGGAAACCTTCTCCATAGCGTCAGCTACCATCTCGCCAACTTCATCATCTGCTGCGGAAATTGCTGCAACTCTTGCGATGGATGCCTTGCCCTTGATCGGCTCGCTCATCTTTGCAATTGCTTCTACTGCTGCTTCCGTTGCTTTTCTCATACCTTTTCTTAAAACGATTGGATTAGCGCCTGCTGCCAGGTTCTTCATTCCCTCGTTGATCATAGCCTGAGCTAAAACGGTAGCTGTCGTAGTACCGTCACCTGCTACGTCATTAGTCTTAGTAGCAACCTCTTTTACAAGCTGTGCGCCCATATTCTCAAAAGCATCTTCCAGCTCGATTTCCTTTGCAATGGTAACACCATCATTAGTGATGAGCGGTGAACCAAATGATTTATCAAGTACAACGTTTCTGCCCTTAGGCCCTAATGTTACACGAACGGTATCTGCTAACTGATTCACTCCAGATTCAAGTGCTTTTCTGGCATCTACGCCATATTTAATCTGCTTTGCCATGATTCATTCCTCCAGTTTTCTGTTAAAATAAAGATACGTACTATCTAAAATCTGACCTTATGACTGCGGTATCGCCTTCTTAATTATCCGATCACTGCCAATATGTCATTCTGTTTTACAATCACATATTTCTCGTCATCTTCTCCGGTCTCTATTTCTGTTCCTGAATACTTGGAGAAGATTACTTTATCGCCCACTTTAACCTGCATGGTAACTTCCTTGCCGTCTACCAGACCGCCAGGTCCTACTGCGATAACTTCAGCCTGCTGCGGCTTTTCTTTTGCCTGACCCGGCAGAACAATACCGGACTTTGTTGTCTCCTCTGCAACCAATGGTTTTAACACAACTTTGTCAAATAATGGTACTAATTTCATTGCAATTCCTCCTCATAACTTTCTGCTTATTATTTCTTTCTTTGGCCTTCCGAAAGAAGATTTATTTTATTCACATACTAAGTTATATCACTCATTATTAGCACTGTCAATAGTTGAGTGCTAACTTTATATTTTTTTTACATTTTTACCATATTTGTACGATTTTCTCCTTTACTTACATAGTTTATAGAAATTTTCTTATTATATACCTTTATTTTTTCTTATGAACGTATTACAATAACAAAGAGAATGAAGCGCCTTATAAGCGCACCATTATGCCCATCAAGCATAAGCCGTGACAAGGAAGCACCTTGCAGGCATACCTCTATGCCCAGAATACATGGACGGTAATAAGGAAAGGAGTGTTTCAAATGGCAAAAAAGGGAAATGGGTTAGGAAAATTCGTGGCTTTGGCCACTGTGGCCGGCGTTGTTGCTGCCGGCATCTCTTATTTCACGAAATACAAATCCTTCCACAAAGAACTGGAAGAAAACTTCCACGACTTTGAGGATGAGGGAAATGACGACATTTCCAAAATTGACAGCACGATGAACCGCAACTATGTTTCTTTACATGCCAATAAGGATGAATTTAAGGTCGCCGCTGACCATATGGCAGATGCTGCCAAGGATGCGGTAAGTGCGGCAAGAAACTTAGTAAAGGATGCAGCGAGCATTGTCTCTGATACGGCAAAGGAAGCGGCTTCAGCCGTGGCATATACCGCGAAGGACATGTTTGACTCTGCAAAAGAACAGACAGATACGTTTTTAGATGACGAAGATTTTACAGAGGATGGCGGTTTGGATTACGCTGCCGGAGCTGCAGAGCAGCTGGCAGAGAAGGCCAAAGAAACTGCAGATACGATAAAAGAAACAGCGGAAACTGCTGCCGAAGCAGTAAAAGATGCGGCGAAGGATGGGATTGATGCGGCAAAAGAAGCAGCGAAATCCACCGGAGAAGCAATGAAAGAACTGGCTGATGAAACTACTACCATTGTGGAAGAAGAGATGGATTAATCATAATCTATAAGAAGGAATTGAAAAAGCCATTGGAAAGCATTTGTGCTCTCCAATGGCTTTTTTTCACAGATTATTTTTCATATAGAAATTCTTCCGGCAGATTCACTTTAAAATCAACCGCCAGATCACGGAAGTTCTGAGATGTAATGGTCTGAAGCTTATCCGGACGGATAGAAAGTACTTTAACAAGGATTTCCGCAGACTTTTCCACCGTATGCATAAGGCCAAAAGTTAAGTCGAAATCCTCTCCTGAAACGAATAAGCCGTGATGAGCCCATACAGCCACATCGTACTTCTTCATCAGCTCGCTGGTTGCCACTGCGATGTCCCGCCCACCCGGCACCATCCAGCCGACCACACCTACGCCGTCCGGGAAAACCACCGGACATTCTGTAGCCATTTCCCATAATTCCCGGGTAAATACTTTATCCTCTAAAGGAAGAACAAACGTAAGGGCAATTACATTGGCAGGATGGGCATGGTAGATTACCCTGTGCTTACCGGACGTAGCCTCTTTCTTTACTTCATGATTCATAAGATGGGAAGGAAGCTCGCTGGTGGGACGCCCGCCGTTTACCAATCCCCAGCGGATTCTGTAATTTTCACCGCTTTCATCCACTTCAATGATGCAGGTATTGGCTTCCGGATCAAGGATCACGTTACGGAAATATTTCCCGCTTCCGGTCACCATGAAATACTCTCCAGCCAGACCCTTTACACTGGTTCCGATGGGCTGCCAGGGATTCTTATCCGTAAAGCCTTCTCTCACTGATTCTACCTCTGACTCCTTGATGCGGTAACTTAAATTGCCGCCGTTTCTCTCATGCCAGTTCTGGCAAAAGCCGTCGTCACATAAGCGGATAAAGCCTTTTACAAATTCAGTATCTAACATATTCATATTCTTTTTCTCCTTATTTCCGGTTAAGCAGCACTTCTTTTTCATAGCTGCGTACTTCTTCAAACCAGTCTTCCTTTGCCGGGACTCCGTTTATCTCGCAGAAGTAATTCCACACATCGCCTACGGGATAAAGCTTAAGCTCTTCCTGAAGCATCATCTGTTCTGTAAACTCTCGTTCCTCCTGTAATCTTGCAAGTGTTTCATTCGGAAGAAGAAGGGCATTTAACAACGCCTTCTGCATGTTGCGCATTCCCACAATCCAGGCACTTAAGCGGTTGATGCTTGCATCAAAGAAGTCAAGGGCTAAAAGGATGCGGTCCGCCCCGCCCCGGATGATTTCCTTTGCGATCTCCTTTGTTTCGTCATCAAATAACACCACATGGTCGCTGTCCCAACGCACCGGCCTTGTTACATGAAGGGCCACCTTGTCAAAGAACAGGAGCATGGAAGATATCTTATCGGACACAACCTCCGTGGGATGATAATGGCCGCTGTCTAACAGGCATAAGATATCGTTCTTAGAAGCGTAATTCATATAAAATTCATGGGAACCAACCGTACAGCTTTCCATTCCGATTCCAAATACCTTGGATTCTACGGCTACATATACCTTGGTTTTATCGTAATCCATGGAAAGGATCTGGTCAAGAGAATCTTTTAACCGTGCCCTTGGAGAGGTACGATCCGCAGGAATATCCTTAAATCCGTCAGGAATCCAGATGTTCATGGTACATGGAGTACCCTGCTCACCGGCAAAATATTCAGATATGCGGATGCATGCCTGTACGTGTCTGATCCAGAAGCTGCGGATCTCCTCATCTTCACTGGACAAGGTGGCATTCTCTGCCTTTGGATGAGAAAACAGGGTAGGATTAAAGTCAATACCGATTCCTCTCTCCTTGGCAAACTCCACCCATTTTGCAAAATGCTTTGGTTCCAGCTGATCACGGTCCGCCCATTCTCCCTCTTCAAATATGGCATAGCTTGCATGAAGGTTGATTCTGTGTTTTCCTGGAATGAGGCTCAGCGCTTTGCCCATATCATTCATCAGCTCCTGAGGATTTCTGGCCCGTCCCGGATAATTGCCTGTCGTCTGAATACCGCCTGACAGCCCGCCGGCTCCGTCAAATCCAATTACGTCATCTCCCTGCCAACAGTGCATGGAGATAGGAATCTTCTTAAGTGCCTCCAATGCCTCATCTGTATTTACACCAACGGCCTTGTATGCTTCCCTTGCTGCTTCGTATCTTTCATTTATTGTCATAGCTCTTTTCTCCTTTTCCTAATTTCCGCCCGGCCTCTAAGAGCCTGAGCTTCCTATGATATCGTTCAGTCTAAATGAAATACAGGCTTTAAGCCAACAGAAACCGGGCTGTTATCCGGGTTGGTCTTCATGATATCGGCCATATAATCCCACCATTTCCGGTTGATCGGCGTATCCGCTGATTCTGCCCATTTCGCTTCATCCTCTATCTCAATATATCCGTAAAGGACATTGGTTTCCTCATCTAAGAAAATAGAGTAATTATGTCCTCCGTGCCGGCTGATCATGTCCTTCATTTCCGGCCAGAGCAAATTGTGCCTTTTCTCATATTCTTCGGTCATTCCTTCATTTAAGTACATTTTAAAAGACTTTCTTATCATGATTTTTCCTCCATTCTGGGACAACTAATTCCCTGGTTTATACTCCTTTACGGCAAAGGACCGGTATACTGCCTTCCTTGCCTGTTCCAGGCTTTCAAATTCTCCGGCAGCCAGCATTTGGGCTAAAAGATTTCCGATGGCAGTGGCTTCTCCAGGTCCGGCATAAACGGTCCGTCCGGTGCGGTCTGCTGTCAGCCGGTTCAAATACTCCGCATTAGAGCCACCTCCTACCACATGGATGGACGGATAGGTCCGTCCGGTGATGGATTCCAGTTCCTTTACCGTATTTCCGTAGCAGGCTGCAAGGCTGTTGTATATGACTGCCGCAATCTGTCCCGGAGTCTTAGGAACCTCCTGCCCAGACCTCCTACAAAAGTTCTGCACCTCCATAATCATGCTCTCAGGAGACAGGAATGCAGGATCATTGCAGTCTACAATAGAAGGGATCACTTCCTCAGAGGCCATCTGGCAAAGCTCTGCAAAGGAATAGGCCTCTCCCTTTTCCTTCAGCTCCTTTTTCACAGATTGAATCATCCAAAGCCCCATGATATTTTTTAAATACCGGAAGCGGTGATCATAGCCGCCTTCATTGGTAAAATTCGCTTCCATGCTTTCCATGGTACAATCCGCCTTAGGAAGCTCCGTTCCCATAAGGGACCAGGTTCCTGAGCTTATGTAAAGGAGATCACCCATGGAATCCTCACCGTCCGGATCCAGGGGAACCGCCATGACGGCAGAGCCGGTATCATGGGTTGCCGGAAGGACTACCTGGCAGGTAAACCCTACTTCCTCTTCAATGGCTTTTGTCAATGGCCCCACTGATGTTCCCGGCATGGACAGCTCCCCAAACAGCCTTTCAGGCAGTCCCAGTTTCCGGATCAGCTCATAATCCCAGGTTCCGGTTTCCCCACTCACCAGCTGGGTGGTTGTTGCATTGGTATACTCCTGTTTTTTCACCCCCGTCAGCAGATAGTGGAAATAGTCCGGAATCATAAGGAAGGATTCCCCTTTCTCTAAATATTCCGGGGTTTCTTCCCTGACAGCCATGAGCTGATAGATGGTGTTAAAGATCTGCTTCTGGATTCCGGTTCTTCTATATAAATCGTTTAAGGAAATGGTCTCATATAACTTATTATCCATTCCCTGTGTTCTGTCATCCCGGTATCCCACTGCATTTCCCAGCATCCGGTTCTCTCCGTCCAAAAGGACAAAATCCACAGCCCAGGTATCGATCCCCATGGTGGCCGGGATCTTCCCAAGCTTTCTACACTGCTTCATTCCCTCTTTAATTTCGTAAAATAAGGAATCTACATCCCAGCACAAATGCCCATCCTGTTGTTTCATACCATTGTCAAACCGGTAAATCTCCTGAAGGACCAGTTTTCCTTCCCTTACGGTCCCAAGAATATGGCGGCCGCTGGATGCGCCGATGTCCACGGCAAGATAATACTTCTCCATGTAAACCACTCTCCCATTGTTTTCTTCTTTCTTTATCTATCATAGCGGATTTCAGCAAAAAAAATAAGGACGCTGTTTAATTAAAACTGCGTCCTTATTTGCATATCCGTTTTCCGGTCATCTAAGCGTTTCAATCTGCCTTTGATGAAATAAGCAATTCCTTTAAATCCATGATCGACATTTCATGCTCGTCCAATATTGTTGATACTTCCTTAAATTGTTCCAGCTTTATTTTATCCTGAATGTCTTTCTCTTTTTCGCCTAAAGTTACCAGACAGTTCTTGTATTGCTGAATCGATTCCTGGACCTCTTTTAATTCTTCCTGAAGTTTTTCAAGTGGTGTCTTTCTTACTCCTCTTGGCATACTGGTTCTCTCCTTTACAGAAATATTTTTATCAACCATATATTACCAAGTATATGCAAAGTTCCATTTGTTTATTACTTTATAACTCCCATTATTGAAATATTTCCTGAAAGAACTTTTGTCAATGCGTTTCGATTTTAAATGTCCGTACATGGATAAATGAAAGGAAAGGAAAACGAATATGATCCGCTTTCCTTTCCCTGTTTCAAACAATCCTCTTATCAATTCTAAAAACAATTACCTGTCGGTTCTTTAACCTTTTACTCCCGTATGAGCCACTCCTTCAATAAACTGTTTCTGGAAAACAAAGAACAAAACAACCATTGGAATAACAGCCAGAACAGCGCCTGCCATCTGTGCAGGATAATCGTTGGTATGCTGTCCCTGAAGTGTCGATAATGCCGGAGCCAGAGTCATTTTTGTTGTAGTCGTATTGACAATCAAAGGCCACATAAAGTCGTTCCAGGCAAACTTTGCCGTGAAAATCACAAGGGCTACAATCCCCGATTTTACCAGAGGGACCATGATATTGATCAGGATCTGGAACCTGCTGCACCCGTCCAGTATGGCTGCCTCCTCCAATTCATCAGGAAGGGATAAGAAAAACTGTCTCATCATAAAAGTTCCGAAGGCACTGAATAAGTTTGGCAGAAAAAGTGCACACAGGGTATCTAAAAGCCCCAACTTCTGCACGATTAAATACTGAGGCACCAGAAAGATCTGTCCCGGCACCATCAGAACGGAAAGCACCAACAAAAACAGGATATCTCTTCCCGGAAACTTAATTCTGGCAAAGGAATAAGCAGCCAGAGTACAGATTATTACCTGTCCTGCAACCGTTATAACCGTAGAAAATACAGTATTCATATAGATCCTTCCAAAGGGAAGTGCGGTCATAACGGAATAATAAGCCTCTGTAACAAACCGTTCAGGCAGTATCGTAGGAGGAATCATCATGGACTCTCCCTTTGTTTTAAATGAGGTGCACAGCATCCAAAGGAAAGGAAGCACGGTTATACCGATTCCTGCAATCAGAATCAGATGGGTCAATAGCTTTTTATATTTGCTGGTTTTCATCCGGCTTCACCTCCTTAGTCGTAATTGACCCATTTTTTCTGTCCTATCATCTGAATCACTGTTACCAGCATGATAATAGAAAAGATCAAAATGGATATGGCTGCTGCATAGCCCTTATGGCCATAATCAAACGCATTGCGGTAGAATATCATGACCAGGGTCTGGGTACTCCGATAGGCCGTATTGGCTTTTCCAATCATCATGTAAATGGTGTCAAACACCTGAAAGCCGCCGATGACGGAAGTGATCATAACGAAAAATATGGTCGGAGACAGCATGGGGACTGTGATTTTGAAAAACTGGCAGATGCCGCTTGCACCATCCACAGACGCTGCCTCATAATAGGACCTTGAAATCCCCTGCATACCTGCCAGAAGAATGATCATGTTATAGCCTACTGTTCCCCATATACCAACGATCATGACCATAAACAGGGCAGTTCTGGGATCAGTAATCCAACCGTGAGGAGAAAAACCACCAGCCTTCATTGCCGCATTTAAAAGGCCATACTGCTCATTATATATCCATTTCCAAACCATTGCCACTGCAGCCGACATGGTTACAGAGGGCAGAAAATAGATGGTCCGGTAAAAAGAGGTTCCCCTGATTTTCGTATTGAGCAGGGCCGCTACAAACAAGGATAACATAAGGCCTACAGGCACAGTAATCCCGACGTAGAGAAGAGTATTGCCAAGAGCACTCCACAGTTCTTTATCCTTACACATTTCTATATAGTTGTTAAGGCCATAAAAGGTGGCTACGTTGAATTTGTTCACTTCATTAAAGCTGAACCAGAAATTCTGAATGAAGGGAAAAATGTAAAATATGAAGATTCCAAGCAACAGAGGTGCTATAAATAAATACCCCTCTCCCCATTCTTTCCATTGCCGCTTTGCTATTTTCTTTCTTGTCGTACCCTGCATACATACACCTACTTTTTATTTTTTGCCAAAATCGCATCTGCGTCTGTCTTAAGCTGGCTGCATACATCCGCTAACGTCTTATCGCCGGAATAAGCTGCCTTAAGGGCCTCTGCTTCCACATCATAGAGCTCTGCTACCGATTTGCATACTGGAAGGGGGTTGGCTTCACCGGAATGATTGGTGTAGGCTGCTAAGTTTAAATCCTTGTTGGAATCAGCAAAATACTTCTGGGCGTCGTTCCTTGCAGAAATAACAACTCCGCTTTCTCCCTGGATCTTCATGGCCTCTTCGCTTCCTAAAAACAATGCAAAATCTGCTGCCGCATCTTTATTTTTACTTCCTGAAAATACGGCATATCCAAGTCCGTTTATGATATTTGGCTCTTTCCCGTTAAATTCCGGAAATTCCACCAGATTGATCTTGGAGTTGATGGCGTCATTAGAAGTATACTCCGGTGTCATGTAGGAGCCTGCCAAAACCATAGCCAGCTGGCCGCCTTCAAACATGGCATCAGCACTGGTTTCTGACAATGCATTTGCTGTCGGGGAATATCCTTCTTTGATCAGATCGATCCAGCACTGGATTCCTTCCTGGGTCTTGGGATCGTTATAACCGGTCTCTGTTTTGTCAGCATTTAAGATCCAGCCGCCATTCGCATATACGGTGGGATAATACCAGGTCTGGAAATCGATGGGGCAGGCAAAAGGATATGCTCCTGAGTCAAGGCCTGCAGCCTTTAAATCTTTACATGCCTTCGTAAGATCATCAAAGGTCCAGTCATCGGTTGGATATGCCACTCCTGCCTTATCAAAGATATCCTTATTATACCAAAGAGCATTGGTATCAAAATCCTTTGGTACGGCGATCTGCTTATCCTCAAAGTTATATGCCTTTACAAGGGCTTCCGGGAAATTCTTTTCTAAATCCAGATCTGATTTTTTCAAATAATCATTTAAATCAAGTAGGATTCCTCCGTCATAGTAATCTTCTGCATGAAGGACATTGATCCAGAACACATCCGGTGCTGTTCCACCTGTTGCCGCAGCCTCCAGCTTCGTCCAGTATTCGCCTCCCTTATAAGGGGTCAGCTGGATCTCAATTTTCACATTTTCATGGGTCTTTTCGTAGGCTTGAGCCATAGCTTCCATGACCGGACGCTGTTTTTCATCCCAAATTCCGAAGCTTAAGTTCGTAGTCCCTCCCTTAGAAGCTCCGCCTCCGCCACTGCATCCGGCAAGACTCATAGCTGCCATGGCTAATGCCATTCCCATTGCCAGCACTTTGGTTCCTCTCATTCTCTTCATAATCTACTCTCTCCTTTTTATATTGATATTTTATTAATTTGCATATCCTATTTAACGAATGTCCTCTAAACGAATCAGCTTTCCTCCGGAGATTCTGGACTGTTCCGCCGCCAGAGCAATATAGTGGCTTTCCAGGGATTTATCCAGTGTGGTCATGGATCGATTCGGTTCGGTTCCTTCCCTGACCATATCAAGTAACTGCTCCACCATCCGGTTATCGCCTCCGGCATGACCGGAAAAGTCATCGGACAATTTGGAAACGTCTATGACTTCCTGTTCCTTGCCAAATGGTTTTACGGTTATGAGATTGGAGTGAAGGCTGGCTTCAATTTCTCCTTTGGTTCCCATAAATCTGGTAAACCGGGAATTTTCTTCTGTACAGCCTGTCATGGTAAAGCTGATGGTAGAGCCGTCAGTCATATTTAAATTTACTACCTGATGATCCACCACATTGTTATCGCAATGATACACACATCTTCCATAAGGGCCGGTCTTTATGGCTTCCATAACCGATTCTTCCGTGGGATGAAGGGTAAGTATGTTGCATGGCCAGTCAGACTTGCCATGGGCAATGCCGGTTTTTTCATTGGTTATGTAAATCTTTTCTGCATCAAAGGGACATTCTGCCTTTACAGCGCATCCATCCAGACAGCGTTTTGCTGCGCCCTCCGGAGCTTTTTCTTCTTTGAATAAATAGGTGCTTCCAAAGGAGTTCACGGATTCGCAAGTCTTTCCTGTCAGCCACAATAAAAGGTCCATGTCATGGCAGCATTTTTGAAGGATCATGGGGCTTGTTATCTCTGAGTTTCTCCAGTTACCCCTGACAAAGCTGTGGGCCTGATGCCAATAGCCTACATTTTCAATCCCCATAACAGTGACCACATCGCCGATTACTCCGGAATCGATGAGTTCTTTTACCTTTGTGTAAAAAGGAGTATAGCGCAGAACATGGCAGACTACAACCTTCCGGCCCGTTTCATTGGCAACCTTTAACAGCTCCCTGCATTCGTCTAAATCTGGCGAAACAGGCTTTTCCAGCAAAAGGTCATATCCTTTTTCAAGGGCCGGAATCGCATGGCCCACATGCTGCCTGTCCTGTGTGGCAATAAACATCACATCAGCCAGTCTTTCCTGTTTTAGCATTTCCTCTGCACTGGTATAACACCGTTCCTTTGGAATTCCGTATTCCCTGGCTACCTCTTCTACCTTTTCCTCAACAATATCCGCTATGGCTGTGATTTCCATTTTTTCAGGAAGCAGCTTTGCAACCGGCGCATAGGTATCTTTGCCTCTGCTTCCCAGGCCCGCAAGGGCAACTGTAATTCGTTTCATATTTTCTTCCCTTCCTGCATCTTGGTTCTTTTTGTAAATGTATAATAATTATATAATGAATTGAAATGATATGCTTATACTATTATCCAGACTCATTGCCAAATTCATTGTTTTTTAGGTTATTATGCACAAATCATTCCATAAAATATTCCATCATTAGGTTATTTCAACGGATTATGACTGGAGATATAAAAAAAGGCATCCATGCAAATCGATGAATGCCTCCATTGGCGAATTAATATTTTATTCATTATACTCTAATTAAATGGGTTTGAATTGCAGGATTGTCCTATCTTGTTATCAAATTAACCATTCTTGCCAGCGGCTTTATTTCATGCTAACATAATGTTCAAAGGAGGTATTTCAAATGGCATATTGCAGCACAGCGCTACCCATCGAATTTGAAATCCATGAGATCATAACCGTCCACTATTTTGAATACATGAAGGATTTTGTGTTTTCGGGAGAATCCCACGATTTTTGGGAGTTTCTTTACGTGGACAAGGGGGAAATCACAGTACAGGCAAATCAGTCCATCTATCAACTAAAAGCCGGAGACGTGATTTTTCACAAGCCAAATGAATTCCACGCCTTAAAAGCGTCCGGAAACAAGGCCCCTAATCTGGTAGTCATGTCCTTCCGCTGCTCTAGCGAAAGCATGAGTTTTTTTGAAGAAAAATCCTGTTCCTTAAATCAGGAAGAGCGTTTCCTCATTTCCATGATAATTGCAGAAGCGAAACAGGCCTTTTCCACTCCCCTTCACATTCCATCCGTGGAAAAGGTGGAGCTGGTCCCTTCCCCGCCATTCGGAGCCCCCCAGCTCATCCTATTATACTTACAGGTTTTCCTGATCCATGTGAAACGGAATCATTTTGAAGAAGGTGATGCACCCATTCCTAACCTTCCAACCGAGCAGATGGTCCTTTCCTCTAATTCCAGCCATCTGGAACAGATTATTCAGTTTATGGAGTTTCACATCTGCGAACACCTTACTATAAAAAATATTTGCAATGAATTCTCCATAAGCCGTTCCACCCTTCACTCCCTGTTTCACAAGGAAAAAAACTGCGGGGCTATCGATTATTTCAATTTAATGAAAATCGAACGTTCTAAGGAAATCATGCGGGATGGCAACATGAATTTTACGGAAATTGCTTATTTCCTTTCCTACAGCTCATTACAGTATTTTTCCAAGCAGTTTAAGAAAACAACCGGAATGTCACCTTTGGAATATTTTAATTCCGTAAAAAAATATTCCAATGATATCACAAATGCAAGTAAGAAAAAGAGAGAGGATAACCGGATGATTTGACAAGCTTCCGTGATGATTCCGTAAGGCTTTTTTCTGAAAAAGTGCTATATTAGAACCATCAATACAGTGGAGGATGGACAATGCACGATATTAAATTCAATCAAACAGCCTTGAGCTTTGAGGAAAGCTCCCTCCTTTTTTCCATTCAGCATGGAAGTGCAATTTGGAAATGGGATGCAACTTACAAACCCCGCCTGATCGCCGGAGAACAAACCGTTTATTTCCACGATGCCGCTTCCATTACCCATAGCCAATGGAAAACAGGAGTCGGGGAAGGGATCATCAGCCATTACCAGGGCTTCCATTTAGATGGCGCCGATCTTTCACTAGCCTTCGAAACAGTCACATGGATCGAGTATGCCACGGAGGACGTTCATTTTGAATGGATCCCTCTCACAGAAAGCAGCATCCCGGTTTCAGAAATATACTGGCCCGGATACATGGAATTTGAAAAGGAAAGTGACCGCTGGTATACTCTTTTAAACATCCAGCAGGGGCTTCTTATCCCAAATACCTGGGAAACAGCTCTTGATAAGCTGCCCTTTGACGGCATGATGTGCACAGCCGGCTCTTACATGCCATGGTTTGGACAGGTTAAGGAGAAAGACGGCTACTTAGCCATCTGTGAACAGCCCTGGGATGCCGCTTATTATGCGGAGCATCCGGCAAAGGGACCTTATACCCACACCGGCATCAAATGGCTGCCTAGCCTGGGCCGGATGAACAGCCGCAGGACGATGCGTTATTCCTTTCTGACAGACTGCGATTACAATGATATCTGCAAGCATTACCGGACCTACGTAAAAGAACAGGGCACCTTTTGTTCATTGAAGGAAAAAGCGGCAAAGGCCCCTGTACATAAGCTGGTCGGCGCTTCCTTTATCCATAAGGGAATCAAAACCAAGGTCATGCCAGATTCCCGCTTCTTTGACCCAGAACAACCGGACAAGAATAACCATGTCTACAGCTTTGAGAAACGAACCGGCGAGATCCATCATTTCTACAAGGATCTGGGCCTTAAAAAGCTGTATCTCCATCTGGATGGCTGGGCGGAGCCAGGTTATGATAACCAGCATCCCGACTATCTTCCCGCCTGTGAAGAGGCTGGCGGCTGGGAAAAGATGAAGGAGCTTGCGGATACCATGCACGGATACGGATATTCCTTTGGCATCCATGACCAGTACCGGGATTATTACCGCAGAGCCAGGACCTTTGACCAGAATTTTGCAGCACAAAAGCCTGACGGAACCCTTACAGAGCACGCCAACTGGGCAGGCGGACCTCAGACCTATCTGTGCGCCACCCAGGCCCCTTATTATGTAAAAAGGAATTTTACTGAAATCGAGAAAAACGGTGTAGAATTAGACTGTGCTTATTTAGATGTGTTCACATGTAATGAGCCTGACGAATGCGACCACCCATGGCACCGGATCAACCGGAAGGAATGCTTAGACTACCGGAGTCTTTGCTTTGAATACCTGCTTTCCAAAGGGATCCTTCCAAGCTCTGAGGAAGTGACGGACTGGTCCGTAAAAAGTCTTGTGTTCTGTCACTATGCTCCCTATTCCTTTATGATGCACGAGCCAGGGGCTGACCGCCAGGGAATCCCGGTTCCTCTCTTTAACCTGGTTTATCATGACTGCCTGATCATCCCTTGGATGATGGAAAAATACGAAAAAGAGGATTTTATGCTTTATGCTCTCTTAAACGGCGGTGCGCCATATTTTAACCGGGATGGGGCTTATGAGAACATTGACGGCTCCTTTGGCGGCCATCAGACCCTCTCAGAGGAAGAAATGGCAGCCCGCTGCAGTGTTGTTGCTTCCCTTCACGAAAGAGTCGCCATGTGTGAAATGCTGTCTCATGAATTGATTGACGGAGACCCCTTCCGGCAGCGTACCGTCTTTTCTGATGGCACCACAGTGGAAGTCGATCTCCTTCACGGAACCTATGTCCTAAGTGTCTGAAGCTCTGTATTCCTTTGGGGACATTCCATAATAGTTCCGGAAGATTCTATGAAAATAGCTGGTATTATCATATCCTACCGCAATGGAAATATCTGTCACGGAAAGCCTGGTATTTAAAAGAAGAACAGAAGCCTGATTCAGCCGCTTTACCTGCAAAAGCTCCTTATAGGTCCGTCCGGTCAATCTCTTTATCGCCCGGCTCAGCCAGTAAATGTTATAACTTAAGAGGGCCGAAAGCTCAGTCAGCTCCCCATCTTTATAATTTTCATCAATGTAGGTAAGCACCTGAAAGATAAGCTTCTGTTCAAAGCTTTCCAGAGTATGGCTGATCTTATCCGTATAATGCATAAGCTGAAGAAACAAAAGCCCCATGGTAATCTGGTTGATGCTCCTTTTATTTGGCTGATCACTTAAGAGGGTCCACACCATGTTTTCCACCAGATTCTGTACCGGCAGTACATCGGCTACCTGAAAATGAAGGTAACTGGCGTAACGGGGATCAAAACAGAGACAGCCTACCAGGAAGTCCCGCAGCAGGTTTTCTTCTTCCCCCATCATTTCAAAGGCAGTATCAAAAAACTCCGGCAGGATAATGAAGTTTATTCCAATATCCTCCTCTCCTGCCGGAAGGATCTCCTGGGTGGCATGCTGGTTTAAAAACAGCAGCTCCCCTGTCTTTAAGACTACCTTTTCCCCATCAATAAAATGGACCGTTTCTCCCTTGCACATATAGATCACTTCAATGTAATTATGCTTATGCTTAGGGAAATGGACGAATCTGGTGTGGGGCCTGATGCGGATCATTTTCCCATGCTCCAGCATCTTTTTGCTGTCAATGACCAGCTCCTGTCCCTCGGTATACCGGTTACGGTCGATTTCTGTCCGTCCGTTTATAATTTCCCGTTCCTCGTCTGTAATCACTCCCAGACGGTCTAAGATCTCCTGGTTCATCCGTCAAGGCCTCCTTTTTTGTCACACATAGGGGAATATGATCAGGTTTTTCCACCTGTCCTCTCCTATGGCGTTTTCCCCCAGAGCATAGGCATGGACTATATCATCTTTTGCCATTAGTTTATAAATAACGGCCCCGGAGCTGTCCGTATCTTTGATCCATCGATCATCCTTAATAATCACACCATCTGCAACCTGAAACTGCCAGACAGAAGCTCCCCCTTCCGCATTGGTACTGGTATAGGTAATCTCTCCCTGCATCAGATCATCCTTAAAATCACCTCTTTTTGCATTGAGCTTGGTGATGTCATCTATAACTCCGTCGTAATAATTGTAACCACACTCACCGTTCCCGTTCATCTTTCCATTCGCCCATGTCCCATAGGAGTAATCGTAACGCTTCCCCTCCTCCAGTTCCAGGACCTGAAGGGCCGCACATTCTCCCTCAGGCTTCCCGTAAGCAAAATTCCCGTAATAAACCGTGGAGGCCTTTACAAACACCAGGCCTTTTCCAGAAGTTATCTTCCCAGTCATCGCCGCTCCATCATACATACAGGGAAAATCTTTCCAGGGAATGTCATATCCGTCTAACAGCCTGGCCGCTCCTTCTAAATCCCCCTGGTCAAAGAACCCGGTCAGCTGCGTTAAAAACTCCTTGTCCCCGGGAGAAAGGATAATCTCATCTGATAAAGTCTCATTTAATGGCACAGCCATTGCTTTTGGTTCCGCTTTTTCTACATCCCTTACGGGTTCTTCGTATCTCTTCCCATTCCTGAAAGAGCCAGCCATGCTAAGAAGCAGCAAAAGCACCGTAATCAGCCCAATCCAAAGGAGGATGCGAAGATTATCTCTTTTTCTTGGATCCGTCCATTTCTCAAACACAAAATCCCTCCTTCCCGTCATATACAGACCACGCCTGGCTAAGAAGCACAAGACCTATCCTTATCTCTTCTTCCGTAAGACTTGCAAACCCAAGAACAATGGTTGAAGAATAGGTACCCGGCTGTTCATGGATAAAATAACCCGACATACCGTAAACCTTAACCCCGGATTTTGCCGCCATATTAATGAGAAGACTCTCCGCCCTTCCCTTGCGGTCTGTTAACAGAAGATGGAGTCCCGCATGTTCTCCTCTGATTAAGAACTGGCTTTCAAAGGGTTTCAGCCCTGCAGCCAATGTATCGTGCTTTGCCTTATAGACCGCCCTCATCCGGTTCAAATGGCGCTCATAGTGCCCCTCTGCCATAAACTGATAAAGGATGTTCTGGTCAATACGGGATACTGTGGAAGCATAGAAATTCATCCGCTCCCGGTAAACCGCCAAAAGTGGGACAGGCAGCACCATATAGCTTACA
>Ga0213824_1000752_pt1 | contig 22119 bp, 21 predicted proteins | sample MC6MC0906MG_FD_179892 | JGI IMG/M metagenome (GOLD analysis project Ga0213824, IMG submission 179892) | Enriched soil aggregate microbial communities from Iowa State University, Ames, United States - MC6-MC0906-MG | ecosystem: Environmental > Terrestrial > Soil > Unclassified | place: USA: Iowa...
TTATAGTTTACGCTCTAAAAACCTTCAAAATAATGATATGTTCGTATCAGCGGATATAGTTTAAAAGGCTGTCGTTTATAACGACAGCCTTTTAAACTATAACTCTATTTATTTTTCTTCGCCTCAATTTTTGCTTGCGCCTCTTCAGCCTTATCTAATGCTTCTGAAACTTTTTTCTCTTTTTCTTTCACGTCATCTATACTATCTACAGCTTTAATAAGTTTATCGATTCCTTCTTCATCTACCTTTTTTTGCTTTGCTACTCTTTCATTTACTTTCTTTTCAACATCTTTTGCTTTTTGAAGCATATTTTCTGCATTTGATGTCACAGCTTTTTCAAGTTCATCGTCTTTTTTCTTTTGTAACACTTCATTTGCAATGTCTTTCGCTTCTAAATACTTACCGTCTCTTAATGCTGTTGCTCCGTGATCCATGATCTCAGCAACTTCTTTATATGATTTCGCTTCATTTCCTGATTTCTCTTTTTCTGCTTTTTCAAACCACATTGTTGCATCACTATATTTTTCATTTTTCAATGATTGCATACCTGTTTCAATATACGTGTCATAATTACTACACCCAGTCATTACGACTAACAGAAAAAGCATAACAAAACTTAATTTTTTCATGATGTTTTCTCCTTTTCTTTGCCTGCTCACTTTACTGTAACATACATGAAAAAGAGTTTCAAAAACTAAAATACTAATTTGGTCATTTTTATTTTGTTAAAATTTTCTTTTAAACTGAAACATCCACTTTTCTTTTCGCCATATGCTGCTTTACTCCAACTAATACAACTAACAATAATCCTCCGCCTATTGTCATCATAACAATGCTAGTAGGTAACATATCTAATAATAATCCATATACAATCATACCGAGCGGTGCGATTGCAGTAGCAATTGTTTCAAGTAGGCCGAACACACGCCCTAAATAGCTCGGGTCTGTCGTCTTTTGCATATGTACTTGCATCGGAATATTTACAATCATAATTGATATACCAGTTAACATCATAAAAGCAATATAGTAAATAAAACTTGCTACTTTCGGAATGGTAACTAACAACGGAAAGACTGTACATAAACTCAAACCCGCAAATAAAAACAGTCCACTATAAATAGAACGAAACAGATTATTCACTTCTTTACGCACTGATAAAGCAATCGCACCCATTAACATCCCGACTGCTAACATTCCCTCTACAGTACCAAGTTGCTTTGAAGATAAATGCAATGTTTGGACGATAATGTATGGAAGTGCAACGGTTAACCCACACGCAAAAAAGTTTACCCACAGTGCTATTTTCATTAAACCATATATTTCATGCTGTCGTTTTACATATGAAAAACCTTCTTTTATACTCGTCAAGAAATGCTCTTTACTCTCTGCCACTTCTTGTTTATATAAATCAAATACGATAAATAATTGCAAAATAACTGCTAAAAAGAATGTAATGCTATTTAACAAAAAGAACGACTGAATTGAAAAGAAACCAAATACAACTCCGCCAATAATCGGTCCTAAAATATTTGATAAAGAAGATGCCGTTTGATTTAAAGCACTCGCTTTTTGAATACGCCCTTCATCTACTAAATTAGGAATAGACGAAGTTAATGATACAGAATAAAAACTTGCACAAATTGATAATAATGCTGCTGAAACATAAATAAACAGAAGTGATGGCCCAAATATAGTAGCAAGAATAAACATAATAAGCATTGTTAAGCTACTTAATAAATCCGTGCCAATGACAAGCCATTTTCGATTAACACGGTCTGCTACAGCACCTGCAATTGGGCCACAGATCATCCTTGGAAGTGATCCACAAACGAGCGTAGTTGCAAACCCCATCCCTGATCCTGTTGTCTTTAATACGTACAATCCCATTGCGAACGTATAAATACCCGCTCCTAGCAAAGACGTCATCTTTCCAATCATCATTAAAATAATATTTCTCGTTGCAATCTTCATTCTTGAATCATTTTGAGCTATATTTACATCCCCCATTATGACACTCTCCCCTTAAAAGTTAAACTGTGTTAAACTTATTATATAATCACCTTTCCAATTTTTACAACAAAAAGTTTAATTGTATTTAACTTTTTGAATTATAAAGGAGCAATAATATGGCAACTCTCGGTGAAAAAATTAAAGCATTACGAAAAGAAAAAAAACTTACACAAACAAAGCTGGCAGGTTCGGAACTTACAAAAAGTATGCTTAGTCAAATTGAAAATGGAAAAGCTACACCTTCCATGAAAACATTACAATATATTGCTGAAAAACTAGAATGCGAAGCGAGTTTTTTATTAGAAGATGATGATGGAGAAATTGTAGAACTTATTACAAAAATGGAGCAACTCATAAAGGAAAACAAATGTGATGAAGTGTATGAGGCCCTACTACCTATCGTTCAAAAAGAGCTCCCTTCTACTTTAAATACGGCTCGTATATATAAACAATTCGTAACTGCCGCGGTGATTATAAAAGATTACAACATTGAATCTTACGTAGAAAAAGCTGTTTCTATTTTTGAAAAATATAAGTTATACCGCGACAGTACGGAAACAAAATTAAAATTATCTTTTGCGATATTCACACGTAAAAAGTATGCAAAATGTTTACAACTTATATCTAATATTAGAAATGATTATGCAGAGAAACATTTAGAAATGGATCTCATTATACATATTGATTTATGTTTATATGAAGCCATCATATTACTAGCATGTGGCGATTATGAAAAATGTGAAGAAACGATATTAGAGACACTCGCATTTTCAAAAAAACATCAAGTGTATTATAAAACAGATGTATTTTACCGGATTTTATCTTATCAAAAAGTCATTACAGTTGATAAAGAACAATATTTATATTACATAAAAAAATCTGAGCAATTTGCCATTTTTACAGAAGACACTCTATCCATTGCGATGATCGATATTTTAAAAGCTTACTACTACAACACGATTACTAATGAATATACAATCGCATTAAAACATGTAGAACAATTTCGAGAAAAACTAAAAGATCAGCCGATTTTTCAAGACGACGGATTGTATTATCTTGAAAAAGGAAAAGCTTTATACGGATTAAAACGTTACGAAGAAGCTTTACAAGCATTGCAACGTGCTATTATACCAGATTATATGAACCATCCGCTTGATCAATCGTGGCTTACAACAGCAGGTTCATATCGTGCACTTTGTTACGTCAAACTGAATGATAAAAAAAGAGCTCTTGAAGAAGCAACAAAAGCAAATGAAATGATACAATCGTATCCGGATTCTATTTTCTCTGCATTTATTAAAGAAACATTACAAATAATACAAAAACTTTAAGAATGTCTCGAAATGGTATATTATTCCTCCTTTTTAGCAAAGATAATAATGATGGGAGGAATATAAATGAATATTCAACGTGCAAAAGAGCTTTCTGTTTCAGCGGAGCAAGCTAATGTAAGTTTTCAAGGCATGCCTGTTATGATTCAACACGTCGACGAAAATAACGAAACCGCCCGCATATATGAAGTACAAAATCCAGGACGCGAATTAACAGTTCCAGTTAATAGCTTAGAGGAAATATAAGAAATGCCACTTCGATTTTGAAGTGGCATTTTTCTTATATTATATATTTCATCACTAGTTTTTCTTTTTTAATAAACCGTACAACCCTATACAAATTATAATGAGACCTACTATACCAAAAGCCAATTTCTCAAATAAATCCCTTGTTTCATGCCCCCTAACTTCTACTACACTTTTGTAATCATGTTCATTTTGATTTATTTCTACCCTCTCACCATAGATTAACAGCCGATATTTACTAGATGTATATGGCTCACATGTGAGTAATGTAACTCTATCTTGTCCTTTTGTTACACTCAATTTCTCAACTTGATTTGGATTAATGATTTCACGTCCACTTACTTTATAAACAAGTTGCTCTCCAAGTACATTGACATAGAATATATCGCCATCATCCAATTGATCCAGGTGCCGAAACATCTTCGCACCATGATAACCTCGATGCCCTGCCAATACAGTATGCGTATCTTTCCCACCAATTGGTAACGAAGTCCCTTCAATTTGACCTATTCCTTTACTTAAGTTTTCTTGATTTGCACCTAAGTAAATTGGCAACTCCTCATTTATTTTTGGAATTGAAATTGTACCAAACATCTCGTTTTTGTTTATAAAGTCTAACTGCTCATTATCTACTTCAGTATCATGAACAAATGGATCATTCATTTTGAAAGTAGTTTTTCCTAGCAAACGATTATATATTTCCATCTTCCGAAATTTCTCATTAACATCTTCTACTTTTAAATTATCAACCATCTTCTCGTAACGAATTACTCTCGTTTTATATACATAATTATTTATATAATTAGCAACCAATGGATATAGAAATAGAGATAACCCTGTAAGGAACAATATTAAACTTATTAAGCCCCTTCTCACACACTCACCACACAATACATATTATTTTCGTTTTTTTAAATAAATGACTAGGAGAATGATACAAATCATAACAATAGGAAAAACAATCATCCAATCTTCTAAAATGAAAGGTTTTGTAATCATTTCTTTTTCTCCAGCATCATATGGGACCCGGTGTCCTCTCACTAATAGCCTATGCGTATTTACTCCATAAGGGGTGCATGTAATCAACGTTGCATAGTCTTCTCCTTGTACAACTAATAAATCTTCCGTTTCATTTGGTAATACAACTTTTATTTGATCTACCTGATAGGCAAGTACTTTATCTAATGAATGAATATAAAATATATCTTTCTTTTCAATTTTATCTAAATGAGTAAACATGAGTGCTGAAGGTAAACCGCGATGCCCCGTTAAAACTGTGTGCGTACTTTCTCCCCCTATTGGTAATGAAGATTCGTTCAGTTGCCCTACTCCACGGGTTAGCACTTCTTCAGTCGTTCCCTGATAAATAGGAAGGTTCACATCAATTTTCGGAATTTCGACATACCCCATAACATCACCGATATTTAACATATCTACATACGAACTTTTGTTTCTATCACTATTTTCATGAAATGGGTCCGAAAATGTTTGCATCGTACTTTGAACTTTTTCATTATATTCCCGTGCTTCTTTCTCCTTACGTTCAATTTCTTCTTTTTGTAAATTCCTTACTGCTTCATCGTACGTACTTACTTCCGAATAGTGCGTTCTCGTTGCAAACCAATTACTTACAGTTGGATAGAGAAATATACTTAATCCTAGTAAAAAAATACTTCCAAAAATAATATTTCGTTTCATAACAGCCTCTTTCACTACGGATAAAATGTGGAAAAGAGGAAAGCTGATACCTTTCCTCTTTTCCATACTCAAATATTATAAACATATTAATTAAGAATTCTTTACAGGTCTCTTTCTAAAGAAAATAAACGCCGCTGTCACCATTAATAACAAACCAACTACTGTGAATAAAACTGTTCCTATACCACCTGTTTGTGGGATAATCCAACCGCTCTTATTATTCTCTACTTGTAGCTCTATTTTTTGATGTTTTTCATCAATCTTAATCTCAATCGGATCTCTTAATCTTTGATATTGCTCTACTGCGCCATCTTCATCTATATACTTTGGTGCTTCTGTTTCAACAATTTGGTATTCACCGTACGGGATTTCATTCCATGTAATAATACCATCTGCATCAGTCTTATCATCCATTTTTTTCTCTTTTACTGTTACAACTTTACCTTTACTATCTCGTAATTCAAACCTTGCACCTTTTAGCTTCAGGTTGTTATCCTTACCATCAACTTTTTCAATTTTAATACTTCCCTCTGTTGGTGTAACCACTACTTCATTAGATGGTTTTCCATCCTTTTCTGATGAAACATCGTCTTTGTTTACAAAATCAAGTACTGCTTTGTTCGGGATTTTCACTCCCGATTGAACATCACCTTTAATTTTCGCAGTAATTTGCAAGTGTAATTCTTTCCCTGTTACTTTCGAAAAATCTTCTATTGAAGCAATAACCTTTTGTCCAGCTACAATTACATTTACAATACTCTCATTTATCTTTTTACCATCAATCATTACAATCGGTGTCCCAACAACCTCTAAACGGTCATCTAAAACATCGGTAACAACATAATTTTTATACGTTTGAATATCTTCTGGAAGCAATGTTTTAATATCATACGTATACTCTGTTTCACGATTTATTCCCGCATTTTTTGAACTATCATTAATCGTTTTTTCAATTGTAGGTTCTTTATAGTTTTTTACATCTTTTTCTAACTTAACTAGTTTACCAGTTTCTTTAATAGAAAAAGGATATTCTTCTTTACTTGTTAAATAACCTTCTGGAGCCTTCTCCTCTATAAAATAATAGTTTCCATACTCTAATGACTCCACATGAATCTTACCATCTGAACCTGTTACTAGCGGATGTGGTGTTTTTACTTGTGTGTTTGTGCCATCTTCATTCTTCTTGAATAAATGGAATTCTGCACCTGGTAACACCTTGTCCTCTTCACCTTTTTTTATTAATTCTACTGAGCCACGTTTCGTTTCATTCTTTGGATAAATATGAACATCGTAGTTTAAATCTTTACCGTCTGCACTTGTCATTGGAATATCAACAATAAAAGCACTCGTATCCAATTCAATATGGTCTGGACCTTTAACAGCTTTTACTTCATAACGTCCTAATGGAAGATTATTAAAGACTGCCATTCCATTTGCATCTGTTACTTTTGTAATAACACTATCTGTTACTTTATTAATATTTTCTTTTACTACTTTCCCATCAGAAGTTTGTTCAAATGATGCGATACGTTTAATTTCAAATGTTACATCCTTTAAAGGCTTTGCTCCCTCTGGAACACTTTGTCCTTCTTTGCCATTGCCCTCTACACCAGGCTTCGCATCCTTACCTTGCTCATACTTATGAATCGTTAAAGTACCTGTACTTTTTGATTCAGCACTAACCGTCATATTCATTAATGTTGAAAAAGCTAATACAAATATTAAAAATAAACTATAAATCCTTTTCATCATTCTTCACTCCTCTATTGTGTTTACCTTTTTTGCAAACTACTACTCTATTTCACACTCTTTCTTTTTCTAAAGAAGAAGAAAGATGTAATGAACATCAACATTCCACCAATTACATAAAAAATAATTGTTCCTATGCCACCCGTTTCCGGGATAATCCATTCATTTTTATGATTTTCTATCTTTATTTTCTGTGCAGTTGTTTCTTGCGTCACATTAATTTCAATTGGCTCTTTCGAAAGCATGTACCCGTTTGGTGCTTGTACTTCTTTCAGCGTATATTTCCCTACTAATAATGAATTAGAAATCGCTATACCATCTTTATTCGTTGTTAATTCAGATACTACAGTTCCAGCTTGAGTTATCACTTGAAATACTGCACCTTCTAATTTGAGATTTTCATCCTTCGCATCTACTTTCTCAATCTCTATTTTCCCAAAAGACGGTGGTATGACAACCGCTTCATTTGACACAAAATTCTTTTGATCAAATAGTAACTCCGCTGTATTTCTTATACCACCCTTTGCAGTATAAGCTTCTAAAGCTTCCACACCTTTACTTACATCCAACTTTGATTTAATGTGCATCGTATATGCTTGATCAACTAGATACTCGTAACTGCCTTCTCGCTTCGGCAATTCGATTTCCACCTTTTTCGACTGCTCATCGATTTCTGGTATAACTTGTATCTCTTCACCATTTGCATTTACAAGTCTTACTTGTACTACTTTTAAAATATCTTCTAGATCATCTTGTAATACTATTTTTTCAACATTTGCTACGTCATTTCCAAAATTATAGTTTACATGCCATGTAAACTCTTCATTCTCACTTTGCAATGTTGCCTTTTCTACCTCTGTTTCATCTGCATCAGAAACTGTCTTTATAACCTTTGGTTCCTTCGCTTCCACTTTCGTTTTTACAGTTGGCTTTTCGGGTGGTAAATCTTCACCATCTGGCGTTTTCCCCTCCACAATCGCTATATTTTCTATTTCTTTTGTTTTTAGCGATTCCTTTGTAACTTTCACCTTGAAAGTTACAATTCTTTCTTCTGTATCAAGTACATCACCAAAGTTTACTTTAACTGTATTGTCCTCATATGATCCTGCATCTTCATCCACATTATCAGTCAATGAATTACCATTCATTTTCAAACTACCTGCTATATACTTCACTCCGCTAGGAAGCTTATCAACAATGCGAATATCTTTTATGAGTCCATTTTCAACTTTATTTTGAAGTTTAATTTTATATTCAAGTTCATCATCTACGTGTACTTTTCCATCTACTCCACCAGTTACTTCTTTTTCTGAATCTAGTTGTCCATACAACGGATCAACTGACGTTTCTACTTCTGGTTTCTCTGAATCTGGTACACTAATAGACTCTACTACTGCTATATTTTTTATTTTCTTATTTGCCATTTCCTGTTTTATAACTACTTCAAACGTAATAACTTTCTCTTCTTCACCTTTAAGGTCACCGAAATGAGAAAATATCGTTCCATCTTTTATATGTGCCTGATCATCATCTTCTACATCCGTTTGTTCCTTTCCGTCTATCTTGATCGTATTCGGAACATATTCTACACCTTCAGGAAGTTTATCTGTAATTTTCACAGATTTTAAGATAGAATTTTGTACACTGTTTTTAGCTTTAACAGTATACTCTAGTTTCTCTCCTACTTTAAGAGTTCCACCATTTATATCTCTAGCTAATTTTTCTACTTCCAATTTGCCATTTTGATCTATATCAGGTTTTCGTTCTGGTTCTGGTTCTGGTTTTACTTTCACGACTACTTTATTAGAATCATTCGCTTCAATACGACTTCCTGTTAACTCATCAATCCCTTGAACAACAGCGGTATTAGGAATTTCACTTTCTATCTTTCTTCCTTTTAATTTCGCCTTAAATTCAACAATTGTTTCAGGCGTTTTATCAGTATAAATTCCGCCTTTCGCAGCATTAGCACCTTCACCAATTCTTATTGTTAATTTTCTTGTCTTTACATCATAATCAACTTGATCATCCATCACTAAATCTGTTTGATTCCCTGCGTTCGGGCCAGAAATAATCTTCACTGATCCAGGTATAAATTTTAAACGAGGGTCTAAAACATCTTCAATTTTTGTATCAACTGAAGTTGAATTCGGCTCAATATTTTTCACATGTAAACGATATATAACCTCATCATCGGATTCATACTTTTCTTTCGGATTTAATACTTCCTTATTAATGACAAGCTCTGGCGCTGTTGCATTTACTGCGAAAGCTAGTGTATTTAATACATAATCATCACCAGATGTAGCAGCTTTTAATCGTATTTCTTTTTGTTCTGGTTTAATATACCCCGCTGGTAGCCTAATTAAATCTGCATCAATTCCTAAATTATTTTTATAATCCGGAGCAAAAGTACCTGGATACTTATCGCGCATATGCTCCTCATATTCAGAAATAGTCGAATTAAATATATTACCATTTGGATTTAATTTATCTGTAATTTCTTTCCATGCATTATCTGTATGCACAAACAGTTTATCACCTTGCCAATATCTATCTCCTTGAACAGCGAAAACAGAAACCTTTGGATCTAGATCACCAGCTTGTGAAGCGATAAAGTTTTTCACTGTGAATTCTTTTTCACCCGAACCAGTTGCTCTTTTTAATCCGCCATCATACACAGTAAACGCTTTTCTTGTTTTTGACTTATCCTTTGTGATAACTAACATGTACCATCCAGCAAAAGAATAGTATCCAGAATTATATGCAAGTTTCGTATTCGGATAAGGTATATTTGCTACAGTATAGCTTCCTCCTTTTGAATTAGAAGAATTTAAAAGGTCTGTAACATCTGCATAGTTAGAAAAATAAGTACCATCAATACCGAAACCATAAAGTAAGCCACTTCCGTAATACGTATTACTTGGTGATACTTGAAAGCTCTTCCCTATCGGAGTGGTCAACTTAACTGGTGCTACATACTGCTGTTGCGTTAATTCGTAACGTGTTGAACTCCAATATAATCCAGCCCACTCAATTTCAGCACCCTCTGGAACAGGAATATATGCCTTAGATGAATTTGTAGTTGTGGGGTCATCATCCACATCAATTAGTTCCCGTGCATAACCATTCGGTGTTGTCCCATAAATATATGTTATATCCGAATACAATGCCGTTTTCTTCTGAGCTTCAGTGGCTTTAATACCTAAATTCACATTACCGGTAGAATACATATCACCTTTATGAATAGATTGATAAGTTGGCGTATCAAAACCTTCTTCCTCTGTTATTTCTGCCTTTACCTTATCAATTGGACTCAAAAACTGTAACTGCGATAATAGTAAAAATAAACTCATAACAACTACAAATGCATTTAATATTTTTCTATTTCCTTTCATCCTATTGTGCAAAGAGTTCACCTCCTTAATTACAGTTTTTTTAGTATATTATTCGAATATACTTTATATGTATTATTCTAATATAAACCTTACTATTTGTTAACAAAATATGTGATAAATTCCTAATTTATGCATTTTTTATATAGAGATTTTTAGATTTAATATTATTTACTAATAATTAAATTCTGAATATCAAATAGAAACTTCATACCTTTTCTCTCGTTTTTGATGTTCTATATTACGGACAGAAGTACCATTGTTCGATTTCGAAAAACTACTTACAATTGACCAAATTATACAAGTAATAATGAGGGAACGTGATATTCAAAAGAAGAAAGCGCAAGTATGCTGGATTAAAATTCACAGCCTAAAAAGAAAAGAAGCCCCATGCTTCTTTTCTTTTTATTACGTGCTAAAATACTTATTAAAGGGGGGAATTACATGGGAAATGCTCCACAAAAAACGAATCATTATTATGCAGTTATATTCACTTCTAACCTTTCAAATGATACAACAGATTATAGTACCGTTGCCGAAAAAATGGAGGAACTTGCGAAACAGCAACCTGGATTTTTAGGTGTAGAAAGCGCACGTGATCATTCCGGACTCGGAATTACAATTTCTTATTGGGAGTCACTTGAAGCAATTGAAAATTGGAAAAGGAACGCCTTACATAAAGAAGCGAAAAAAAGAGGCCGTGAGCAATGGTATGAAAGCTTCCACCTGCGTATCTGCCTTGTTGAGAAAGAATATAAGTTTCATAGAGGTACATTGGAACTATGAAGAAAAAACTAGCTCTCGTTGTTATTCATGAAATATATGGTGTGAACGATCATATGCATCATGTTATTGACCGCTTCACTTCATCTCATATAGATGTATTCTGTCCTAATCTTCTACAATCGCAACATGCATTTCATTATATTGATGAAGAAAAAGCATATCATTTTTTTATGAATCACATTGGATTTGAGGATGGAAAAAAGAAAATTGAAGAATTCATTACTCGTCTCTCTAGTCGTTACACACATATTGGACTTATCGGCTTTAGTGTTGGTGCTACCATCTCATGGCTATGCAGTAACAATCCGAAAATAGATTTTATTATCGGATGTTACGGTTCCCGTATACGTGACTATATTCATATAAAACCAACATGTGCTATCCTACTTATTTTCCCTGAAAAAGAAGCTAGTTTTTCAGTATCCTCTTTGATTCAAACATTGCAGCAACAAAACAATCCTTTACTAGAAATACAACAACTACACGGTGAACATGGATTTCTAAATCCGTACACTGAAAAATATAGCGAGAACGCTACTAAACAGGCATACAATATAATAGATTCATTTCTTGCAAAAACAATCTTATAAAGGAGATGTAAATGACACTTACATTACTCTTACTTCTTTTCATATTCATTGCCTTTTTCGCAGCGCTAACTATCATTTTTATAACCGTAAAAAAAGGGGAGTTTTTCAAGCGCCCCCACTTACAATCTATTATCGTTTGTATTTTATTTTTTACAAATTGGATCTTATATTTAACAACTTTTTATACGTTACTTCCTGAGAAAGTTAGCGAATTCATATTCCTGCCTATTTGGTTTTTTCTTTGTATTTTAGGTTGTATCGTTTTCTGGCGCGAATGGAGAAACAATCGTGTGTTCTCCATATGTATCGGTTTTCTTTCTTTAATTAGTTTTCTATTTGGGTTATTGTTGTTAGTTCTTTCGGGGATGTAATTGTTGTAAAGAGGATAACATACCTCTTTACAACAATTTTTTCCGTTCCATGACGAAAGGGATTGTTAAATATAATGCATAAGCAATAACCATCCAAATGATAAATGATATAATTTGCTGTGAGGAGAATTGTGAAAATAGCTTAGAGGAATGATATAAGATGTAAGAATCTAAAATTAAACCGATTGCTGTACCGCATATACCTAACTTAATAACTGCATATTTCGTAGTATCTAGTTTTTTGTATAACCACATTACAAAGTATAAAGCTATAGCTGTTCCTAATTCCAGAAACGTCAATTGTAGAAAAAATCTATTTGAAGTGTATTCTAATAAAACGGAAGAACCGAAAATAATGAAGAATGCTGAGGCAAAAAACCAAACGCCAATCGAAAATAAAATAGTGAGCCAAAATCTATTATTCACTGACATTACCTCCCTTTTGTAGCACTGTAAGCTTTTCCAAGAACATATATAAATCACTATATACTTTTTCTGTAGAAAAAGATGGATTGAATAATGCTTGCAATGCCAATCCGTCAATTAACGCATTACATAAAACGCTCCATGTTTCAGTTGAAATTTGAGATGTCATTGTATCTCCTATTTTTTTATTTAACACTCCTTTTAATTTTTGATTTTCATAATGTAACAATCCACCAATTCTATCTTTCATCGCATCATTTTTTAATCCACTAGCTACTAATTGAAAAAACAAATGATGATACATTGAATCTTTCACACATCTACTTTCCGCAGACTGTAAAGCCTTCTCTAACTGTACATCCTTTCCTATTTGTTCCCATGACGCTTTACAAAACGATTCAGTTACTTCAAGTAATAATTGATCCTTCGTTTTAAAATGATAATATACGGTACCTTGTGTAACTTGAGCACTTTCTGCAACTGCTTTTAATGTCAATTTTTCCATCCCGTGCTCTGCAATAATTGTTTTTGCTGCTTCTAGTAACTTCTCTTTATTAACAACATTCGGTTTTGCCACTTCTACTCCCTCCTTTAAGTTAGTTGAATAACTAACTTAAATTATACAGAAAAATCAGATAAAACAAAAGGAAGAAAAGCCAACTTTCAACTTTTCTTCCTTCTATGTTTACCTTTAGCTTTCACTGTCACTGATTCACAAGGTGTATAATATATTTGAGGTGTCGCCTTATCAACAAACATCATAAACGTAATGAAGCCGATAGTAAAGAAAATAAACAACGTTAATAAAATTGCTCCTATCGTTAAAAGTATCATAACACCACCCCTATAACTTTCATGTTATTACACTTTTCGCTATTATATGAGCGTAATCCTTTTTAGAAAAAGAAACGTAACAAAATAATCACAATCACTCCCGTTAATACTGTACCTAATAGACTACGAGTATATATCGCTACAAGAAATGTTGGAATTGCTGCAATAAGGTAATCCCACTGCACCGTCTCGTGCATAAATAGTACTTGAGCTAAAAGTGCTGATAATATCGCAATCGGTATGTAATTCAACCATTTCAAACCCCAGTCTGGAATTTGTAGTTTACTAAATACAAGAAGAGGTAAAATACGTGGCACGAGTGTAACAGCTCCTGCTGCTAGTAAAAGTAATAATACGTCTAATCTCATTTCCATTTCTCAATCACCACTCCAATCGTCGCAGCTAACAGCGTTGCGATAATAACTGCTATACTATCTGGCATAAATAAGTGTGAAACATATGCGATAATAATCGCTACAATTGCAACACTTAGATGAATTGCCAGTTTCGGTTTACTACTTATTAGCTGAAGTACAAATAATCCGATAAACATCGCTGGTAATGCATAATCCATCCCGTACGTATGCGGATCTGGTATCCATTCACCAAAGAGCCCGCCGATAATCGTAGCGATAATCCAATTTAAATATGCTGTTACGTTTAGTCCTAGCATCCACCTTTCACCTAAATAACCTTTTTGTGCTGCATGCTGCACTGCAACGCCGAAAGTTTCATCTGTAATTTGCGAACCGATGATCAAGTTTTTAAATAGAGGAATTTTCGTGAAGTAGGGTGCGAGCGCTGCGCTCATTAAAAGGTGCCGTAGATTAACAAAAAATACGGTAAAAATAATTGCGGAAGCAGGAGCACCAGCTGCATACATACCAGCTAATATAAATTGAGCAGAACCTGCATAAATTAAAGTGGACATAAAAGCAATTTCAATGATAGAGAAACCTGCTGTTTTTGCAATAACACCAGCCGCTATACCAATGCTCAAATATCCAAATACAGTCGGTAAACAATCCTTTACGCCTTGTTGAAATGTATCCTCGCTCGGCAATGTCATATGTGCTTGAGCTTTATTCACCTTTCTCTCCCTCCATTTCTTCCATACTCCGTTTTCCTGTTACGACATGAACTAAATCTATATTTTCACGCCATAACGTATCTAGCTTATCAGCTCCAAATTCCTTTGTGATTTCTTCGATCATAATATCGTGCCGCACATACTCTGTAGCAACGAGAACTAGTGCTGGGTCATACGTTGTAACGGCCCATGAAGTGTTATCATTTGAAAAGTTCGCAATTAATACTTCCTCTCCATCACGAGCAATAACAGTTAAATGACCACCCATTCTCTTTTCAACAACGTGGGGCGTCATATAATTATGATGAAACGTCGCGCCTATTTTTGTATGGGGAGCGCCAAATAAGATTGAAAATATATGTACACCTTCCTCTTCCTTTTGATGAATATATGGTTCAATTTCATGCACTTGATCTTCCCATACAGAAATCCATAACTCTTCCTTCGCCCTATTAATTATATTGCATATTTCTTTTACAACACGATCATTGGAGCGAATATGCGAAATTACATCTATTTGTCGCTCTTGTTCTAAACCATTTAATTTTTGGTCTAAAAATTCAAAGGACTTTTCAAAATCTTTTCGCATTCGATTCATTAACTCCGTAGCTGGTACTGGTACATATTTCACTGGTTCAGTAGGAACGATATGCACTGCCCCTTTATCCATCAATTTACCCAGTACTTCATAAATCATCGAACGAGGTACCCCTGTTTGTTTACTCACTTCATACCCTGTTACTGGGGAATGTTTTAGTAGTCCAATATACGCTTTACATTCATACTGGGAAAAACCTAACTTTTGTAATCCCTTTATAATTTCATCCATCAGCAATCCCTCACATTCTATATAACTCTCATCTCAAAACGATACATATATATTAGTAGTTATTAGTATACCTACTAATATAAGAAAACAGACCTGTAAAGTCAATTGATAATTCTGAAATTTCTCCCAAAAATAAAAAGCCTTCTAGTTAAAAGGCTTTTTCTACATACTATTCCACTTATTTTAGCTGCAGCGTATTTGATAGATTTTCCTCCAAATGCTCCCGTAAAGTAGAACCTGTATATTCTTCCCTAAATACACCGGCCTTCACGAATAAAGGAATAACTTCACTAAAGAATAGATTTAGTGACTTTGGAGCTCCTCCTGGGATAGCAATAAATCCATCTAACGCTCCTGCCTCAAACCTATCCATAATTTGTTTCGCAACGTCTTGCGCTGTACCAACCGCAATCCAATGAGCCGGGCCAACAACTTCTGGTCGTTCTAGTATTTGTTCAACAGTTGGTTCATTTTTAATAATGTAGTTCCGTAATAATTCAGCATGTGTTTTACTGCGAACAGTTTGATCACGACTTGGCAACATCTTTTCCGTAATCTTACTTTCTAGCGGAATTCCTCTGGCGTCTAGTCCAAGAACCATTTCGAGTAACGAGTATCTCTTTTCTTTTGTGAGGTGTTGATGTGCTTGCCTATGCATTTCTAACGCTTCTTCATATGTATCACCGATAAAGAAATATAATCCAGGTAATACGCGTATATCATCTTGGTTACGGCCATGCTGTTCTGCTCTTCTTCTTAAATCTTGACGCAGTTCCATTCCTGACTCTACATCTGGCGTTGCAGCAAAAATTGCATCCGCAACAGAAGCAGCGAAATTTCGTCCTGACTCTGAAGCACCCGCTTGAAATAATGGCATTTCCCCTGCAATATGCTGCGGAATATTAAGTGGACCTTTCACCTTAAAGTATTCACCATTATGCTCAATAGGCTTTACCATCTCTCTAATCACATCAGGGTTATCTACTTTCAATACTTCATTAGGGTGACTTCCCCAAAGCTTTCTTACTAACGCTGTACATTCTGCCGCTTTCGCATATCGCTGCTCTGATGATGGCATCCCTTCCTCACCAAAGTTTTCAGCGCCGTCAATGGATGTAACGATATTCCACCCTACTCGGCCGTTACTAATCCAGTGTAAAGATTGTAATTGCCTCGCTAATATATATGGTGGATAAAACGAAGTTGAAGCAGTCGTAACGACTCCAATTTTTTCTGTTGCATAAGCAATAGCAGTAAACAGCAAAGTCGGATCTAAAATAACATTCCCTTTATTACGAGCAATTAAATCTGGGTGCGCCACTAAATAATCCGCTTTAAAAACAAAATCTAACTTCGATTTTTCTGCCTGTTTCGCTAACTCTACTTGCTCGTTAATTCCTGAATCAAATATACTATCTTCTTCTTTCTTTCTAGAAATTAAACATAATCCAATGCAAAGTTGTTTTTTTGTAGACATACACACCATCCCCTTGTTTTTAATTTACCTAGTTAAGCAATGTTGCTGTCATTATGAAATTCCATTCTTATGAAAATACATAAAATGATATTGATAATCATTATCATTTTATGATGTAACTGAAATAAAAGCAATAATAAAAAAAGACTTCCGCTATGGGAAGTCTCTTATCTCAATATTTCATTCGCTTCTTTTTCATAAATTTTATCAAATGAAGTCATAACGCGTTGTGACGCTGAAATCATTTTTTGATCTGTCATAAGATCAGCCATCTCTTTCGTCATATCTACATTTGAATTTTCTAGCATATGGTTTTTTACTAATCCTGTTCCATTCGGTAAATCAGCAATGTTCCCTTCTGCTAGTGTAAAGCTTTTGTTCTCTCTTTGCATTAGACGTGCATTTGCTTCTGACTCTACTGTTTTTGTTTGCAGGCGGGCAATATTATTTTGTGTTACTGCATCATATAACGTACCGTCTGCTTGTACAGCTACCGTCGCTCCTTCTGGAATACGAATACGTTCATTATTCTCTCCCATTACGAAAGCACCTGAAGATGTTTGTAAATAACGATCACTATTTAATGTAAAACTACCATCTCTCGTTAAAAACGTTTCATCGTTTTTAGATGTAACGAAAAATGATGTTGTGCCGGCTGCACCGTCATCTAAAAAGAAATCTGTAGCACTATTGGTCATTTGTATATTTCCTTGTACTAAGTTCACATGCGTTGCGGCTGGTACTACAGCGTAATCGACCGAACCGATATTTGTCACAGCCCCATCTCCGCGGCGATATGTGTCTTGTACATCAAATACTTTAGAAGTCATATTTTCTGCTTTAAATCCTGTCGTTTGAGCATTTGCAACGTTATTCGAATGAACATTAATACGCTGCATGTAATTCATCATACCCATAGAACCTATATAAAGACCGTTCATACTCGTTTGAATAAGGCGGTTGCCTTATCCTTCACCTCTTTTCTATGATGTTTGCAACATTTGTTTCGCTAAATGTTCAGCTGTAGCGATATGTATATGTTGCTTCACGTCTTGTCCATCTGTCATTAATACAATTGGAGCTGATGATACTGCTGGAATTTTCAACAATTCACCACTGCTCGCTGTTTCATCAAATTTTGTAAACACGATACCATCTATATGAATATCTTTAAAGTTCGTAATAATTTCAATCATGTCTTTACTTTTCATGGAAGCTGATAACGTTAAACAAATATAGTCTGGCTCTACTTGTCCCATCGTCTCAATCATCTCTTCAACTGTCTCTGACGTACGATAATTTTTACCGGCTGTATCTATTAATATATAATCGACGCGCGCTTCTTCTTTAAAATAACTGAGTGCCCTTGTCATAGCTGCTTCATCTCGCACAGCGATTACTTCTGACCCAATTGTTTTTACGTAATCTTGTAATTGCTGCACTGTTCCAATGCGAGAGTGGTCCGTCGTAATAAAACCAACTGTTTTTCTCTTAGCATGAAACTGCCATGCCATTTTCGCAAGTGTCGTCGTTTTTCCAACACCAGTTGGACCTATTAATGCAATCGTTTGTACTTCTTTTTCAAATACGTTTTCAGTATTGAAATGAGATCTCATATCTTCCAATATGTATCCGATGACTTCCTCTTCTGTAATCATCGTTGCATTCTCAAACTTCACTTTTAATTTTTCAGCATATGCATGAATGAAATAATGTTCCACATCGTTTTGTTCTAGCATTCGTATTACTTTTTGAATAATAAATGGCACAGATTCCTGCTTTTCTTTTTTTACAACTACTTCTTCTTTCTTTACAGGAATAGCTTGTTTCACAGTAGGCTGTTTTTTCGTTACTTTCGTCGCCTCCGTATGTTTCACAACGACAATCCCTTTTTCAAACAGTTGTAATAGTTTCTCTTTTTTTCTTGCCCATTCTTCACTATTTCCTGTTTGCATCGCTGCGTACGGCATAGAAGTCGTTACGTTTTCTAAATTGTGCAGTACCGATTGAATTCCATTTGCCTTCACAATTTCTTCTGAAGGTTCATTTACAACATCCATTAATTGTTCATGAAATTGAGTTACGCCTTCGTTACTTTCTTCCTGTTTATCTTCAGGAAAAGCGACTAACATTTCATAATTCTTCTTCCAAAAAAACGGGATGTTTCGTTTTACACTTTCATCGACAACGTAGTAATAATCTGTACCATATTGGTCAAATAACTTTCGATACAATTCATTTTTCGAAGCTGCTTTTATTCGCATTAACGCTTCTTTTTTTTCTGTACTTTCCATTACTTCACCCCCTACTATTCAATATAAGCAATTTGATCTACAACAATTTCTGGTGCTAATTCACTAATACATAATACTTTAGCTTCTATTTGATAACGTTCAAGAAGTCTCACAATCGCAAACCTGAAATCTTTTCTGCGTGTTAATAATACTGGCTCTCTTCCCATTAAACGAGCTTGTTTGAAAACGCGCTGTACTTGCTCTACTACTCGCGTTTCTAAATCTAAATCCCAGTTTAATAAATAACCTTGGTATGAATTATTAACAACATCCGCATCTAACTCGATTGAATCAGCGAAAAGCGCTGCATAAATTTTCCCATCAGGATTTTTCGCACTCTCACAAATAACTTTTGAAATACATTCACGAACAAATGCAGTGACACCATCAACATGGTTTTGATAAATTTCCTTCCCGTCAATAATACCTTCAATAATCGTTGGTAAATCACGGATTGAAATTCCTTCTTTCAGCAGTTGTTTAATAACATTTTGCACGAGTGATAAATCGATTTCTTTCTTCTTAATTTCTTCTAATAAAACGCCATTATCCGTTTCCAGCGATTGAATTAAATCTTTCACATGTTGACGCTGAATTAACTCGTGAAGATTACGTCTAACGACAACATCTAAATGCGTAATTAATATGCTAAGTGGCTCTAACACTTGATAGCCTTTCATTTGTGCATCTTGTACCATATGCTCCAAAATCCAATATCCATCTTCGCCGAAAATTGGATCTTTCGCTGGCTCTGCATCTAAATCCGCCATTACGTTCGGTGTTTTCAGTGCTAATAAATAACCTGATTTTAATACACCTTCAGCCGCCTTCGCACCTTTAATACGAATAATGTAACGTCCGCGTGGTCTAAAGCTCGTATTATCTTTAAAGTTAATCCCAGGAACATTAATACCAAGGTCAGTAATAATCGATTTCCTCATCAGAACAACTTTATCTCGAGCTGTTTCCCCTTTAATTTTTTGCTTTACAAGCGCCGCTAAATCTAATCCGAGCTCTACGATAATTGGATATTTATCTGTAAACACGCCGAACGAATCTTCCACTTGTTGCAATTGCTCTTCATCGCCTTGAATCATTTCTAATTCTTTTTGAAGCTCGTCTTCTTTTTCTTTCTTTATTCGCTTTTTATTACGAACGCCTAAGAAGATGATCGTGCCTCCAACGAGAGCAAATGGTAAAAATGGTAGCGGTGTAAAAACACCCATTGCGATAAATAAACCACCGAGTGCATAGACAACAACTTCATGCGCTAATAACTCTTTAAAGATTCCTTCAGTTACTGTATCAGGTGAACCGTCAAATACTCGCGTTACGATAATACCTGTTGAAATCGCAAGCATTAACGAACCGATTTGGTTTACAATTCCGTCACCGACAGTTAACTGTGTATAGTGAATAGCCGCATCTGCAAAGCTCATTCCTTGCTGCATCATACCGACAATTAAACCGAAAATAATGTTTACAAATAAAATGACAATCCCGAAAATAACATCACCTTTAATGAACTTTCCGGCACCATCCATCGCTCCGTAAAACTCTGTTTCCATATTTAATTTTTTTCGTTTTGCCTGTGCATCTTTTTCTGTAATAAGACGCTGATTCAAGTCAGCATCGATAGACATTTGTTTCCCTGGTAAAGAATCAAGTGTAAAGCGAGCTGCTACTTCAGCTGTACGAGACGCACCGTTTGCAACGATAAACTGGAATATGATTAATACTATAAAAATAACGATACCAATTAATAAGTTCCCGCCAATTACGAACTGGCCGAACTCTTCAATAACATGACCCGCATTTCCGTCTGTTAAAATCGCTCGCGTCGTCGAAACGTTAATCGATACGCGGAAAATCCCGATTAATAACAACATCGTCGGAAATGACTTTAATTCATCCCACTCGTTAATACTTGTAGCTCGCATATAAATAAGCACTGACATACTTAGTAGAAAAACGATAACGATATCAAGTATAAATGGTGGAAGTGGAATTAAGAGCGCCACAACGAATGACGCTGCTAAAAAGATAGAAAAATAGGTTCGTGCAGAATCTATCTTAAACAAAAGAGATCTCCTCCAAACGCGCTATTATACTTCAAGTTCGTTCGTTTGAATTAAATAGCGCATAACTTCAATTACAGCTACGTATAAATCTTCTGGAATCGCCATGTCTTCCTCGACTTGATAATATAAAGACCGAGCGAGCGGACGGTTTTCCACCATTGGTATTTCTTGTTCACGGGCAAGTGTTCGTATATATAATGCGAGCTCATCTTCCCCTTTTGCAACGACAATTGGCGCTGCATCAACTTGTTTATTGTAGCGAAGTACGACCGAAATATGAGTCGGATTGTTTACAATAAACGTTGCACCATCCATCTTCTTCGCAATTGTCCCTTGCAAGATGGCATGCATAAAGTTTTTTCGTTTCCCTTTTACTTGCGGGTCCCCTTCATTATCTTTATGCTCCCTTTTTACTTCTTCTTTTTTCATCTTAATATCTTGCTCGTACTCCCATTTTTGATAAATGAAATCAATAATAGAAAGAACGATTAAAATAATTAAAATAGCTAAAAAGATAAATTTAATTTGCCTAATAATTTCAGTAAGTGACGCTGTCCAATTAAACCCAATCATACTAACGATTGTCTCTAAATTCTTTTTAAAGAGAACGTACGCAACGTAACCGATTAATCCCATATAAAACAGTGATTTCAAAATATCTACTAAACTTTTACGACTAAACAATCTCGTAAAATAATTTTTCGGGTTAATACGTGATGCTTTCGGCTTTATTACTTTAGAAGAAAATAAGAAACCGACTTGAATCATATAATTGAATAAATGAAAGGCGTATACGAGTATTAATATAGGGGCCGATACTTTCAAAAGTAAAATCCCCATTAAATACAAATACTCCGTCACATCTGTATTTTTTCCAATTTGATCAAACAGCACCGCTACGGAGTTCGCGAT
>Ga0213824_1000761_pt1 | contig 21958 bp, 15 predicted proteins | sample MC6MC0906MG_FD_179892 | JGI IMG/M metagenome (GOLD analysis project Ga0213824, IMG submission 179892) | Enriched soil aggregate microbial communities from Iowa State University, Ames, United States - MC6-MC0906-MG | ecosystem: Environmental > Terrestrial > Soil > Unclassified | place: USA: Iowa...
TCTCTCCTGTTGATTTTCTTCGTTTTTTTCTGCCAAATATGTGGCAAAATTCCATTCCAAGGGCGCTTGAGGCTCCACATTGCGATTGTACAACGCAGCTAAATCTCTTAAAATAATTTGATAGCTTTGGACATCTGCTACCAATAGGTCTATATCGAAAAACATACGACCTTTATTTTCAGGTAATAAAGTAATTTGTAATTCTGCCACTTGACCTTCATCTATCTTTAGTAGCCTATGAGATGTTTGCGTTCGAATCTCCTCTAAATGGTGTTTGATTTGCTGCTCATCCGCCATTCGATAATCATGAACGCTTAAAGGCTTCACCTGTGATTGTTTTAAAATAAATTGTTGCCCATCTGCTGTAAAATAGGATCTCAGCATTGGATGATGCTCCTGTAGCCTTTTCCAAGAATCTTCCAATCTTTCTGTATCGATCTGTTCAACATTAATTTCTAAATAGCCATGACAGCCTACATTTCCTAGATACTGTCCGTCATATCTTCCCACCCAATAGGCATGCTGAACTTCTGTTAATGGGAAGGGCTCATACATATCCACATACTTGTTGTCCTGCTTATGAGGTAACTGTTCCTCAGAAATAGCCTCCTCTAACAATAATCGTTGCCAGTCCATTAAATATGGGTTTTTTACCAATTGTTCAAAAGTCAATCGATAACCAAGCCTTTTACTTACGTTTATGAGCTTCATCATTTCAATAGATGATAGGCCCATGTGTAGTAGGTTTGCATCTTCCGCTATTTCCCCACCGGGATTCAACATATTGCATACTTCATCTCTAAATGCTTGCCATTTTAATAAGACCTCTGTCTTAGCCATTGAAGTTCCTCCTAAGCTAGATATTGTGCGACTAATTTTTTCTTGTCGGATTTCCCTACATTAATATAGGGAATAGACTCTACATACACTAATTGATCAGGAAGTTTAGTATTTGCTACACCGTTCTCTATCATAAATTGACAAAGCTCCGTTAACGAAAGCTCCATTTCATTTTTTACAACAAATGCACAGATTCGTTCCCCTAACTCCTTATCAGCAACACCTACAACGGAAGCATCCACAATTTCATCATGCTCCAGAAGATAGCTTTCAATTTCACTTGGGGTTACGTTTTCTCCAGCTCGATTAATCTGTTCCTTTACCCTACCAAGAATTTGTATATTGCCTTCCTCGGTTATGCGTGCCTGATCACCTGTTTTAAAAAAGCCATCTGTCGTAAAGCTTAGCTGATTCATTTCAGGTGATTTATAATAACCTAGAAAAGTGTAGGGGCCTTTTTGAATCAGCTCCCCTGCTTCTCCCTGCGCAACCTCATTGCCGTTTTCATCAACAATTTTAAATTCATCACCTTTAGAAATCGGCGTACCTTGACATGAAATAATCGTGTCAATATCATCATGAGGTGAAGTGAAGCAAGTGATGCCTTCTCCAAGACCATAGCCCTGAATTAGCTGACACTGAAATTGTGTCATCAATTGGAGGGCCAATTGCTTCTCTAGTTTGGCTGCGCCTAATAAAATATAGTCAATGGAAGATACATCTGCATGCTCTTCTAAAGCGAGAGACTCTCCCCATAAATTTGCTATAACTGGGACGATAGATGTAAAGGTAACTCGCTCTTTTTCAATCCATTCTAGTGCTTCATCAAATGTACTCGTTGAACTTAATACAACCTTACCGCCCTTACTTAAAGTGCCTAGAACACCTGGTGAACAAAGTGGATAGTCATGTGCGATAGATAGTACCGCAAGATAAGTACTATTTTCTGTCACCTGACAACGGTCTGCTGCTGCTTTTGCATTACATAAATAAGCAGTATGCAGTTTTGGAATGACCTTTGGCGTTCCTGTAGTACCTCCTGATAGTAAAAATAATGCAATATCTTGATAAGAGGATTGATGTTCCATGAAGTCATCTTTCTGTGTAGAGAACTCGTATTCTATATCTCGCAATGACATACATGTATCATTCGGTTCATCTGTAATGATGCAGGAAATACTTTGCTGTTTCATTGCTACCTTTCTAGCCATTGATTGATAGTCATAGCCATGGAATGTGGAGGGTATAATTATTGCTACAGGCTCTGTTAGGTTAGCGATATTCGTAATATCTTTTTCTCGATGTGTTGGCAATAATAATATGGGTCTTGCTCCTAATATAAATAACGCAAAACAAATCTTTACAAAGTAGATATTGTTGGGTAATTGTACAAGTACATTGTCTCCCTTCTTAATACCCTGTGCTAATAATCCCTGTCCTAAAAAATTGGCTGATTGATACAGCTCCTCATATGTTAATGATCCTGTTTGATCAACGAGGGCTATCTTATTTTTGTACATAGTTGCCCAGTTTTTTAAGGCATCTGCAAGCGACAATGGTTCCAAATAGCCCTTTTCCTCATAATGCTCCAAAAATTTCGTAATCTTTTCCTCTGTTTGTATGCTGCTCATCCTTTTTAACCTCCAGTATGACAATATCTGAATCCGTAAAATGTTTCCTAGCAATATATAAGTTGACCTGTCGGAGCAGTCGCTCAAACTCACTTTCAGTTCTTTCCTGACCATTACACAATGTCCAAATATGCATATCCCCCAAAAAAGCTGGAAGTGCTTGTCTTGACACATTTTCAGGAAGTAATTTTTCAATAATCAACAATACATTATCGTCAGCCATTACCGCTGCTATATTGCTGAGTATTATTGAAGCTTGACGATCCTCCCAATCATGGAGAATTCTTGATAAAATATACATATCCGCCTTGTGCTCAAGAGGTAAAAAGAAATCTCCCTCTATAAATTGACATCTCTTCTGTAAGCAGGATGTGCGAATCGTTTGCTCTGCTTCTGCCTTTATATAGTCTTTATCGAGGATGATTCCCTCAGCTAATGGAAATCCTTGTAAAAGCTGTGTCATTACATCACCAGCACCACCTCCTATATCAACAATCTTCTTTATATCAGCCACTTTTCTTGTCTGAAATAATAGCTCTAAATTTAACTGTGAGCTTGATTGACGCATCATTTCATTAAATATAAGTAAACGATTTTGGCTTATTTCATTGGTCTCAAAAAACGCCTCTCCCTCCATTAATTCAATGGGTGAGATATTATTCTTTAATCCTTCATAAAAATAACCCCACGCTTTCATGCATATACGTCCATTAAATAAAACCATTGCAGCCAGTGACTCTTCACTATCATTTGATAATTTTCCGCCTATTGATGTTAGCGAGTATTGACCATTTTCTTGGTAGACGAAATCCATTGCTACAAGAACCTTCATAAATCGCTCTAATAATAAAGGTGAAAGATGAAGTTCCGTGGCCAATTGAAGGTTTGTAAGGCTTTTTGAAAACAATGCATTAAAAATGCCTAGTTCAACAGCACTGTATACAATATACGAGTGGGAATAGCCCTGTATCGTATTAATGATTTTCATTTTTTCTATATCCACACTACTTCTCCCCTATAATTGAAATAAATTTCGTTTTTACGAGTTGTTGCATCAGCTCTTCCACATCAACTATTGATTGCGCAAAGTAACACCCTTTTTTATTTGTACCATTCATTTCTTGCATTTGTATCGCCACACAAGCAGCTACAACTCCAGAGCCATAGTTCCAATTTGTATTACTTTGTAAGTAGCATGTTTGTGTTTTACCATTTTCTTCTGTTTCAACATAAATAATAAAGCCCTCTTGTTCATCTTGAGTATGGTAGGTTTCAATTAAACGATGAGCAGAGGCGCGCTTTTCCTCCTCAGTTTTATATTGCTGCATAGCCTTTATCATAATAAAATCACTCAATATTTTAGATGTAGCAAAGGTATTATAAAAATTGGCATTGGCAGCCCTATACTCTTTTACACAGGTTATAAATTCCTCGCTCATTAGGGGGAGCGTGTATACTTGGTGAAATGGAGCAGGTAAAAGCATTTGGCTCCCTATTCCTGAAGTTAATTTCTTTATGCCCCCATTACTGTAATAGGACATTCCATAGCCCTCATCTTTTTCTAGGCTGGAGATAATATCATAGGCCCCTGTTTCAGAAAAACTACCTTTACCAGCAAAATAACAGCTAATACGCTCCACCCTTTTTTGGCGTAATAAAAATGCTACAAACATTTCCGTCAAGCCGGGATAGACACCAGCAGATATGGCACATGTTATTGGACTATTGTGTTTTGTGAGAGCATCCTCTATTGACAATTTCATTGCTTTATCTCCAGAAACATCAATATAGTTTGTATTTGTTACTAGACAAGCTTCGGCAACTCGTGCAAGTGTAATGGAAGAGGGTCCAGCCGTATTTATAACCAAGTAGCAATGCTCACAAAAGGCTCGAATGCTAGCTTTATTAAAGACATCGACTGTTTGGTATTTAATGGTCTCGGACTCTGCTCCAAATTGTTCAATAAGCTTTACTTTCTTCCGACCCCCTAGTAATAATGGTGCCGAATAATTGTTTAATAGAGTTTCAACAGCCCCCACACCTACCTGACCTGTTGCACCAATGATACCTACGTATTTTTTATTCATATTGACTAATACTCCCCACTTGAATTGGTGCTAGCAGTATATCAGCCACACGATGTGCATTGTCATCGTCTTCAATACATGTAATGTGATTCCCAGCAATCGCTATTTCCTCAAAATGACCAATGCACAGATCTTTCCAAAACTTCAACGTATCCTGCCTATTGGTAAAAATAAAGTCCATATCTTCTTCTGCCACTAAATAGCGAATATCACCAAAGTATGCCATTGGTCGTACGTTGGACCCTTTAAAGCTGTGTAAATAAATGTTATAGTATCCCTCTAGCATCTCATCTGGAATGATTTCACCAGTTTTTTGCTCAATGGCTGCTCGATAATCCTGAAAGCGTTGTTTTCTGCTTCGTTGTGATAAATTCTCGATAAAGCGGTACATCTCTTTAAATTTTTCTACATGTTTTAGCTCCTCAAGACTCGATGCGCTAAAACTCTCATTATGTTGATAGAAAATATGCATGATGGCTTCCATTAATTGTTGATTTGATGCTCCTTTATAAACATTCTCGACAGTAATATAAAAATTCGTAATAAAGATTAATTCTAGCGCTATGGAATCCTCGATATCATATAAAACCGGTGCACTATCAATTAACGTAAAATCAATTATCTCCACTCCTCTTTCCATCAGCCTTCTAGCCATTTCAAGAGCAATCAATCCACCCATGCAATAGCCAATTAATTGAACTTGATTTACTTGTTTCGCCATGATTTGTTGTACATAATCATCTGCTAAATGATCAATTAACATGGCACTATCGATGGCTAAATATTGATCTATCTCTTGAATAGAAATACTGATAACTGTTCCTAAATCCTGTTTTGCTAAATGCTTGTTCAAATATTTAAAGGCATTCATTGTGCCTAATCCTGCATGAACGACAATTCGGTATGGTTCACCTTGAGAAGAGGATTCCTCCTTTAATAAACCTATTGCTTGGTCATGATTTCGTTCATGTAGTTGTTGATTTTCCTTCGTCTCTGTCACTGTATGTTGCATTATTTTTTGTGCGAGCAATTTAATAATTGGCTCATTTAACAATTGGCGAAGAATAAAATCAAAAGTAATTTTATGATATTGATTTTCATTCTCAATTGACTTTTTTATCTTCCCTGCTAATTGTGATAAGGATAAGGAATCTGCTCCATAGTCATATAAATTTTTATCCGTCTGAATTTGTTCTATCTGAAGAACATCTTGTGCAAAATGCAGTAGTGTTCCCTCTAATTGAGTGATTACTTCTCCCTGTTGTAGGTTCTCTTCAGCTTGACCTTCCTGTACTAGCTGCTGCACCTGTTTCTTGATCAATTGGCGATCTAATTTATCATTTGCATTTAGTGTAAGCTTCGATAAAATAAATAATTTGACTGGAACCATATAGGATGGTAATAGGTTTTCAAGATAATCCATGAATTCATTACAATGTACATTGTATTCTGCCAATTGAACGACAGCATATAGATGCTTATTATCTAGTACGACTACACAGGAAGCGTCAACTTGTTCATGTCTATTTAATAATGATTCAATTTCTCCTAGGTTAATAAGATTTCCACGTAGCTTCACTTGATTATCAAGACGTCCGATAAATTCGATTTCTCCATTGTCCATATATCTTCCATAGTCACCAGTTCTATAGAGCCGCTGCTGTTTAATCGTTGTGATAAATCGTTCACTTGTCATTTCAGTATTCTGATAGTAGCCTTGTGCAAGACTATCTCCAGCAATATATAGCTCTCCACGAACCCAATTCGGACAATCCTCATTATGTTCATCTAAAATATAAAAGCGTTGGTTTGCTAACGGGTAGCCGTAAGGTATGGACTCTCTCTCAAAGTCTTCTTCACTGCAAATATGATAATTGGACCAAATACCCGCTTCTGTAGCACCACCTAGCGCAATGACGGTACTTTCCGGAAACACAGTTGCACATTGTTTAACCATTTTTGGTGGTACCCAATCTCCTGATAATAGTATCTTTTTCATGGAATCTATTGTGAATTGCTCCGTTTCATCAACAGCTAGTAGCATTTTCATTAGTGCTGGCACCGTATTCCATAGTGTTATCTTTTTAGCTTGCAGACACGATAACCAATAGTTTGCATCATACATATGACCTTGTTCTGGATAGACAATCGTGCCACCAGCAGTGAGCAAACCAAAGATGTCATACACTGAAAGATCAAAGTTTAGTTTAGACAGGGCAAGAACACGATCATTGCTAGTAATACCAAATCGTCTATTAATATCAGTAATCGTATTCATGGCAGCAGCATGGGACATGGCTACACCCTTAGGTTCCCCTGTTGAGCCAGATGTAAAAATAATGTAGGCTAGTTCATCAGGATCACTCTTATAAACGTTATAGGAAATGCTTTCACTTTGTTCCAGCAAATTAGCTGCAATGCATTGTACCTCTAAGCTTTCATAGATTGGCTGAGATTCATCCACTAGGATAGCCTTTACTTGACTTTGATCGATTATTTTCTTGATTCGACTAATCGGCTGAGCCTTATCAATTGGCACATAGACTGCTCCTAGTGATAAAATAGCCAGCACACTTGTCACTTGATAGATGGATTTGTCAGAAATGATAGCTACCTTATCCCCTTGTTTTAGCTGATGTTTTTGAAGAAGATTTCCTAATGTAAACACCATATCCCTTAATTCACCGTAAGAATATTCCTGCTTGCCTTCGATCACTGCGATCTTAGTAGGCAGCTGACTTGCTTGCTCGAAAAAGCCTTGGTGTAACAGCTGTTTTGCTTGGTTTAAATAGGTATTATTGACACTGGCTCTTTGTCTTGTTTGTTCATTTGGCAAGTTTACCAAAGCTGCTGATTCCCAGGCTTGATCGTTATGCACTAATTTTAATAAGGCGGTTTCGAAGGTAGAAAACATATTAGCAATTACATTGGGAGGAAATACGCCTTTCCTTACATCCCAATTCACACGCAAGCCATTGTCATCATCCATAACCTGACAATCAATAAATACTTGTGGTGTTTGACTAATACCATACTCATTCATTTTTCCGATTAATCCATTGGAATCTATAAGGTTAATGGCACTCGTAAAGACAAAGGGCATAAATGCATATGCTTGTCCTTTTTGTCTTGTCATCTCTCTCAATACCTCTACTCCTGAGAAGCTGCTATGGTCTAAATCACGAAACATTTGCTGTTGAATCTGACTGACATGATCTATAAATGGCTTCTCAGCTCTTCTAAAATCAACCTCTGTTAAATTAATAGATGTGAAATCACCAACAATACGTTGAACATTTGGATGGACAGGTAATCTATTTAAAAGAATTAAATTAATGGTAAAATGCTTGTTTATGCTCCATTTCGCCAGACATTGGCTATATAAGGCGAGTAAAACACTAGTAGCCGTTTTACCTTTATTGGAAATGGACGACTTAAATTTATTCCAAATTGTTTTATCTAATTGAATGAAATAGCGTTCAAAGGATTTTTCATCCTGTAATAATGACATTTTAGGTAATGTTGGTGAAGGTGAAAGCGTTTGAATTCGGTTATGCCAGTAGTCTTTATCCTCTTGATATTTCTTTTGATACCTCATCTCCTCCTCTATCTTTACATATTCTTTAAAGGTGAAATTATTGGCTGGTAATGTAACATCCTTATGAAAATAAAGCTCTTCAAATTCTTTTAATAGAATCCAAATACTAGCCCAATCCACGATTATAAAATCAAAGGAAATATGCATAGTCGTGCCATGCAATCGTTGACTCAATGCAATATCAAAAAGCGGCCAGCTTTCCGGTATATAGGTTTTATGTCCTAATTGTTGCCTAATTGCTTGTAGTCGCTCCTTATCCTCGACACCATTCCTCATTAAATCTTCAAAGACAATTTCAATGTTAGGTATGTCATCCATAACACTTTGATAGCCATTCGGATGAATTGTTGTTCGTAGCATTTCATGCCGCTCTATTAACGTTGTCCAGACCTGTTTTACCTTCGCACAATCTAGATGGTCATATTCAAGCTCCATGTAAATATGGCTGGAAACACCACCATATTCAAAGCTATTCATACTGCCAAGTAGATAAGCAGATTGAATAGGGGTTAATGGAAATGTGTTAGCTTGTGCTTCTTGCTCCAATACAGTAATTAACGCCTCTTTATTCGTTTTTAGAAATGCCATTACTTCTTCGGTCATTTGACCCTTACCTGCTTTAAAATGAAGCTTTCCCTGATTCGTCCATAACTCGATTCCCTGTGCCTTTAATTGTTTTATTTCTTTTTTTACATGCATCCTATTTTCACTCCTCACCTTTTTCACTTACTATGTACTCTCTATGCATTAGATTTGCTCCATGCAGTAATTTAGTATCAATTTTGTCTGTTAGTCCTTCAATTATGATACCATCTATATTAAATTTTTTAGATTCCTTGATTGTTAGCATTGCCTTATCGACGAGCAGAGCATTTAATATTTCGGCTGTTTTATCTGGACAGCTAATCGTCATAGAATGAATATATTGAGAGCCATTTGAATGCTCAATTTGCTTTGGCCTCTGAGGTGTATTATAGGCTGAAACGACAAAAGGTAAATCACAGGGGGACAGCGAAAAGAAGCCATAGGTAACTATTTCCCCTGTCGGTTTCTTTCGTCGTCCATTTAACACTTTTGATGTGCTAATACCTAAATTATTGATTTCATTTCTCACTAAATGTAAATTCTCTTGCTTTGCAATATCCTCTTCATAGCCTTCTAAAGCAAAATCTATAAGCCCTTCGCGCTGAATCATCCATTTCACCCAGCGCTCTCTCATTGATCTACCATAGAGAATCCCTAATGGAAATTGTATTGGAGACATAAACCGCTTCATTTCAAACAGTTCAATAAATGGTCCCTGATCAAACCAGATAAATGCATTTAGCGAGTTTTTAGAGTTTCTTCCCCATTCAACCTGAAATCCGGCTTTTTCATAATCATGAACTGCCTTTTTAATATCATGCACCCTGCATAGAATATGACTAATTTTTAACAAATAAATTCAACACCTTTTAAATAATTTTAAATTCACGAAACGAAAGCTGTGAGCTAACCTCACTTAATTGATAATGATTATCATTATCGCTCACTAACATAGATTCTAAAATATTGTAAAAATAAATACAATAGTCTTTATTGGTTATTTTTGAAAAAAATATTTTACCTAAAATAATAATTGACAATGATTCTCATTTTCAAATATACTCGACATGAGTATAACCCTAAATATTCCAAAAAAAAAGGAAATAACCTGCTAAAGATTATTTCTTCATTTCGAAAGGAGCTATTAACATGATAAAAAATCTAGCATTACGCACAGAAGATTTTATGACAGTAGGCATTTATACAAGCATCTATTTTGCCTTATTATTTACCATCTCGCTATTAGGGTATATTCCCATTTTCAATGCTATCTTACCTGCTCTAATTGGTATTTTTGGAGGCGTTCCTTTTATTTTATTTTTAGCAAAAACTGAGAAATTCGGCATGATTACGATGAGTGGTACTATTTGTGGATTAATCATGATGTTAATGGGTGGTAACGGCTTTTATCCCCTTCTAACAGGCCTAATTTGCGGCTTCATTGCAGACATACTTTTTATAAAGCTAAAATCAAGTACATTTTCCATGTCATTATCCTTTGCTGTGTTTAGTTTATGGACAATTGGTCTGTATCTCCCTATTTACCTTCATCGAACTGCTTATTTTTCTAATATTACTGTTCAATATGGTGCTGAATATGCCAATAAATTAAACAGCTATATTCCTGATTGGACATTATTTTTATTTATTGTCATGACATTTGCTGCAAGTCTAATAGGAGGCTTGATTGGTACTAAATTATTAACAAAGCACTTCAAGAAATCGGGGATTGTTTAATGAAACAAAGGATACAAATAGATCCACGTACTAAGCTGCTGTTGACAGTTACTATTAATATCATTACTGTAAGTGCTCCACAAAGTGGCTGGTTTCTGTACATATTACCGATTCTATGGGGTATTCCGGCTATTTTGCTATTGCTGTATCAAAAATACAAAATAGCCTCTTATTATTTGATTTTACTTTTTTCCGTTACAACTTTTCAGTACACGATAGCCCCTTATATACATGGTGTATTGTTCTTTTTGTCATTAGGGATTATCTCCATTTCTCTAAGACTACTTCCTGGTATAATGATGGGCTATTTTCTTCTATCTACAACATCTATCAGTGAACTTGTTGCAGCTTTGGAAAAACTACATATGCCAAGAGGGTTCATTATTTCACTCTCTGTTATGTTCCGTTTTTTCCCAACGCTAAGTTATGAGTATATTTATATACAGCAGGCCATGGCTTTCCGGGGCTTAACAGGATTTTCAATGCTGCTACATCCTATAAAGGCAATGGAATATCGTCTTATTCCACTTATGGTATCTGCCTCAAAAATTGGCAATGAATTAACAATGGCATCCTTAACTCGTGGTTTATCTGCCCCTAATAATAGAACAAATGTCTGTCAGCTTGAGTTTCATCTGCAGGATTTTCTATTAATCACCACTTGTATTGTCGTTTGGCTTATTTTTATTTGGGAGGTGTTTTTATGATTCAGCTTCAAAATGTTTCTTTTCAATATCAATATCAATCAAAAAAAGCGCTAAACGCTATTGACTTAGAGATTTCAGTTGGAGAGGTCATTGTGCTCTGTGGAAAGTCGGGCTGTGGAAAAACAACGATTACTCGATTATTAAATGGCCTTATCCCCTATTACATTAACGGCGAATTACAAGGGACTATTCAGCTAGCCAATCAAGATATTCAAGCAATGGAAATTCACGAAATTTCAAAGCTTACAGGCTCTGTTTTTCAAAATCCTAAGACCCAATTTTACAATATTGATACAGACAGTGAGCTAGTTTTTACTGTTGAAAACTTTGGCTTGCCCTCTGAGGAAATACTAAATAGAAAGGCTATGATGGTAGAACAGCTTGAACTACAAACACTTTTACAAAGAAATTTATTTCACCTTTCAGGGGGAGAAAAACAACGAATAGCCTGTGCATCTGTTGCCATACATGATCCTCCCATCATTATTCTGGATGAACCATCCGCAAATTTAGATCAAGATGCAACAGCTCAGCTTGGGGAAATGATTGCTTTTTGGAAAAGTCAGGGGAAGACAATTATTATATCTGAACATCGACTTCATTACTTACAAAATCTCGCAGATCGATTTGTTTTTTTGGAGGACGGGCAAATCAAGCATATTTTTGCCCAAAAGGAGATGCTCACCATGTCAAATGAAGCACTTTATCAATTAGGGCTTCGAGCGATTCATCTTGAGGAATTGATGCCTCAGCATGATCGTTTGTTGGATCAAGGGGCAAGTTTTAAATTGGAGACCCTCTCTTATTCCAATCATGATTTTCAGCTAAAAATTGAAGGCTTTGACCTTCCATTCCCTGCAATCATGGCTATTACTGGTCACAATGGTGCTGGCAAATCGACATTCGCTAAATCCCTAACAGGTCTCAACCGAAAAGCCTCCCCTACCTTTCACATCAATAATGTGAAATTTAGAAAAAAGCAATGCCTTCAGGCTAGCAGTATCGTTATGCAGGATGTACATCACCAGCTTTTTACAGAAAGTGTACTGGCAGAAATCTTACTCTCTATGCCAGAGCCAAATGAAGCGCTAGCATTAGATCTACTGGCTTTACTGGATGCCTCTGAACTAAAAGACGCTCATCCACTGGCATTATCAGGTGGGGAGAAACAGCGTGTAGCCATTCTTTCTGCGATTGCCGCAGATAAACAACTGATTATTATGGATGAGCCAACGAGTGGACTTGATTATCATCATATGAGGCAATTTGCAAATTGCATGAATATTTTGCGTAACCAAAATAAGCTTGTGTTCATCATCACACATGATCCTGAGATGATCGCTCTTTGCTGTGACGGAACCATTGAATTATCGCAGGGCATGATTAAGGACATCACATTATTTAACAAACAAAGGGTGTGAAATGATGGAACAGATTAAAAAAAAAGAACATTGGATAAAGTCTATTCTCCAATTTACAGGGAGCTCTAAAGTACCGCTTGCTTTATCCGTCCTCTTAGCCATTATGAGTGTCGTAGGCGGGCTAGTTCCATATGTGGCTGTTTATCAAATACTACTACTTTTAATTGAAGGAACACAAACAATACAGCATCTTCTTTTTTGGATCGCTATAGCAGCTGCTGGGTACATTGCTTTAACAGTATTTCATGCAATTTCTAGTTATTTCTCTCATCGTGCTGCCTATCATATTTTGGAGGAAATTCGTCTGCAACTAGCTGAACGATTAATAAGAGCACCTCTTGGTCATATTTTAAACCAACCAGTTGGTAAGATTAAAAATGTCATCATTGATCGCGTGGAAACGTTAGAATTGCCATTAGCACATATTATCCCAGAAGGCATCTCGAACCTCTTACTGCCCATTGGTGTTTTTATCTATATGCTGACGATTGACTATCGACTTGCCCTTGCCGCTCTTATTACAGTTCCAGTTGCACTTATTGCATATGCCTTTATGATGAGAAATTTCAACACCCAATATCAGCACTATATGGATGCAAGCAATCATGTAAATAGTGTCATCGTAGAATATGTGGAGGGCATTGAGGTTATTAAAACCTTTAATCAAACAAATGCTTCCTATGAAAAATTCACGTATGCTATTACAGATTTTAAAAATTATACAATGCAATGGTTTCGTAGCACATGGCCATGGATGTCATTAGGCAATGCTATTTTACCATCTACCCTTGTCGGTACCCTCCCCATCGGTTTATGGCTATATTATCAGGGCGCTATTAATCCTGCACAATTAATCATTTGTCTTATTTTATCCATGGGGCTTATTTATCCGCTTATGAAGTTTACTGTTTTTGTCAATGATTTCAAGGCGATTGAATATGCCATTGATGATACAAAAGCATACTTAAATTTAGAATCCCTTCCTATTACAGAAGAAGTAACAACTCTGGAGCAGTATGATATTGCCTTGAATGATATTTCGTTTAGCTATAATGATGAGCAAAATGTGCTTCATCATCTTTCTTTAATAATCCCTGAAAAAAGCTATACAGCACTTGTGGGTCCTTCTGGAAGTGGAAAATCAACAATTGCCAAGCTATTAGCACGTTTTTGGGATGTTACTGATGGTTCCATTACGATTGGACATACCAATATTCAAGATATTCATCCTAATGAGCTGGCAAAAAAGATTAGCTATGTAGCACAGGATAACTTTTTATTTAAAACTAGTCTTTTTGAAAACATTCGAATGGGAAATCCACAGGCTAGTGATGAGGAAGTCTATCGTGCCGCACGTTTAGCAAGATGTGATACGTTTATTGCTCGACTAGAGAACGGCTATGACACTGATTCTGGTGAAGCAGGCAACAAGCTATCTGGTGGTGAAAAGCAACGGATCGCAATAGCACGTGCTATCTTAAAAGACGCTCCAATCATTATACTGGATGAAGCAACAGCCTTTACTGATCCAGAAAATGAAGCAGAAATTCAAAAAGCTTTTAACGAGCTAGCGAAAGATAAAACGCTCATTGTGATTGCCCATAGATTGTCCACGATTAAACATGCAGATCAGATTGTAGTGTTAAAGGATGGAAGTATCCATAAAATTGGTACCCATAATGAATTGCTCGCAGCGAATGAGCTTTATCAGACATTATGGATAGCTCATATTGGTTCAAAAGAACATGGGTTCCTCTCTGATACGAATCAATCTCAGGAGGTATCGTTAAATGATTAAAATAATGACGAGAATCATACAGTGGGTTGGTCCATATAAAAAACGTTTATACCTTGGATTTATGCTGTCGTTTTTGCAATCTATTTGTATCGCGCTACCAATTGTTATAACTGCTAATGGTTTGCAAATGATGCTTGACGACTATTATGGAAAAAAAGCTTTGGAGATAGATGCAATCTGGTTGCTGTTACTGTTATTAGTGCTAGCCATTTTCGGTCGTTTTATCTTTGCCTATTTAAAGGCACGCTATCAGGAGAGCATCGGCTATGAAATAGCAGCAGATCATCGTATCAAAATGGGACATACCTTGAAAAGAGTCTCACTTGGATTTTTTCAGCAGCATCGGATTGGTGATATTAATAGTACTGTTACAACAGATTTGTCCTTCTTTGAAATGATGGGAATAAAAATGATTGATGTCGTTGTAAATGGTTATATTCTAACATTTACAATGATTCTATTTTTATCATTCTATCAGCCAATTATGGCTCTAGTAGCAATTGGTGGTATTATTGTATCATCTATTTTCCTACGACTATTACAAAGACATAGTCGAAAAAATGCTAGCTTCCATCAGCAAAGTCAGCACCAGCTTGTTAGTGCAACTTTAGAATACTTACGTGGCATGTCTGTTATTAAGAACTTTAATCAGGAAGGTATTGCTTCACGTAATATACAGGATGCCTTTCGCAATAGTAAGCAAGTTAATATAACTATTCAGAAAGGATTCGGCGTTTTCAATGTTGGACACCGACTATCCTTAAAGTTTGCTTCTATATTCCTTGTATTTGTTGCCTGTTATTTAGTGATGAATGGCGAAATGACACTTGCGGATATGTTCCTTATTACGTTATTCTCATTTGTTATGTTTGATAGTATTGAGCCCATTAGCGATGCAACACATGTGTTGGAAACGATTAATCATACGCTCGATAAACTTGAATCCATTGAAAATACAACATTTATTGACGAAGAAGGTCAAGATACCATGCTTACGCAATATGCGATCCAGTTTAATCAGGTTTCCTTTGCGTACGATGAAAGACCTATCATTCAGGATGTATCCTTCACAGTTAAGGAAGGCACAACCACAGCAATTGTTGGACCGTCTGGCTCTGGAAAAACCACTCTTTGCAATTTGATTGCTCGATTCTATGATGTTGACACTGGAGCTATCTCTATTGGTGGCACTAACATTCGCTCAATGCAGTTAAACAATTTATTATCATCGATTAGTATGGTATTTCAAAAAGTCTATTTATTTAATGAAACCATTTATAATAATATTCTTTTTGGGAATCCAAACGCTTCCAAGGATGATGTTATAGAAGCAGCGAAAAAGGCTCAATGCCATGACTTTATTATGTCGTTGGAAAATGGCTATGATACGGTTCTTAGTGATGGTGGGTCCTCTTTATCTGGCGGGGAAAAACAGCGTATCTCGATTGCCCGTGCTATTTTGAAAAATGCACCCATTATTATATTAGATGAAGCGACTGCAAGTCTTGACCCAGAAAATGAAACACTTATTCAAGCTGCATTAGAAGAATTAATTCAAGGAAAAACAACCATCATCATTGCCCATCGATTAGCAACGATACAGAATGCCAATCAAATTATTGTTTTAGAAGATGGTCAAGTTCTTCAACAGGGAACACATCACTCATTAATGAAAGAAAAAGGTGTATATCGTCGTTTTATTGATATTCGACAGGCCGCAGAAAACTGGAATCTTACCAAATAAAAATGCCCATGAGCTTCAGTAGTACAAACCTTGATGAAGTGTTTGTACTACTATTTTTATATTAAATTGGATCCCCTCTTATTATCCTTGAAAATATTGTATCCTTCTATCAACAAGTTTGTAAATATTGTTAACTTTTAACATTTATGTTTTAATGTCCAAATAAATATGTTACTCTATAAATAGGGTAAAACCTACAAAAATTCCTATAAAAGGTTTTTAATAACAAAAGCCTTGAAGGATCATTTCAAAGGAGTGGTTTTCATGTTAGGTTGTAGCAGTTTAGCAATTCACACAACAGATAAGAAAAATCTATTTGCTCGGACAATGGATTTCACAATGGAACCAGATAGTAAAGTTATCATTGTGCCACGTAATTATGGAATTCGATTGCTTGAAAAGGAAGATGTAGTTATAAATAATCAATATGCATTCATTGGGATGGGCAGCACGGATATTTCATCCCCTGTTCTATACGATGGTGTTAATGAAAAGGGCTTAATGGGAGCAATGCTATACTATGCAACATTTGCGACTTATGCAGAGGAGCTCGAGGAAGGTAAAAGAGGCATAAATCCGGTTTATGTAGTATCACAAATTTTAGGTAACTGTGTAACCATTGATGATGTGCTGATGAGATTAGAGGCATTTACACTTATTAATGAAGCCAATGCCATTCTTGGATTCGCTCCTCCTCTGCACTTTACGTTCACAGATGCTTCTGGTGAAACAATTGTGATAGAGCCAGATAAAACAGGAATTACCGTTCATCGAAAGACAATTGGTGTAATGACGAATAGCCCTGGCTATGAATGGCACCAGACGAATCTGCGGGCTTATATTGGTGTTACGCCTTACCCGCCAAACGATATTACGATGGGTGATTTAGAGCTAACACCATTTGGACAAGGTGCGGGCGCATTGGGACTTCCGGGTGATTTTACACCATCAGCTCGTTTCCTTCGTGTTGCTTACTGGAAGAAGTATACGGAAGAAGCTAAAAATGAAACAGAGGGCGTAACAAACCTATTCCATATCCTCTCTTCTGTTAATATTCCAAAGGGTGTTGTGCTTACAAAGGATGGAAATACGGATTATACAATTTATACGTCAGCAATGTGCTCACAAAGTAAAAACTATTACTTTAAGCTCTATGATAATAGTAGAATCTCTTCTGTTTCCTTAATGGATGAGGATTTAGATAGTCAAACATTAATTACCTTTGAATGGGATCGTGCACAGGATATAAAGAAACTCAACAAAGTAAATGTTAAAAGCTAACACTTGAAGCAACTGCTCTTATCTTCTCTATAACACGGAAGATAAATTATTTAAAGGACCAGGCTCCAAATAAATGGAGTACCTGGTCCTTTTGATAGGATGAGTTACTGTAAAACCAATTCAAGTACAATCAATTTCGCCTTGGCGTAATTGCGTCCGGATTTTGAATTGTGCCTGCACAATTCATTCCTTTGAAAATCCGTGACATCCGCCGGAGGATTTATCTTCATTCAGTAGGTGTTTGGACACCCACTAAAAAGGAACCAAAACCGCATTCATCTCACCACCTGTAGAGGTGGGAGTCTTCTGCTGAATGAAGATAAATCATACTCATTGATTGCTTTTCTTCTTATTTATAAAATCTGCGTAAACTAGAATACCAACTATTATAAAGCTTAGGCTAACAAGACGGAAAATTATCTCTAAGCTAATCCATTCTGCTAAAATTCCTAATACAAATGCGCTAATACCAACACCAACATCAAAACTAGAAAGAAAAGTTGCATTGGCTGCCCCACTTTTTGCTTCATCTACTTTTTGAACAGTCCATGTTTGTAAGCACGGCATAATTGTTCCGTAACCTGCCCCAAATAATATCGCTGCAATGATAAGCGATAAATTATTTGTTGTATAGGATAACACGATAAGTGATAAAAATCCTAATATTGCTGACACAATGATAATAGACCATGGTCCATTTTTATCAAACCATTTTCCTGTAAATGGTCGTAATAAAGTGGAAACAATCGCATTGATAAGAAAGAATAAGAAAATATGTTCTATACCCTTTTGTTCTCCATAAAGTACTAAGAAGGTTATAATCGCTCCAAAGCCAAGTGTCGTAATAACGGTCAATAATGCTTGGAACCTTACATCTTTTTCAAAAATCGCTTCTACAAATCGAAATGGCCGCTTCTCATATTTAACAGGTGTAGATGAATGAACAAATTGAAGCCCTACTATCGCTAACAGGCTGAGTATTACTGATGAATAAATTAACATTTGGAAGGAAAAGGCATTATAGAGAAGGATTCCTATACTTGGTGCAATAATAGCGCCAACCGTTGTTGAAATAGAGAAATACCCCATTCCTTCTCCTAATCTAGCTTTTGGAATTAAATCGACAACCATTGTACTATTCGCTGTGGTTGATACCCCCCATGCTACTCCATGGAAAAATCGTAACAATAGGAAAAGCCAAATAATGTTAAGAAAAGGATACAACATAGTAATGATCAATAAAGTCACACATGCTCCAATCGCAAGATGTTTTCCCTTATTATCAATCAAATAGTAACCCACGAAAGGTCTTATTAAAATTGCACCTATCGTAAATATTGTTGTTACCAAGCCTACTTGAATAGAAGAGGCATTAATGCTTAATAAATAGGCTGGTAAAATTGGTAGTAACATTTCAAAACCTATAAAGATTAAAAAATTACTTATAAATAAAAAAAGAAATGATGATGTAAAAATTTTTTGTTTTTTCATGATATATTTCCTCGCTTCTAATTATTTTTTAAATTAGAAGCGCTTGGCACACTGAAACATTCCTAAATTGTCTAAGTTTTTTAAACAACAAGTCTCACCCTTTCTAACACTGTTATTTTGAGAGATGACAATAATCTTTGTCTATTTTGACAAGCATCTCATCATTGTATTCATCCTGATTCTTCTCCTATAAAACACAAAAAGACGCCATCAAATCCGGCGTCTAATCATGGCTTTGTATAATGCACAAACATTAAAAGTTCTAATTTTTATAATACAAAGGCAAAAAGCTTCCGGCTATTTTCTATATGAAGTTTACTTAAAAAAATACAGACTGGTCCCTTTGACAGTAAATCATCTAGTTGTAAATATGTCTTTACTTCTGTTGCAATTCTTCTGAAAACAGTTTCCATGACTTTTTGCCTCCTCTCATTATCAATTAATAGCTTAGTTTAATACAAGTTGAAGAAAAATGCAAATTCTTCTTTCAATATTTATTACCTCTACATATCATTTTTCGGGCTTTTAAAGTTCTCCAAGTTTGTTGACTCATTGGAATGAATTAATACTAAAAAATACTTTCACATTGATTCAAGTTAAATCAAGAAGAAGTGCCATTATTGCGATTTATTTAACTAGGGTACTCCAATAAGCATTTATCCTAACTGCATGTCAACCAAACATAAAAATAGCCCCCTTATCAAATAAATAAGAGGGCTATATATAATTCATAATCTATCTCTTATCTTCAACTGGCTTTAATAGCTTTGCTGGAATAAAATCAAAATTCTTATCTCCCACCATCAAATAACCATTGATCTCAACTCCTGATGAATAAAAGACAGTTCCCTTCAACTCTTTTCTAGAATATCTTGTTATCACCGGACCATTGTATAGCTCTGCATCTTCTGTTAATATATAGGAGCCTTCATTTCTTGTTATCTTTTCAAAAATTCGAATATCAGTACTATCAAGAATACCGGTATTAATTACAGGTCCTCCTTCAATATCTCCTACACAATAATGGCGATATAATTTGCCCTTCTCAATAGAAACTAGTAATAATGCTGGAGTACAAACTTCTTCACGTTTTCCAACTTTTAAATACTCACCATATTTGATGTAGGAATATGGATATCCAGGATTTTCAACACCAAGATGATTAATCATGACAAATGCCGGATTGCTATAGAAAGACGCACGAATATCGATTGGTACTTCTTTGAAAACTACCAAATCCGTTGCTTGTACCCGATATTGCCCCATTTGATAGAAAGTTTTTCCATCATATTTCTCAATATCATACGTTTTAAAGAAATTATTACGCTTAACCATCAGCGAATCAAATGTACCATCTGGATTTTTCTTGTATACCTTGATATCTTTTTTAAAGGTCATTTTTCCGGTTTGCCCTTTTACAACTTCTGCTCCATCATACAATACTTTTGCTTCTGATTTTATTGGATTTACTACTGCAAATACAAATGCTGCTAGTAACACAATAAATAATTTTTTCATTATTCTCCTCCTACTCAGTTTAATTTTAGAAAAATTAATTTCTGAATATACTAGTGATTTTAATGGAAATATAGCAATGTAAAAAATCAATAATTTCTGAGTATTTCACCTTTAATATAATTTCTCCTCAATTCTTGTACCTCACCGCGACGTGATTCCAGATAAATGAGTCTTAAATCAGGATAATCTAATTCACTTGCTTCTCTAAATATTCATGTATCACTCTCCAATTCTTTTAAAATATAACATAAATACCATCTATCAGCCTATATATATAAGTTGAACAAATGAATCTCTATTTTATAATCTTACACATAAACGATTAATTATCTCGTTTTTGCGTGTGTTTTGATGCTGAAAAAACGCGCGAATAGCACGTTTTATTTGTGGCGTACTTGAAAAAAAGACATTATTAATCACAGCTTCTTTCACCCATTTCCATAGCCCCTCTACTAAATTAAGTTGAGGGCTGTAAGGTGGGAGAAAAACAAGCTGAATTCGGTCTTGATGCGCTTTTAAAAATGGTTGAATTAACTTGGCATGATGAATGCGCGCATTGTCCAAAATCATCACGATTTTTCCTGTTGGATAATGGATCAGTACTTTTTTCAAAAAAGAGAGGAACACCTTTGCGTCGTATTTCTCTTCTTCCACACAGAAAATTTCGCCAGTTTCATAATTCAATGTACCGATTAATTTTACCCCTTGATGCTTTCCATATGTCGGGATAATGCGTTGTTTGCCTTTGAGAAACCACGTCTTCTGAATGGCTTGGTAATCCCGAATCATGGACTCATCTTGAAAGAGGATGTGGTCGATTTCATCATTTAAGAGTTTTTTTAAGCGCAGGAAATGTTTCATCAATGAAGATTTGTTGCTTTGTCGGATCTGCTTTTTCCAGCGTGTAAGTTGGTCGAGTATGACTGAAACCCATTCGTTTTAACACTTTTGACATCCCACGCAGCGAATACGAAATGGCCCACTCACTTTCTACCCACTGTACAATAATCGTTAATGTCCAATTAGATGTCGCTGGAAAGCCTACATCCGACGGGACTTTTGTAGCAATTGTTTCATGCAAAGTGGCACGCTGTTCTGGTGATAAACGAGATGGTTTTCCAGTAGAATAGCCTAATCGTAATCCTTGAATACCTTCTTTGTGATACGCCTTTACGTAGTTACCAATCGTTATCGGATTACGTTGAATAATATCCGCAATGGCTACATTCGTCTGTCCTTTCAAGTGTAAACAAACAGCTTGATAGCGTTCAAATAAGCGTCGTTCTTTCGTTTGGTGCATGGCAAGTTGGAGTTCTTCTATTTGTTGTTGACGGTCCATTTATCATCCGTCCTTTCGATATAGATTTTTACTCCTTTACCCGTTTTAATAGATTTAAAAACTTTAGTTCAACTTATATAGCAGATTCTTCAATGGACAACTTTAAGAATTAGGGCAATATAGTTTTTAAAATAGTAATCGCTTCATCAATTTCCTCTTTTGTCACTGTCAATGGCGGTAA
>Ga0213824_1000762_pt1 | contig 21955 bp, 22 predicted proteins | sample MC6MC0906MG_FD_179892 | JGI IMG/M metagenome (GOLD analysis project Ga0213824, IMG submission 179892) | Enriched soil aggregate microbial communities from Iowa State University, Ames, United States - MC6-MC0906-MG | ecosystem: Environmental > Terrestrial > Soil > Unclassified | place: USA: Iowa...
AAATATGGATATGGTCTGCATCATGATTCCATTCCATAAGTGTTATATGGTAGTTCGGTGCGATGTACTCAAAAATCTCCTTCGCACGAGACGATATAAGGTTATCTAAAACCATAGTATCACCAGCCTTTCATTCTATTCGACTGAATATATTATATCGCAAAAATTGATTTGTATTAAGAGATTATAGCGATTCATCCCACCACCTTAGAGGTGGGGGAATTCTCGCTAATATATGTTAAATTGGAATTAAGGATTTTTTTCTATTGTTTATTTGGTGCAAGTGAGAAAATATTGAATCATCGGCCCCATCTTCTCTTTCTTTACTACTTTAAAATATGGCATCAATATTGTCTCAAATTCATTATTCGATATATTATATCGATCAGTTCGGCCCAGATAATCTTCAATAAGTGCTGTAATTTCAAATTCAGGACTTCCTATATCTGGGATATCAAGTATATATTTACCTTCCGGTTTCATTATCCTATGAGCTTCTGCAATTGCCTGCTTTACAAAGTCCTTTTCAAAATATTCCAACGAACCAATACAAGCACCAATATCAAAAAAGCTTTCAGCATATGGTGTTACATGCATACTGCCGCAATATAAAGAGCCAATCGTAACGTGATTCTTGTGAACAAATTCTTGCAGCAGCTCTATGGTCTTTTCACTTATATCAACTCCATAATATGTTGATGGCCATTCATTATATCCTCGAAACATTAAGTTCAAACAACACCCAAGGTCAATAAAGTTCATGCCTTTTTTGGGGGATAGATATTCCACTATTTCTTTTTGACCGCTGTCTGAGAGTGTTTCATTCATCCGCATTTTCAGATACAAAGTATAATTAGGATTATTTGTAATATGTGGTGGAAGGCTCTGATAAGAATCAATCCCTTTTCGTCCTAAATCAATTCCTTTATCATACGATTTGGCAACTAACTCCAAATGCTCTTTCATTGTGTTAACCCTCCGACTAAATTCCAATATACTTTGTTTAATAATACAACAACCCCTTCTAACTATCAATAATGAATTTCCAATGTACATAGCTAATATTTACCATTGGCTTTCTTCACCACAAAATATCTCTTTCGACTATAATAAAAAAGCAACTACCAATTTAGATAGTTGCTTCAATAAATTCACCTTATTACTCTTCGCTTCAATCAACCTATTTCATCTGTTTCCAGTATTTTGATAGAAAAGCAAAAGTAATAATAGGATTTATCAATCCGGATAATGAGGTTATAATACCTATATCATGTATTGCCACATTTAGTACCATTGTAATTACTGTAAGAACTATAATGGCATAAAAAGCAATCTTTCTTTTCTTAATTAATAACAGTATATAAGCTACGCAGCCAGCGACACCTATAACAGCCAAATCAAAAGATCCTATTGTACAATTGGCAATTATAGCAAGAGCGCTAAAAACGATGCAAATGATACTCCAGATTTTAATACCTTTACCAAATACTATTGCTTCTTCATTCATTTTATTACCTCTTTCTTTTTTATAAACTACATATTTATAATCGACCTTACCGATAAATTCTTAAGGTTTTAAAAAAAGAAAAGTATTTTGTACTGTTGTTGAATGGGATGAGTATGGTGCAACTGAATATATTGATTTGCGGAATTAGTCTCAATGAGAAATACAGACCGGCGCTTCTTTGAGGATAATTGGGTCATTTGCGAAGATACCGTAGATTATAAAGCTATGCAGGTTTATGACTTCTTAAAGGTTGCAAAATAAGCCCTCCATCAATTGTGCTATTACAATTAATAAAGAGCTTGTTTATATGATAAAAACATTACTGAATTGGTCTTGAAAATCTACCCCCATTTAACATGTGAATCTACCCCTATTTCTACTCCCATTTCCATGATAGATCCTGTTATAATGCGTTAGTTTACGATACTTTATAAATTACATTTAAATTAATTTAAAATGAGAACCTTGTAAAATAAAGGATTTTTATTCCTCCGCCTCCAGTAAATAAGGAGTGATCTGATATACATAGAAGTTCAGCCAGTTCCCATACAGAGTATTTGCCCCATTCCTCCAATTAAGTACCGGCACCGTATCCGGGTCATCATTTTCATAATAATTACAAGGTATTTCAGGCTCCAATCCTTTCCCCAAGTCCCTATGATATTCCCCGTCTAAAGTCATACGGTCGTATTCCGGATGTCCCTGGACAAATACCTGCTTTCCATCCCGGCTCATCACCAGAAAAATCCCGGCCTCTTTTGATTCCGCAAGAATCACAAGTTCCGGCTGCTTTTCTATATCCTCTCTCCTTACCTCCGTATAACGGGAATGAGGAGCCATCACATAATCGTCCAGACTGCGTACAAGGGGGACCTTCCGGTCCAAAACCTTGTGCCGGTAGATGCCTGACAGCTTACTCTCTCTTTTATATTTCTGTATGCCATAATGGTAATAAAGACCTGCCTGGGCCCCCCAGCAAATGTGGAGAGAACTGGTCACATGGGTTTTGCTCCATTCCATGATCTTTTTTAACTCTTTCCAGTAGTTAACCTCTTCGAATTTCATGTTTTCCACCGGTGCTCCGGTGATGATCATTCCATCGAATTTCTTTTTCTTTACCTCATCAAAATAAACATAAAATTTATTTAAATGGCTGGCTGACGTATTCTTGGAGGTATGGCTCTCCAGCATCAAAAAGGTACAGTCCACCTGCAGCGGAGTGTTGGATAGGGCCCGGAGAAGCTGAGTCTCTGTCTCTTCCTTAACAGGCATGAGATTAATGATCAAGATCTGAAGAGGACGGATATCCTGGCTTAAAGCACGGTCCTCATCCATCATGAAAATGTTCTCTTTTTCCAGTATGACTTTTGCAGGTAAATCCTTTTGTACTTTAATCGGCATAATTTATTCCTCCAACATTTTTATGAAATCCTCTTCTGAAATAATGGGCACCCCAAGTTCCTTTGCCTTTTTATTTTTGGAAGAATTGGACGTAGTATCATTGTTGATCAAATAGGTTGTCTTGGAGGTTACCGAACCGGTAGCCTTGCCTCCATGAGCTTCTATGGCCTCCTGAAGGGCTTTCCGGTTCTCATAGTGGTTCACGGAACCGGTTATGACAAATACCATACCTTCAAAGATTCCGTCCCCACTGGCCTCCGTATCGCCCTCGATGCTTACTTCAGACATCAGGCGGTCCACCATTTCGTTATTCTTCTCTTCCTTAAAATAAGTGATCCAGGCATCTGCTAACACCTTTCCGATTCCCGGGACTGCAGTCAGTTCCTCTTCTCCTGCGGTGCGCATTTTCTCGAAATCAAACTTAAATTCCTGGCACAGCATCTTGGCATTTGCCAATCCGATTCCCGCGATCCCCAGGCCATAGATCAGCCTTGGAAGGGTGGTGTGGGAAGCCTTTTTCACCGCTTTTATCAGGTTGTCGTAGGATTTTTTCCCAAAACCTTCCATCTGGGTGATGACTTCCTCATGCTGCTCCAAATGGAAAATATCTGCAAACTCCCGGATGAACCCAGCTCCGATGAATTTTTCTAAGGTCGCCTCTGATAGACCGTCAATGTTTAATGCATCCCTGCTCGTAAAAAGGGTAAAGCCTTTCAGCCGTTTGGCCTGGCAGTCCGGGTTGGTGCAATATAAGCTCTTGACATCATTCATCCTGCGGATCTCCGTCTTTCCGCCGCAGACAGGACATTGCTCTGGAATCTGTATCTTTTTACTTCTTGTCAGGTTATCGGCAATCTGAGGAATGATCATGTTAGCCTTGTATACTGTAATCTCATCTCCCTCTCCCAGTTCCAATGCCTCCATAATACTTAGATTATGGACGCTGGCCCGGCTTACCGTGGTTCCTTCTAACTCCACCGGGTCAAAGATTGCTACCGGGTTGATGAGCCCGGTTCTTGACGGGCTCCATTCGATGTGGTCAAGTTTTGTTTCTTTGATTTCATCGGCCCATTTAAATGCAATGGCATTACGGGGGAATTTAGACGTGCGGCCAAGGGATTCACCATAAGCGATATTATCCAATAGAAGCACCAGGCCGTCTGAAGGAATATCATAGCTGGATATGGCTTTGGAAAACTCCTCTACTGCCTCAGGCAGGGAATCTCTGGTCACCATTTTATAATCCACTACATCAAAGCCCTGCCTCTTTAACCATTCAAACTGCTCTTTTCTGGAGTTTTTAAAGTCAACGCCCTCAGCCGTCACAAGGCCAAATGCTTTAAAGTTCACATTTCTCTTAGCCGTGATCTGGTTGTTTAACTGCCTTACGGATCCGCTGCATAAATTCCTTGGATTTTTGTATTTGGCAGCTACGTCTTCGATCTCCTCATTGATCCGGTTAAAATCCGAATACTTGATCACTGCCTCTCCACGTAAAACCAACTCTCCCTGATGGGATATATTTAAAGGAATGTTAGAAAATACTCTTGCATTATTTGTGATAACCTCGCCGATCTCTCCGTTTCCCCGGGTCACGGCCTTTTGAAGGGTACCGTGGTTATAGGAAAGAACTACGGTCAAACCGTCAAGTTTCCAGGACAGCACTCCCGTCTGGCTACCCAGCCACTCCTGCAGGCTTTCCGCGCTTTTGGTCTTATCCAGGGAAAGCATGGGGGTCTCATGGGCCTCTTTGGGAAGCTCACTTAAAGCCTGGTACCCTACATACTGCGTGGGGCTTTGGGAAAGTATGATTCCAGTCTCCTCTTCCAGCTCCTTTAACTCATCATAAAGCCTGTCATATTCAAAATTGCTCATGATTTCCCGGCTTTCCTGATAATAAGCCTTTCCTGCTGCCGTTAGAACGGCAATCAATTCTTTCATTCTGCTTATTTTAACGTCCATCAGATATCTCCTTTTTCTGTTCTTTATAGGAATGATTCGTGGAGCCGTTTAAGGCCTCTTTCATCTGGTGGTACTCTTTTTTTGAAAGCTCCCGGTAAGCTCCGGGCTTTAACTCTCCAAGTTCAACATTCATAATTCGCAATCGTTTTAACATCCGTACTTCAAAGCCCAGCTGTCCGCACATTCGACGGATCTGGCGGTTTAGCCCCTGGGTCAGGATGATCCGGAATGCTTTTTCACCGGCTTTCTTTACAACGCAGGGCTTGGTGGTCACATTTAACTCCGGCAGGAATACTCCCTTTTTCATCTTCCGGATAAATTCATCGGTTATCGGGCGGTTAACCTTTACCAGATATTCTTTTTCATGAGCATTTCCGCTGCGCATCATCTTATTTACCAGAGAACCCTGGTTGGTCATGAGAATCAGACCCTCGGAATCCTTGTCCAGACGGCCGATGGGGTAAATTCTTACAGGATAATCCACCATGTCCACAATATTTGGGGCGCGGTCTTTATCCGAAGTGGTGCATACAATGCCTTTGGGTTTATGAACAGCTAAAAGAACCTGTTTATCCTTATGGCTATTATCTCCGTTTCCTGATTGAATGGTGCGTCCGTTTACTGTAACGGACTGACCTGGAATAACTCTCTGGCCGGGCGTAGCCGCTTGTCCATTAATACAGACTTTACCAGCCTCGATGAAGCGATCCGCCTCCCTTCGGGAACATACCCCTGCTTCACTTAAAAATTTGTTCAGACGGATTCCTTCTGTCTCCATGTTTCCTCTTTCCTGCCTATACGTTTAGGCATAATGGTATCCCCATAGGGTTCTTTCTACCTTACTACATACTAAATAAAAATTATAACATTACCAGGAAGGTACGTCAATTCATCCGGATATTTTGAACGTGGTTTTCCTGTCCTTTGAATCTAACTCATATCAACGGTTGAACTTTTGAAAAATTTGTTATAAAATGGAAGAAGATTATAAATTTTAAAACTTTAGGAGGAATTGCTATGCCATGGACACAAAATTTATCCGTAGGGATATCAATGATTGACGATCAGCATAAAATGTGGTTTGAGAAAGCAGAAGCGCTGTTTGAAGCAGGAAAAAATAACCGCGCAAAGGAATACGTTGGAGAGCTTCTTGATTTTTTGGATGATTACACAAAAAAGCATTTTTCAGACGAAGAAAAATACATGATGAGCATCCACTATCCAGGCTATGCGGAGCAAAAGCAGGCTCATACTGCATTCATTGCACAGCTGGAAAAATTAAGGAATGATTATAAATCTTCCGGAGGCAATCTTCTGGTGATCTTAAACGCAAATCAAATGGTAGTGGATTGGCTCACAAAACATATTTCCAACATGGATAAAAAAATTGGTGATTATGCAAAGAATGCTCACTAATTATTTCAGATGAAAAAGGGCGGCCCCGTTGGCCGCCTTTTTCAATGTCCGGTTTAAATAAACTTATATTTCACTTCACATCCGTAGGATACCCGGCTGCAGATGTTTACCACCCGCTCCATGACAGCGGATATTTTTCCTGTGTCCATTTCAATATTCATTTCTTTTAAGTCTTCCGAGATTCTAATACCTTTCACCCCGTCAACCTTGGCAATCTCGCCCTCGATTTTTCTGGCTTTCAACCGGTCTGACAGGGCGTAAACGTGGTAGATCCTGCTCACGCTTCACCCTCCTTTCCCATTTGGTATTCTACTCCTATTGTAGACAATCACAGGGAAATTTAAACATCAGAGGAAAACCCTTGCAATGGTTGTGAATAAAAAGCATATGACAAATCCGGTTACCGTGGGTACCATCCAGGAAACAGCCGTCCATTTTATGCTCTGTGTCTCTTTCCGGATGGTAAGGCAGGTGGTGGAACAAGGCCAGTGCATCAGGGAGAACAGCATGGTACTGACCGCAGTAATCCAGGTCCAGCCATTGGCTACTAGAAGATCTTTTAAGACGGACAGATCGCTGATATCCCGAATGCTTCCCTCCGCCATATAGGACATGATGATGATAGGAACCACGATTTCATTGGCCGGAAATCCCAGGATAAAAGCCAGAAGGATAACTCCATCTAAGCCCATGAGCCTGGCAAAAGGATCCAGAAAGCCGGAACAGTGAGCCAGCAGGGTTGCATCTCCAACCGATATATTGGCCAGAAGCCAGATGACCAGCCCGGCGGGAGCCGCTACGGAAATCGCACGGCCTAATACAAACAGGGTACGGTCAAATATAGAACGCACGATGACTTTGCCGATCTGTGGCCTCCGGTATGGCGGCAGCTCCAAGGTAAAGGATGAGGGGACCCCCTTTAATATGGTGGCTGATAACAGCTTCGATATGACAAGCGTCATAATAATCCCAAGGATGATCACGCCTGATAAGATGGCTGCTGACAATATGGAGGAAAAGGCGCCCGAAGCCCCTCCCACGAAGAACATGGTAATAATGGCAATCATGGTGGGAAAACGTCCGTTACATGGTACAAAATTATTGGTAATCATGGCAATCAGCCGCTCTCTTGGAGAATCGATGATTCTACAGCCAATAATACCTGCTGCATTGCATCCAAACCCCATGCACATGACAGCGGAAATTTATGCAAAACCATTCCTTTCTTCTGCAGGAGGCAACACTTTGTAATAGATTCGGATCGTCTGGTATTTACAGCCTGCTCTCCCCTCTTCCCCCTCACAGCTTTGGAAAATCTCAATTCTGTCTATAAATTTTCCAAGCAATTCAGAGGAAAGCCCTTTGTCCTGGCTAATTTCTTCTAACAGGCTGGAAATTAGGCCGTCAAAAGCAGGTACTTCCTGAGCCAAAGAACAGGGTCTTTCCATCAAGGCCAGGCTTTCTGCAATCTTCTTTTCCTCATTTTCACAGGAATTTAGCATTTTATAAAACCGGTCCTCGCCTATCCTTCCGTTTACCCGGTCTTCATAAAGCTTTTCGATTATGTGTCCAAGCTCTATTTCCCTTTTTTTGAGTGAATCAGCCAACTTTTCTTCACCATGCATTACGCCAGGGAAAACAGGCTCCCGAAGGGCTTCTTCCATCTCTTCCTTTTCACTTTCAGGAAAAGAAAGCAGGATTCGGATTTCCTGAAGTACCACATGATAAAGAAGCTCGTAATCCATAAAGTGATTTGTACACTCTTTCTTTCCGTATAGCTTATACCCCCCGCATACCAGTTTGCGGGATTGCGCTTTACTTCCGGTTCCTGTGGATGACATATTTCTGCCACAGTCCCCGCATATGGCAACTCCTGAAAAAATATTGGTAAAACCGGTTTTGGGCGTGTTTTTACGGGAAATGCTCCGCCTTCTTACCCGTTCAAAAATCTCCTCGGAAATAAGTGGCTCATGCATATTCTCAACGACCACCCACTCTTTCCTGGGCTTCCGGAGGGTCACGCTGCTTTTAAAAGAAACTTTTACGGTCTTTCCCTGGGCGATATGACCTAAATAAACGGGATTACTTAACAGCTTACAGACCGTACCTGATGTCCATTCCTTTCTATTAGAATAATCATCCGGATTCAAATAAGGCCGCCCGGCGCAGCGGTACATGGCTGGTGTCAGCACCTTTCTCTTATTTAACATATCAGCGATCCGGGATGGAGCCGCTCCCTGCTCCGAACATTCAAATATCTCCCGGACAATGGAAGCTGCTACAGGATCAACGAGAAGGTGGTTTTTATTTTGTGGGTCCTTTTGGTAGCCGTAGGGAGCAAAATTCCCGATAAATGCCCCCTCTTTTATTTTGGTCTGAAATGCACTGCGGATCTTTTTAGAAGTATCCCTGGCATACATCTCATTTACAATGTTCTTAAACGGTGCAATATCACTCCACGGACTATCAGAATCATATCCGTCATTGACCGCTATGTATCGGATTCCTTTGGATGGGAAATAAATTTCTGTAAGCTGTCCTGTCATGATATAATCCCTTCCAAGACGGGACAGATCCTTGGTGATCACCAGGTTTACCTTCCTTGCATCGATATCTTCCAGCAGCCGTTTCCAGGCCGGGCGGTCAAAATTGGTTCCGCTGTAGCCGTCATCCACGTACTCCTCGTATATTTCAAAGTCATTTTCTATCGCGTAGGAACGAAGCATTTTCCGCTGAGTACCAATGCTGGAGCTTTCCCCTGTACCATCGTCGTCTTTTGACAGGCGCATATAAAGCGCCGCCTTGTAACAGACTGGCGCCCTTGCAAAGACGTTCTTTTTCTCATAGGATGACTGAGTTAATCGATCCATCTCTTACACCTCCTGGAAAATCTTATTCCAGCAGGTTTGTACCATATACTTTAGAGGCTGCTTCCTAATCAGTCTTCTTTCCTGTAAGGCTCTCCCGATATTCATTGGGAGAAAGACCTGTTACACGCCGAAACTGTGTGTAGAAAGCTGAAAGGCTCTCAAAACCACTTTGTAAAGCAATCGGCAAAATATTATCTGAAGTATCAGCCAGAAGCTTTTTTGCACTGGCTACCCGTAAGGCATTTAAATACTCCGCCGGAGTCTTTTCATATTGGTTCTGAAACAATTGGAGGATTCTGTTTCTGCTGAGTCCAAGCTTACTCAATTCTTCCTTTAAGCGATCATGGTCTGAAAAATAAAGGTCATAGACATCTTTAATTTTTTCCGCGTTCTCTCTCTGCGGGTAAAATTCCAGCAAATCAGGACGGCAGCGCTTACAGGGGCGAAGCCCGCTTTCACGTGCCTGTTCCGCCGTATCAAAGAATTCAACATTTTCTCGTTTAGGGCTTTTTGATTTACAGGAAGGACGGCAGAAAATACCTGTTGTTTTTACTCCGTAATAAAACCTTCCGTCATAAGACGCATCACATTCCAGCGCTGCCTTCCATTTTTCCTCCTCTGTCAGCATGGTAATACACCTCCTTTCATTCATTTAACGTACTAATCTTCCATAAATAAATGGAAGCTACCGAGCCATAGGGCGAATACCGGCTCTTGCATACTTCGAATTGGTCCTTTGTCAGCTTAGGAAATCCATATAGCTTTTCCATTCCCCTGCGAATGGCGATGTCACCCCAGCTAACCACGTCAGGACGCTCCATACAATTAATGAGAAGCATTTCAGCTGTCCAAAGTCCAACCCCTTTTATCGTTGTTAAGTACCGGATAACCTCCTGGTCCGGCAGTTCCCGCAAATCACCCAGACGGATCTTGCCCTGTAAAATGTCCTTTGACAGCTCAGAGATGGTAACAGCCTTTTTCATGATCATGCCGCAGCGCTGAATATCATCCGCTGAAACGGCTGATAAATTTTCCGGGGTAATATCTCCCAGGCTTTCCTGCATTCGGTTCCATACGGTTTTGGCAGAACCTACAGATACCAGCTGGCCTATAATTGCATTGACCAGAGCAGCAAAGAGATCAGGAATTATCTCCCTCTCCACCCGTCCGAACCGTGCCATCGCAGCACCTAGCACCGGGTCAGACTGGGAGAGGTATTCTACTTCCTTCCTATCGTAATCAAAAAACTTTGTCTCAACGGCTGCCATATGTCACTTCCAATTCCAGTAGCTTCTCCTTGATTTCCAGGCCTGCCGCATAGCCTATCAATTTGCCATCTGAACCCACTACCCGGTGACACGGTGTCAGAAGCAATATGGGATTTTTACCATTTGCCATACCAACCGCCCGGGCTGCGTCCGGTCTCCCGATCATTGTAGCAATCTGTTTATAGCTTCGCGTCTCTCCGTACGGAATTCTGTGCAGGGCTTCCCATACGGTCTTTTGAAACTCCGTTCCTTTTGCAGCAAGCGGCAAATCGAATCCCTTGCTTGTCCCGTCTAAATATTCCTTAATCTGCTTTTCTGCTTCTTCCAACAAGGGGGTCTTTTGTTTATCGGAGATTTCATTGGTATCTTTTACAAAAAGCAGCTCCGTTATAAAACCATCCACTTCGGATATTTTAATCGGTCCTAGGACGGTTTTAATATATGCTGTATGTTTCATAAGATTTGCCTCCTTTTCTATTATTAATATATCCGAAATCTGTCGACGTGTCCTCCTATTTTGCACCATTTAATTTTTATATTTAGAAATAAGGACCATCATCGCTATGGATTCCGGTCCTTTTGCATTATTAATAAAGAATTGGTACGAAATCAATTTCCAGCCTTTCCGTAAGCCCTGTTTCCTATACGATATAGCTGACACTGGTTATGACCGAAATTCCCCGGCATCCCAACGTTTTTTCAATAATTCCATTACCAGCTCCTTTACTGTCTTTTCACCAATAAAAACTCGTTCCACTTTTATGGTCGTGTTTTTTTCCTCATAAGTCACCTGATCTGATGAATCCATTCCAGCCACCTCCTGAGAAATCCTATTCAGGCAGGTTTGTACCATATGCGCTATAAACATATATTATTCGTCCCTCATCTCATGATACCTTTTCTATCATAATGATACATCCGCTCAAAATATCTGATATAATGAAACCTTTTATGAGATATCCAATCTGTTTCCAGGACAGCCCATCCCTTATAATAAATCTATCAAAAATAATCAACAGGAGGTAATTTATGAAAAAGCTACTTACAGCAGCAATCGCAGCGTCATTGACCAGCCTGTTTTTAGCTGGCTGCGGAGGAGGCAGCAAGACCGGTTCCGCCAATTTGGCCACGGAAAATGACAGTTCTCAGACGGAGGTAGCCAAGCAGGCGGATGGGAAACAGGATACTGCTATGGGCGACTTAGTCACCCTGCGTTTTTCCTGGTGGGGAGGTGACAGCAGGCATAAGGCGACGCTGGCCTGCATCGATGCCTATATGAAAGAAAATCCCAATATAAAAATCGAGGCGGAGTACGGCGGCTTCGACGGATACCAAGATAAAATTTCCGCTGCGCTGGCCGGTGGTACGGAAGCCGATATCATGCAACTGGATCAGCCGTGGATGTCAACCTTTAACTCCCAGAATCCTGACTTTTTCGCTGACTTAACCCAGTTTGGCGATCAACTGTCTCTGGAGGGTTTCAGTAAAGATTTTCTCAACGATTTCTGCGTTTATAATGGGAAAACGGTATGCCTGCCTACAGGAACCAATGCCCTGGATTTTCTGGTCAACAAAAAGGTGCTTGAAGAGGCCGGTGTAGAATTCGGCGATATGATTACCTGGGAAGATTTGGTCGAGCAGGGTAAAAAGGTGAATCAGGCAAATCCTGACAACTACATGATCAATATGGATAACGGTATCACATTTTATGTAACAAGAATCTATTTGTACCAGATGACAGGCAAACAGGTTATCAATGAGGACTACACACTGGGAATTACGGCGGAAGACTTAGAAAAAGCTATGACATACACGAAAAGGCTTTTTGATGAGAAGGTGATTGTTCCCTATGAGGAATCCATGATCTTCAAGGGTGCGCCCCAGGACAATCCAAAATGGAATAACGATCAGTTCGGTTCCTGGCTCAACTGGTCCTCAACGGCTGATCAGCAAAGTTGGGGAGCGAATGCGGAAACCCTTCGCTATCCTACCCTGGAAGGATGTGTGAATTCCGGCGTTCTCGTAAGACCGTCTCAATTGTTTGCCATTTCCAATAACAGCAAGCATAAAGAAGAAGCTGCAAAATTCCTCGATTATATGCTAAATCAGGATGCAGGAATTTTAACTCTTAAGGACTGCCGCTCCATTCCGGCATGTGATTATGCCAGAAGCCTTCTCGAAGAAAAAGGTCTGATCTATGAACCTGCCAGCAAGGCCATCGCTTTCGCAATGGAAAATCCGGGAACACCGGAATCTAATGTTACGAATAGTGACGAGGTTTACGACGCTCTGGCTTCCATCATCGAAAAGCTTGTATATGGACAGTATCCCGATGCAAAAGCCGCCGCGGACGACGCATATCAGACCATGTCAAATATGCTTGAGACGATTAAAGCGGATGCACAATAATTAAGCAGACGCTCATGAATGAGAAAAAGGCTGCTGCATACGCAATAATGCAGCGGCCTTTTGACAGATTGGAGGTCTTTATGGAAACAAATATAAAACGTAGGAAGGCCATTATCAACTGGATCAATAAGAATAAGGGATTGTTTTTTATTCTTCCATGGATCATTGGGGTTGCCTGGTTTCAATTCTATCCCTTCGCAAAATCATTTATCTATTCTTTTACCAACTATACCCTGCTCAACCAGCCTAAATTTGTGGGGCTAACCAATTATATCCGTCTTTTCACTCAGGATATGGAGTTCTGGCCTTCATTACGTGTCACTGGAATCTATGCGCTGGTGGTCGTTCCGTTCAAGCTGGCTTTTGCCTTGCTTATTGCATTAATACTGAATATGAAAATTAAAGGGATTGGCCTCTTCCGTACGCTGTACTATCTTCCTTCTATTCTAGGTGGAAGCGTGGCCATCGCGGTCGTATGGAAAATCCTATTCATGAGAGACGGCGCTATCAACGGACTTTTAGCATATGTAGGAATAGGACCGATAGATTGGATCGGAGACCCGAAGACGGCACTGCTTACCATCTGCATACTTTCCATCTGGCAGTTTGGTTCTTCTATGGTACTGTTTCTGGCGGCTTTAAAACAGGTTCCTCAATCACTCTATGAGGCCGCCATTATCGACGGTGCGGGAAAGCTTCAGTGTTTCTTCAAGATCACGCTTCCCATCATCACCTCAATCCTGTTCTTCAATCTGATTATGCAGATGATCAATGCACTTCAGGAATTTACGTCTGCATTCATCATCACCGGCGGAGGCCCTATGAAATCTACGTATGTTCTTGGCATGAAGCTCTATACCGATGCCTTTAAATACTACAAAATGGGTTACGCCAGCGCATTGTCCTGGATTATGTTTTTTATCATTATCTGCATGACCTTGCTGGTATTCCGATCTTCATCTGCATGGGTTTATTACGAAGACGGAGGTGACTTTTAATGACAATACAACGACGAAAGTTGAAAAATAAAGCTATTAATTATATTATTTTAATGGCGGTGGCAGTTATCATGCTTTATCCGCTGATCTGGATGGTGTTCGCTTCCTTTAAAAATAACCAGGAAATCTTTCAGGCAGCGCTTATTCCCTCCAAATGGACGCTTTCCGGCTACATTAACGGCTGGAAAGGCTCCGGGCAGTATACATACGCCACATTTTTCAAGAACACGTTTCTGATGGTGCTCCCCATGGTACTTTTTACCGTTATATCAGCCTCATTTGTGGCTTTTGGATTCGCGCGGTTTCAGTTCTGGGGAAAAAAGGTGTTTTTTGCTATTATGATGGCCTGTATGATGCTTCCCAATGCCGTCATGATCATTCCACGCTACATTATGTTCAAGGATATGGGTTGGCTGAATTCTTATCTACCGTTTATCATCCCCTGCATCTTTGGCGGCGGCTCCTTCTTTATCTTCATGTTCATGCAGTTCTTCCGGGGGATTCCCAGAGAATTAGATGAATCGGCGTATGTAGACGGCTGCAGTGCATTTATGGTTTATCTGCGAATAGTCATGCCGCTGGCAAAACCGGCCGTATTCTCAGCCATGATCTTTCAGTTTATGTGGAGCTGGAACGATTTTTTTGGACCTCTGCTCTATATCAACAGCGTAGGAAAATACCCTCTGGCTCTGGGTCTTCGAATGTCAATGGATGTGAATATGTCGGTCAGCTGGAACAATATCCTTGCTATGGCCATCGTTAGCGTACTGCCGTTGATCGTGCTGTTTTTTACCGCCCAGAAATATTTTGTGGAAGGTGTTGCGGCCACTGGAATAAAAGGATAGAATATGTTTTAGAAAGAAGGTGATGCTTATGTATCGGCTGTTGGTTGCAGACGATGAAAAAAGGCTGTTGTCAGGCCTGTGTGAATTTTACCCCTGGAATGAACTGGGATTTTCCATTGTTGCTCGCGCGGAAAATGGCCAAAAGGCGCTGGACTATATCCATTCCCAGCCGGTTGACGCCGTTCTGACCGATATCGAGATGCCGGTCATGAGCGGAACCCGGCTTGCAGAGATCCTTCATGAGGAGTATCCTCACATCAAGGTGGTCTTTTTAAGTGGCTATGCGGATTTCAAATATGCCCAGCAGGCACTCCGCGTCGGTGTAAAAGATTATATCTTAAAGCCAGTAAAGACAGATGAATTGAAACGGGTAGTTTTAAAGCTTCACAAGGAACTGGAAGCCGCCAGACTAGAAGCGGACCAGTTAGAAAACTCCAAGTCAAACGCCGTGCCTGACTCCTTCGCTCCCAATCAGAAGCAGAGCTATTACGCCGGAATTATCAAATGTGTGACGCACTATATCGAGACAAATTTAGCCTCTGCCAGCTTAGAAGAGGCCGCACAGCGCGTCAGCTTAAGCTCCGGTTATCTGTCCGGCCTCTACAGGCAGGAGACGGGCATAACCTTTACCGAATACTTATTGAAGGCCCGGATGGAAAAGGCCAGAGAGCTTCTGGCTGTTCCTGGCTCTTACATGTATGAAATCGCAGAAACACTCGGCTATGGCAATCCTAAGAATTTAAGCCGTGCCTTTAAATCGTATTTTGGATATTCGCCTAGAAATTACAGAAGATGGGAAGATCAGGATGAGAAAAAGGACCGGGGTGCGCTATAAATTCATAAAACGCAAGTTTATTACATATCTGCTTTCATTTACGCTCCCTGTCCTCATCATGGGAGTGCTGATTTTGACAAATCTCTACCGCATGGAATCGAAGCAGGTGGAAAAACGGATGGAAAATTCCATCCACCTGGCAGAAGGAATACTGGATGGGTTTGCATCGGATGTGCTAGCGCTCAACCGCTATTTAATTAATGGCCGGCAGCTGTCGTCATTTTATCAGACCTTTACAAAGGAGCAGGTGGATTATGCCTCATCCCTGACGCTTGGCCAACTCTCAGCTTATTTAAACTCTATGGGTACCTCAAGGCTTTACATTGATTCCGTCTACTTTTATATAGAAAATAACTTAAAACGTGTTCTAACCTCCGATAAGACGATTACCAATATTGATTCTATGATTGATTCCGGCTGGGTCAATCTATTACAAACTGTCCAATCAGGCTGTCCTGAAATATTCGGAAGGACCGTGCAGAGAAACGCCTTTTCAGGGGAGTCCGCGCTATGCAGTGTATTTTTTCATTTCACCGCATGGAAGGGCGGGGTTGTGGTAAACTACCGCAGAAACGCAATCGAGGAAGGGCTTAAGAATTCGGTGTTTTACGGAGGAGAACAACTCATTGTATTCGGCAGCGATACACTTCCTCTCTTCTCAAGAGAGCCAATAGATCCGAAACTGCTTTCCTGTCTTGAGGAACTGCTGGAACAACCCGAGGAATATCCGGAGGTAGGAAGCTTTCGTTTTAGAAATAAAAAATATCGTTTAAAATGGAGCAGTTACGCTCCTTTCGAAGCAACGATTGTGACGCTGGTGCCAGAGTGGGAAATCTATGCCACAATGTTTGACAATATTCAGATTATCATTCTCATGGTACTGGTCACTGCGGTAAGCTCCGCAATCCTATCATATTACCGGACGATTCATAACTACAACCAACTTTCCCAGATCATGGATATCTTTGAGAAAGCGGAGCGGAACGAGGAGCTGCCTAGCTTTGTCGACAACGACTGGGATCTCTACTCCAAAATCCTCAACAACCTGGTTCACACCTTTGTCCAGAACAGTTATTTGAAAATGCAGCTGTCCGAACGGAAATATCGGCAGATGGCGGCGGAGTTGATCGCTCTCCAGTATCAGATCAACCCGCACTTTCTGTTTAACACGCTCCAAACCATCAACTACGAGATTCTTCATACCACCCACGGCACCTTCACTACGGTCAATCAGATGGTAGAATATTTATCCGACATACTCCGCTATTCTCTGGGAAGCCCAGAGGAAAAGGTACCGATCCGTAAGGAAGCCGAAATCTGTATGAAGTATATCGAGATCCAGAAGCTGCGGTATAATAAGGAGATTGAAACCAGCTGGAAACTGGATCCGAGTGCTGCGGACCTTCCGGTCCAGCGCATGCTTCTCCAACCACTTTTAGAAAATGCAATTTCCCACGGTCTGCGCTTCAAGGAAAATCAGTGCCGTATCACAGTTAAGGTCTCTTCCGTACATGGAAAAACACGGGTCGTCGTTGGGGATAATGGGTGCGGGATGAGCCGGAAGCGTTTAAAGGAAGTCCGGGAATCCTTAAAGCAGACGAATGGGGAATTCCCGGCCGAGCATATCGGGCTTGTAAACATCAATCAACGCCTGGCACTCTCCTATTCCGGGGAAAGTGTTCTTCATCTCTATAGTAAAGAAGGAGTTGGAACAATCCTATACTTTGATGTTCCATCCAATAGCAAATAGCTTTGTTTAAAAAGGGTATGGCAGCTCCCCTGCCATACCCTTTTCCTTATCCTTTCATTACTCCATATATCCGCCCTTCATTGGCGATACTGCACGTTCACTGAATATTTTCAATACTCCCGACTGGTATTTTGAAGGTCTTGGCTGCCACTTCTCCCGCCGTTCCTTAAGAATCTTTTCCATCTCATCTTCTGTCTTTCGCTGGCCCTTTACGCCTACAATTGCAAGGATCCGGTTAGGAATATCAATTTGGATCATATCCCCTTCCTCCACCAGCGCAATCGGTCCGCCTTCTGCCGCTTCCGGTGAAACATGCCCGATGGATGGACCGGTGGATGCTCCTGAGAAACGCCCGTCTGTGATCAGGGCGATGGTGCTTCCAAGCTCTTTATCTGATGAGATCGCCTCAGAGGTGTAGAACATTTCCGGCATTCCGCTTCCCTTAGGACCTTCATACCGGATAAATACAGCATCGCCAGGTTTTACATGGTGTTTTAAGACTGCATCAATCGCCTCTTCCTCGCTGTCAAAGGGGCGTGCATTTAACACCGCGTGAAACATCTCCTTTGGACATGCGGTATGCTTAATGACCGCACCCTCCGGTGCCAGATTTCCTTTTAAAATAGCAATAGCCCCATCTGTACCGATGGCATCATGAAACGGCCGGATTATTTCTTCTTTTTTAACCCCAACCCTGGCACAATATTCGTCGCATTTGTCATAAAAACCATTTTGCTTCAGCATATCAAGATTTTCACCCAGAGTCTTTCCTGTCACTGTCATTGCATCTAAGTGAAGCACGGATTTAATCTCTTCCATAATCCTGGGCACACCACCTGCATAGTAGAAGTACTGGGCCGGCCATTTTCCTGCAGGCCGGATATCAAGCAGATAATGGGCGCCTCTGTGCAGCCGGTCAAACATCTCAGAATCTATTTCCAGTCCGAATTCATGGGCAATAGCCGGCATATGAATCAGGGAATTGGTAGAGCCGGATATGGCGGCATGTACCATGATCGCATTTTCAAAGGATTTCATTGTGACAATATCTCTTGGTCTTATTCCACTTTTCGCAAGTTCTATAATCTGGTGTCCGGCTCTTTCAGCCACATCCTTTAAATCCGGGCAGGTTGCGGGCATAAGCGCGGAACCTGGAAGCATAAGGCCAAGGGCCTCTCCCATGACCTGCATGGTTGATGCCGTTCCCATAAAGGAACAGGCTCCACAGGAAGGGCAGGCGTGCTGCTTATAATATTCCAGTTTTTCCGGTTCCAGTTCCCCTCTCTGACACATCGCACTATACTTACCAATCTGTTCCAAGGTAAGAAGATCCGGACCGGCATCCATAACACCACCAGTTACCAGAATGGAGGGCATATTCACCCGGCCGATTGCCATAAGATGAGCAGGCACCGCCTTATCGCAGCTTGAAATATATACTCCGCCGTCAAAGGGAGTTGCGCCCGCATGAATTTCAATCATATTGCAGATCGTATCACGGGAGACCAGAGAATAATTAATGCCGTCATGGCCCTGTGCCATTCCATCGCAGATATCCGTTGTAAAATATCTGGCTGCTTTTCCTCCCTTATCTCTTACCCCATCCACGGTCTTATTCACCAGCTCCAGCAGATGAGCGCTTCCCGGATGGCTGTCACCAAAGGTACTCTCTACCATGATCTGCATTTTAGAAAGGTCCTCTACCTTCCAGCCCATACCCATCCGAAGCGGGTCCATTTCCGGAGCCAGTTTCCGAATATCCTGACTAACCATAATAATGCCCCTTTCCTATTTATCTTGTATTTTTAATTTTGCATTTATATCTTAATTATAATAATTCATCATATGATTGTCAACTATCCTGTTTGATTAACTTCATTATTTCATGTATTTTCCTAAAATTATCATGCATACTACTATACAACATGTGTTTTCTACAATAATTCATCAGACCAATATTTAAATACTTCTTACTCATCTGATCCATTTACACTTGAAGGAATCAGAAATTGCCTTTATAATCATATAAGACGATTAACCAGCGGAAAGGACTTTGCCATGACTCCATCACATAAATCGCTTGCCGATACAACAGCAGAAGGAATCATTAAATATATCATTGATAATAAATTAAAAGAAGGAGCTCAGCTTCCCAATGAAACTACGCTTTCCTCTCTTATGGGAGTCGGGCGGAGCACTCTGCGGGAAGCCATACGGGCTCTTGTTTCACGTAATATTCTTACGGTTCAGCAGGGATCCGGAATCTACGTCTGTCACAATACCGGTGTGGCTGATGATCCCCTTGGATTCACATTTATAGAGAATAAGGAAAAACTGGTGGCTGATCTTTTAGAATTCCGTATGATGATCGAGCCAAGGGTAGCCGCTTTGGCTGCTTCAAAGGCCACTCCAGATCAGGCCGAGGAGCTTCTCCACCTGGCGGAACGGGTAGCCGAATGCTACGACTTAGGAAAATCCCACTCAGAAGCCGATGCCATTTTCCACGCTAAGATTGCAGAAATCAGCGGGAATGTCATCGTACCACAGCTTGAGCCTCTTATTATGCATGCCATTGATATGCTGATTGACATTACCCATTCCGAATTAAAAGAAGAAACCATAAAAACACATATGGCGATTGTAAATGCCATACAAAAAAACGATCCCATTGCCGCACAGGATGCCATGACTCTTCATCTCATTTATAACCGGGATCGTTTGCGCAAGGCCAATGAAAAAAATTCTCTTAATAATTCCCATCAATAAAAGGGGCATTCCAAAGATTCTTTTACCTTTGGAATGCCCTAAATTACTCTTTATTATTAATAAAATCGGAGGATTATTTCCGTTGCCCCTTCATGGTTTGCTCTATAATACTGCGCATCGTATCTTCAGAAAGCTGACCGCTTGCATAACCAAATACATTGCCATCCTTATCAATCATAAACGTGGTCGGATAAGAGAATACTCCGTAAGATTCAAATAAATCCGCATTCGTGTCCATCAGAACCGGATACGTGTATCCATTATCTTTCAGGAATTGTTTAATTCCCTCTTCGTCTTTTTCATTCCCATAATTAGGAGCTGCCACACCCAGAACGACTAGTGCATTATCTCCCTCTGTGTCGGCGGTTTCATATATTTTCTGGATGTCCGGCATCTCTGCCCTGCATGGAGGGCACCAGGTCGCCCAGAAGTTTAAAAAGATCGTCTTTCCTTTATAATCAGAAAGAGAATGGGTATTGCCGTACTGATCGGTTAAAGTAAAATCAACTGCCGGAAGAGGCTGATTTGCTTCATCTGACTCATCAGTATTTCCCGGTTCCGATGCAGATTCTTCTTCCAATGCAGACTCTTCTTCCGATATGGGTTCTTCTTCCGATGCTTCTGTAGCTGTTTCCGGCTGTGGTGTCTCCCTTGATTCTGTTACCGTAGGAGATGGAATAGTTGAAAGGTATCCGGTCACTGCATTCATCTTTCCGGTGAACATTAAAATTCCCATAAATACCATGAGAACTCCTCCGACTTTTACCCCATTCTTTGCAATATTGCCGTGAGCCTTAAAGAATTCAAGCACTGTGGTGGTAAAGAATCCCACTGCCAGAAACGGCAGAACAAACCCCAGTGTGTATACTCCGATCAGGACAAAGCCCATTGCCTTTGTGGAGGCTGAGGCTGCCATAAGCAGGACGCTGGCTAGGGCCGGTCCCACACAGGGCGTCCAGGCAAAGCTGAACGTAAAGCCCATGATTAACGCGGTTAAGGGAGACATGGCCAGGGTATTAAGGGAGAATGGCAGTCTGCGTTCCCTTCCCAATACAGAAGAAGTCCCAAATACTCCTAATTGGTATAAACCGAATAAAACTACCAGGATACCTCCCACTCTTGCAAAAATAAGCTGGTTTGATTTAAAAAAGCTTCCAAGAGCTGAGAATCCCAGCCCCAGCAGGAAGAATGCGAAGCTGACCCCGATAACAAAGCAGACAGTGTGAATCATAACCTTGCTGCGTTTATAATAAATCCGCCCGTCTTCCCCCCGGACTCCCGTCCCTCCCGACAGATACCCTATGTAAAGCGGAATGAGTGGCAGCACACAGGGAGAAAAGAAGCTGATAATCCCCTGAAGAAACACGGTCATAACTGGAATACTTACGTCGATAGAAAAGCCCAAATACTGTACCTCCTTTTAAGGTTGTGCCATATGTTACTGATTTCCGGCGTTTTTAGTTGTGATTCTGTATTATTTTCAGTTACAGTTTTGCGTGTAAATAAATATACCATCTCAAAGAAAAAGTGTCAAGTCAAACATGGAAGAATCAAAAAAAGCATAGATTTCCTTTGTCACATGGTAAGCGCCTGCTTTCCGCAAGCGGAACACTTTTTAAAGCATCGGTCTAAATTAAATGCCACTCTGGGAAGGTATCCAAAATCCTCCAAAAGAGTAAACAACGGGAAAAAGATTGCCATAGGAGGAAGCATTACCGATACGACCCAGGCAAGAACCCGGTAAACGCCATGGATCAGCAGTTCAGTGATAATCACCGGCACACCGGAGGCGTCAGCCAGCACGACTAGCCACGCTTCTAACTTAAACAACACGTTGCTGATTAATTCTGACGGATAATTGGCTCCTGTTATAGTAATCCAGAAGATTCCAAGTAAAACCAGGAACATAATGGGAAAGCCCGTAGCCT
>Ga0213824_1000763_pt1 | contig 21937 bp, 14 predicted proteins | sample MC6MC0906MG_FD_179892 | JGI IMG/M metagenome (GOLD analysis project Ga0213824, IMG submission 179892) | Enriched soil aggregate microbial communities from Iowa State University, Ames, United States - MC6-MC0906-MG | ecosystem: Environmental > Terrestrial > Soil > Unclassified | place: USA: Iowa...
ACGGCAGGTAGTTCCGGTGGTTGGTATGAAATACAGCTTTCCATCCAGTTCATTATAACCGGGATAAACCACGGATTTGAAATATTCTTTCATGTCAGAATCCATGTAATCATAAAAGTCTGCCCATTGCCCCTCGTTTACATATTTATCAAACATCTGTTCCTGCTGTACCAAAATATCAGGAAGCTCTCCGCTTTGTAACGCCATATCAATGGCCTGAGCATAATTATCCGTATAAAGCTGATAATCGACCTGGATGTTATCCGTGTTACTTGCATTGTATTCGTCAACCTTATTCTGAACATAAGTGGCGTCGTGCCGGTCTTTGGACCAGACCTTAATGATAGTTTTCTCCCCACCTGTTGACGGAGCCTTTTCCGCTTCTGTCTGAGCAGCCGTCTGCCCACCTGCTGCCGCTGTTGTGGCATCTGTTTTAGCCCCTGAACATCCGGTCAACGTTCCTGCCGCCATTAGTCCTGCCATCAGAATGCCGCTTAATCTCCTTAATTTCATCCCTTTAACCTCCCGTGTTTATTTATGGACTCATTTTACGAAAAAATGGCTGTTAAGTAAATGCAATATCTGACGGTCCCATGTTTAAAATCTGTTTATGTTCTTCATGTTATGCTGATCGCAAACTGACAGAGTCATAGAACTCATTGACATGCCGGCATCGTGCTCTTATAATAATATTATTACAATTGTAAGAACAGGAGACCGCATATGAATCAACTGCCGCAAATATCCGAAGCAGAATATGAGGTAATGAAGGTGCTATGGAATGATGCCCCCATCAGTACCAACGAAGTGACGGACAAACTGGTGAAGACCACCAACTGGAACCCAAAAACCATTCACACACTCTTAAAAAGACTGGTCCAAAAGGGGGCTGCCACCTACCGGAAGGAAGGCCGTGTTTTCGTCTATACCCCGCTCGTGGAAAAAAAGGAATATTTAACAAAGGAAAATGATCATTTTTTAAACCGCTTCTACAACGGAAAGATATCAAGCATGGTGACCAACTATTTAAACAGTGATTATGTATCAAGCGAAGACCTGGCAGAGCTGAGAAAGCTACTTCTGGGCGGACAGGAGGAGGAACGCTGATTATGCCCGATTCTTTTATGACACGCCTTTGTCTTAACAGCGTGGTCCTGATCATTTTGCTTGCCGCAATCCTGCTGGCCAGGAAATTATTAAACCAACAGCTGACTGCAAGAATCCGGTACAATCTGTGGTTCCTGTTTCTGGTTGTGCTGGCCGCCCCATTTCTGCCCTGCTCTTTTCTCTTTCCCGGATATGCATTTAACCTGCTGCGGATTTTGGGCGGCTCCTTTTCGCCTGAGCATGCAGGTGCCTTAGGGGCTGCCTATAAGACCGCGGCAGCTACTGAATATTTCCTTCAGGATTTTTCTGTTTCCGTAAGCCGTGCAGCGCATACGGGCCTTCCTAATGTTTTAACTGGTATCTGGATCACCGGCATGGTATTAATGGCTGGTTTTCATATCCATTCCAGCAGGAAAATCAGGCAGCTGAAAAAGTCCTCTCTTCCCCTTCAAAATAAGGAGATACGGGAGCTATTTACATCATGTATGGAAGAATCGGGTATTAAAAAAGAAATACCGATTTATAGCAGCGCTTATATCTCCTCTCCTATTGCGGCCGGATTATGGAACCCCTGCATCATTGTTCCTATTAATATGCTTTCGGAGCTTTCCAAAAAAGAGATCCGGTATATCCTTCTCCATGAGATTTTACACTGCAAACATAAGGACCTTCTGGTAAACAGGCTTATGGCTTTGGCTCAGATTATCTACTGGTTCCATCCCTTTGTCTGGTTTGCTTTTAAGGAAATGAGAAGCGATCGGGAGATTGCCTGCGATTCATCCGTCCTGTCTTTGCTGGATTCGGACAGCTATCTGGATTATGGAAGCACGCTCATAAATTTTGCGGAAAAGATATCCTTATTTTCTTATTCCGCCGCCAGAATCAGCGGTTCGAGGAAAGAGATAAAAAAGCGCATTCTGAACATTGCTGGTTACCGCAAAGAATCCAGGTGGCGTGAGGTGAAAAGCAGAATCCTCTTTACTGTGATTGCAGTACTGGTGCTGGGCTGTATTCCGGTATTGTCTGCGGATGCTTATACTGGTACAGAATACGACTTTACAGCTGAAAATGTAACCACGCTGGATTTATCCTCTTATTTCAAAGGATACGATGGCTGCTTTGTTCTGTATTGCCTAGATTCGGGACAGTACTGCATCTATAACCGGGAAGTCGGAACAAGGAGGGTTTCCCCAGATTCCACTTATAAGATTTACAGCGCCTTAGCCGCTCTGGAAACTGGAGCCATAACTCCGGAAGCTTCCCTGCTTTCCTGGGACGGGACCAGTTACCCTTTTGAAGCCTGGAACCAGGACCAGACTCTTGATACTGCCATGAAGCGTTCGGTTAACTGGTATTTCACTTCCTTGGATGAAATGACCGGGCTGCCTGGGTTGAAACAATATTTAGATGCCATCGGCTATGGAAACAGGGACTTATCCGGCGGAATAGGGCGTTATTGGCTCCAATCTTCGTTAAAGATTTCACCGGTGGAGCAGGTGAAGCTTTTAGCTCGTTTCTATCAGGATGAACTTCCATTCAGACAGGAAAATATAAAGGCGGTAAAAGAGTCCTTACTCCTTTCTTCTTCCAATGGTGCTTTCCTGTACGGGAAAACCGGGACCGGGAACGTGGAAGGGGAAAATGTAAACGGCTGGTTCATCGGCTTTGTGGAGACCGGAGATGAAACCTATGTGTTTGCAACAAATATTCAGGGTGGGGCTCAGGCGAATGGAAGTACGGCAGGAAAAATTACATTGAATATTTTAAATGATAAAGAAATTTATAGTCAATTACCATAAAAGGGCGGGCGTACCGGGGATTAAAGTTGCAGCAGCCCTTTGTTTTCCAGAAAAGTGTAGTTTACCTCGCTTTCGTAACTGAAGTCAGTTTTGTCCGTTATTCTCCTTTGCTTTAACTCCAATAAGTATTTGTTAAATACCTATATCCATTGATTTTTATAGGTTTTCTTACTTTTTTTATATAATTTTCTCTACGCTCATGGAAAAATACAAGTAACACACAAACATCTCATTTACAAACGATATAGAAAATTTATGTCTACTAAATACCTTCAGATTTCTTTAAAACAATGAACTGCCTGATTCTAATTGAATCAGGCAGTTCTAGTTTGGGATACTCCCCGAGAAAACTGATTTTAAAATATTTTAATGCTGTACATTGTAATTAACCTATTTCATAACCTTTTTCAATCCATACTCTTCTGGAGTTAACCCATCTTTCCAAATAGTTTTTGAATCATAAATAGAAGATGTAAAATCACATTGTTCTATCTCCAGATAATCCATTATTGCACCACAGAAATTGCATGCAATAAACTTAGAGTTTTTTAATATGACATTTGATAAAATAGCTCCAGCAAAGTTTGCCCCTTCAAAATCACTATGTAAAAGTAAAGCGTGGTTCAAAGAAGTTTGCTGAAAGCTGGAGCCTTTAGCATCTACCATGATAAGTTTAGCTTCAGCCATTTCAGCAAAATCAAACTTAGATTCATTTAATTCTGCTGAACGAAAATCGCAATTAATAAGGTTCGCTCTAGTCATATCTACTCTTGATAACAAACATCTGTGAAAATCTCTATTATTTAGTTGCATGCCTACCAAAGAATCAGCATTAATAAATATGGGTTCATCATGCATCCTATTTATCAACAATTTTATAACCTCCTCTACTTCAATGTATTTATGGTTAAGGTACACAACAATCTTCTTCGCATATACTATAATCGGTAAAGGATTATTTAGCTTCTCTCCCTGAATCAGAGTAGTAACACAATACTATTTTTATAGATCGGCATTATGCGGTGGTCAATTTAGTGTACTCAAAACTACACAAATCATTTTCAAATTTCTTCAATTTCCTATTAACTTTTATTTGCACGCTATCTATTGCCCCAGTCAACAGAATCAATAAAAATCTTAATCCACTCTATCACCTTATCAATTCTAGCTCCCGTCCACTGCTGTATCCCTATTTCAACACCAGCAATCCTGCTTGCTATATATCTGTGATTACCATCAACTATAATATTACCATCAACCTTTATTGGTGGAATATTGATTTCTCCTTGTAAAATTCTATCAACATAATTTTGAATAACAGGCAGACTAACACTTGCCTGTTGGGTCTGAAGTGGAACATCCTTCATAGTATCTCTTATTAGTTCTTCTGTTACTACAATTTGATTTTGTGGATTTGCTGCCCACTTTGTAACCTCACCAATACCTGCTGCTCCAGCAGTACCAGCCACTGTTGTTGCACCAAGGCCAAGACCTGACGCAACTGCACCAGTTGATGCAAGTACACTGCCAGTAACACCATATGCAAAAGCTGCACCTCCGGTTAGCCCGACTGTACCTCCGATTGCAGCACCTTGAACTACTGCTTTCCAGGAAAATTTGCCATTAAGTGATGAAGCTATTCCACCTGCAATTGCTCCAGCTGCTAAACCGGCTAGTCCTGCAACTACCAAAAATGGAAGTACAAAATGTCCACTAGGATCAGTATAAAATACAGGATTGTTATGACAATAAGTATACAGATTAAGTGATAATGGGTCAAACACTTCTTGCTTATTTGGTAATTGATTTTTAACACATTGAAGCGTATCCTCACTTGTAAAACGCCCAGTCACAGATCTATAATTCCTTGCTCGTAAGTAGTAAGTATTTGTCTCTAAGTCCAGATACTCCCCACAATACCGGAACGGATTCTCATCCTCCTTATCTAGGTTTCTCTCAACTCCAAAAGCATCATACTCATATGAGGCTTTGCACGTTCCGCTTTGACTCCACAGTTGGGTTACATCCCCATGTTCATTCAATATATAGTAGTATACCACACGGTCTATTTCACTGGCAACCAAATTGATTCCCCTTAAATAGGTTTTAATCTTGCTGCTGTCAGTCATTTCTGCTACAATATCGCTTCCATCCCAGCAATACAAGTTCGTTTTTCCCTGACTTTCGGTCAGTTTCCTCACCTGGGTGCTGTGGCGCAAGCCATCTCCCCGGTATTGATATGTAATCTCGTTGTTATCTTGGTTTATCCGGCTTAGTTGGTTGAATCCATCATAATGTCTCCACTCATAAACGGTTGGCGTCTTCTTTTGATAGTCCCCCGATAGCTTGACAATTCCCGGATAGTCTGGGGTTGGCGCTGTTTTCTCCCAAATCCGGAAGGTTTCGTTCCCATTATCATCATAACGATACCGATACGTTTCCGTTGTTTTCCCCTGCTTTTTTGTCTCCTTTTCCAATCGATTGTTCAAACCATACTCATAACCAGTAACACTGACCAGCTCATCCTTTGTTCTTCCTTCCACCATCATTTTTATACGGTTGGAATAAACATCATAGGTATAAAGAGTCCGCTTCCAGCCGGAATAATCTTCTTCTGTCAGACGACCCAGCCGGTCATATTGATATGATATGGTGACTGGGGAAGAACCGGCTTTGTTAATCTTACTTAGAATGTTCCCAGCCACATCATAGCTGTATTCCCATGCAGAAATCACGGTTCCCTGTCGTTTATTCTCTACAGATATTACCCTGTTGCCATCATTATACTTATAATTGGTTTCCATACTGGACTGCGGATATCGGAGAGTTTTACGGTTGCCTTTTTCATCATATTCGTATTCAGCCAGTATCACCCCGGCAGCATTACTTTTCCTTATCTGCTTTAGACGATATAAATCATCATACACGTAATACAGACTGACATCCGGGCTTGCATTTCCTTCGCGGGTTAGTTGAAAGGACTGGCGGTTTCCATATAAATCATATGTATAATCTTTGCTTATATTTCCCGGATCTTCCTGGCGGGTCAGCTGGCCTTTACGATTGTAGCGGTACTTCGTCTCCAATACGACAGTTTGTTTCCCTCCCACGAATTCCCGGCTGACTTCCCGGATTCGTTTGCCATTCTTACCATAGGCATACTCCCGCTCACTGACTGTCATTCCATCAGGAGTTCTCTTTTGCACGGTTTCCTTTATCAGATGTTCCAGGGCATCATGCTGATAAACGGTCTGGTCCTTGTTCCTGTCCGTTTTCTTCTGCAGTCTTCCAGCTTTGTCATACTCATAGTATTCCGTACAACCGCGGGAATCCGTCATTGTCGTAACATTTCCAAAGCGGTCATAGGCGTATCTTGTTACCTCTCGCCCTTCGCCGGATGGGGTATCCCCGGTCCTTCTTAGAATGACCTGATTCATCGCATCATACCAGCAGGTGGTCTTGATCCAATTGCCCGGGCTTAGGTATTGGTAAGTTTCGGTTAATCGGTTCCTGGCATCATAAACGTACTGAATTTCCTGCCATCCATCTTTTTGTGCCTTCTTTTCCCATATGATATTTCCGGCTCCATCATAGTAATATTTTACAATTCGGTTGCGGTGGTCAAATGGCGCGGTGACTTGAACTAGGCGTCCTGCCTTATCGTATTGAAATTCGGTTTTCTTTCCAGCTTCATCCCAATGGAATCGCTTATTACCTAACGCATCGTATTGAATGCTGGTAATTCTATCCTGACCGGATTCCGTCCGTGTGGTCTTTACGACCCGTCCTGCATAATCGTACTCCCAGCGTTCCACTTTGTTGCCGGCGTCTATTTTTCGGATCTTGTTACCTGCATTATCATATTCGTAGGTAAATATCCTCTCTCCAACTAAAAGTTCCTTCCGGACCTGGCCTTTCTGGTCTTTATAACTTTCTGTCACGATATCCGGGGCCGATGTGTCTCCTGTTACTTTTTTAAGCTCACGAGAGTATTTCCTGCCATCTGTCGGATCAGTAAATATTTCATTGTATTCATAAGTTTCTTCATATCCTGCCTGGGGAATCGCCCGGGAGATAACTCTGCCAAAAGAATCATAATCATAACACTCCGTCTTTCTTATATTGCCTTCTTTTATGCCATTTCCATCGTATGTGATTACTTTTGTCAATTCCCCCCATGAATTATACTGGAAATCCTGCAGTACTACATCAGTGGAAGATAGTTCATTGAATACAGCCAGACAGACCTGACTAACCTGTCCGAATGGTGTATACTGAATCCGCCTTTTCTGGTGGTTTGCGTCTGTTTCTGTAATATAATTTAAGCTGTCATTATAGTTGGTTTCATTTACCGCCTGCTGGCCATTTACCATAGGTTGAATCTCAGCTTCCACTCGTCCCAATGCATCATATCGTGTGGTACTGACCTGATTTCTGGAATCCTTTTTATAAATAAGACGTCCCCAATTATCATATTGAAACTCTTCTCTTATGGGAGCACAGAGACTGCCATCTGCATCTATAATGCCGGTTTGCTCTTTTGATATAAAGTTATGTGTGTATCTGCTATGAGTACTGGAAGGAGAACTGTAGGTATAATTAGTTTCGACATAGGTATCTGATTGTTCCAGGTCTCCGCTTCCTGTCAGGATATACCTTTTTTCGCTGGTCACGCGGTAACGATTGTTTGTATCCGTATAATCATATCCTGTTTTTTCTTTTAAAACTCCATTTTGATAGATTTTATGACATTTGATTAACCTGTAATCCGCATCAAGCTCATTCACTTCTCTGATCTGGTCCGAACCTTTTGTTCTTATTGTCTCAGTAACAATGCTGTAATCACCATAAGTTGTATTGATTTCCTGGTTAAGGGAAGGATCATCCGTATATTCTTCAATAATCCGGGTAACATTTGCTTTCTGATCACCAGAATACGTCCAGAAGGTTTTCTTTTCCAAATCGACTGATTCATTATTCCTGTCAAATGTTTGATTAACTTCTGATGTGATTAGTCTATTGCTATATGTATATTTGCTTCTTGAAACAAGTATCTCCTGATGCTTAACTTCCTTTGTTGATAGCTGTCCAAATTGATCAAACTCATGTTTTTCCAGAATATCCGGGCGATTTTTTACTTCTGCATATTGGATATACTCACCTAGCGTGCGGTCAACTCCAGTGTCAAGCGTGTAATCGTATTCTCTCCGGTTGTATTCGGTATCACCCACGACATCTCTTTTCATCGTTAATACAAAATTAGTTATTCTTCCACCAACATCATTTTCAATACTAATTTCCTTGCCATATATAAACTGCGTTGTTGCATGATTTGGGTATGTTATACTCTTTAGAAGAAGATAATGACGTGCCTCTGTTCCAGGATTACCCCATAATTTGCTCTTGGAACAATATTTCATAGACCCCTTGTACTCTTCCGGATCATAGTAGTCATACCAAGTATTGCGGCCTGCAGAATTGGTTACTGCGACGAGTCTAAGTGGCGATGCTTGTTCAATATGGTAGGTGATTTCACATGCTTTTCCAGCATTGCTATCCGGCAATTTCCAGACAAGTCGTCCGTCGCTGGTTTTCTCCAAGCGGATTTCTTGTCCCCAAGTGTCCACAATCACCATTCCACCATCATCATTCAAACTATAACAAATTACATTTCCAAACTTATCACTTCGGGCTACCAGTGTAAAAAACATTGGTATTATTTTATCCCGTTCATTATCATCTCCATATAAACTTTTAAAATAATCCCTATTTCCATTCTTATATTCAATGATGAGGTCATAATCTTTGGTAACATTAGCAGCATAAGGATGCTGAATTGTATCTGATCTGGTAATCACAATAATATCTTTCAGGCTATGATTTGCGAATCTGTCTTCCGATCGACTTATTTTTAAACTTCTTCCGTCTTCAAGATGCAAAATATAATCGTAGCCAGGAAGTCCATATATAATAGGAGGCATAGGATCAGGGAGGGTTAAATAAGAGCACTTGAGATATGACACTGTCTCAATGGAGGGTAAGACAAAAGACCAACCATATCCCAAACCATATCTAGTAGTATAAAAGATGTTTTTTTTCGAACCTGTTTCTATTTTATCTTCTATAAATGGAGCCATATCCTCTAAATTTGCGCAACCAGAGTCATAGCGCCTGGCAATAGTTACGTCAAACCCATCTCTTCCAGGCAATACAAAATCTGTTGTCTCATATTGTACATTACCAGTGTTTAATTGCACATTTACCTGGTTTGTTTCAAAATAGCTAAACGGGGATTCCGGATACTGTTTTACATCAGAAAATTCTACCTCTTCTGCAGGAAGCTCTGCCCGGGTAATCAGTGCTTTCTGAGTCTTTACCTCTTTCTCTTCTCCAAATGACGCATCCTTTTCTATCTTCGTATCAGATGTTTCCCCTTCACTTTTATCAATAAAATCCTCTATAATTCTTTTTTCGTCCATTTAACACCTTCTTATCTTAAAATAATGACACTTCTGCATTACCGGTTCCTTTGGCGACAAATTCTGCCAATGCAATGGAACCACTGAAGCATTCGTTTTCATTTAACTGTCTGGTTGACTGAAACCATACTTTTCCTGGAACACTGGAATTTATTCTTAAATTTTCTTCCGGATAATTCCCGGGAGCTTTTATGTTTCTGAGACTTCCTGCGGCAAAATTGGTTAATTCCAGTAAATATGGATTATATTTAAAGTTCATACGGACTTTGTCCAGACCTCTGACTTCTTGAGCTTTTAACAAAACTACATAACGCTTCCCGGACTTTACTGGATATTCCATGGTACTGCTTCGATAAAATATAGGAATCACTGGTAATTGATCTGTCGTTAAATAATCCGATTCATCATCTTGGGAATCATATGCTTTAATACGGTATATTGCATTGAATGCCCCTATAGGGATGGAATCTGTCATTCCCCAGTGTTCTTCAATCTGTTTCTGCGTATCCAGTTCATGAAAGGTCAATTCTTTTCCTTCCCATTCGTCAAACGTCAGCCATCTGGAGTCAATACTCTCCCATGAGAGGCCAGGCAGCGTCATCTTCTCCCCTTCTTCCCATGAATGTCCGGAGTTTTCTAGGCTAGTCCAGGTTTTATTAAGCTTGTCCAGCTCCAGCCAGGTACACCCCTGCTCAATGCCGGGCCGTTCATCGCCGGGACCGTTCAATATTTCAAAACTGATTTCCTGACTTTCTAACTGCTGCCAGGTATGCGAATGGTTCTCAAGCTGCGACCAGCTTAACTGCTCATAATCCAGGCGTTCCCAGTGCTGACCTTTGCCTGTTCTGGTTTCGATTTGATACCAGGTGAGGGCATCCTGATCATGCCTGCTCCATGGATCATTGGTACTGTCAATATTATCCCAGGTGTATCCTGATAGGGCCTGTAAAAAAGATTCATTAAATACCCGTTCTACAATATAATTTTTATATGCTTCCACCCCTCCCCAGCTAATTTGTGCTTGTTCTCCCTCGTGGAGAGTAGGGATATGTAAACATTCTGGTCGGTTCATAATTAATAGGTTTCTCCTTTCATTTACTATTTGTAATTTTAGTTTTGTTTCATAATTGATTGTATTTGGAGTTTTTCGTCTAGTACTCGGCACTAGTATTTTGTCGTGATTATGATATTTTCCGTTTTAGATTTTTTGCCGTATTTCGTTTTTGGGCAATTGACTTAACTAAATAGTGATTTAATAACTAAATTAAATAACGCTGGTGGAACCTTGACAGGTAATCTTGTAATGCAAAAAGATGTTCCAATCTTTGAAATGATGGTAAATAGCTCTTTGAAAGGGCAAATTCGGAAAAATGCAAAAGCCAGTGTAGACTACGGAACCGAAATAGTTGATATAACTGGAAATGTGCAAACCACTCTTTCTATTAGAGATGGTAATCTAAGGCTGATAAAGTTGGTTAATGGTGTTCAGATAGGTTATGTTGATATAGCAAGTATACCTTAAAATGATCATTTACATTAGGGGCACTATACACATTACTTCAAAGGTCTGACCAGCAGTTATGGCCACACCAGAGCGGTTATATAAATATATCCCACCATCAGTACCTATCCAACCTGCTAATACGTAATTGGTGACCGTTCTTGCCAATATAGTTCTAGTCCTGTTTGGTGCTTGGGACAATTTGCCAAGGTACCGTTGAGTATTGATAGCATTATCAATAAGAGTTTTGATGGATAGATCTATATACATTATACCGTCCTGTTTATATGATGTATTTGCAACTAATTCTGTATCTACACCTACTGTAAAGGTTAAATTTGTTTTTACTAAATCACTATTTAATTTAGTTATCTTCTCATTAATGATAACATTATCATTGACAAAATCTTGTCTCACCGGCTTATCCGATGCTTCCCACATATTTAATCCTAATGATGTTTTATTTGTACTTGACATATTATTTCTCCTCTTTTAATTTGAATTTTGCTTGAAATTTCTTCTGATTATTTAATTGTTACATACATATTGCCACGAAACAATCTCATATTTCATATAGCTTTTTCGAACATACGTTCTATTGTCGACAACTAGATTATAATACTCTAAAATCCTATTGTCAATACTCATTCGAACATACGTTCTTTTTTATGTATTAAAAGTTAATCTTCCCACTCAACCAGACAAAATAAAATGCATAAACATACACTAAAACCCCAGTTTTTATACTCTTAGGGACCTTTTGTGTATGCTTATGCATAGTCTTCTAATAACAAATCAATAATAAAAACGAATCCTAACTAAAAAAAGAAAAGAACATCCCAAATTCAAACCATTACGCCATCCCTCTTTTCACCGCCCTCCTGGAATATAAGAATTCAATATAGCTTTGTCCTTTCTCACCACATATCCGCTTCCTCCCCGATCCTTCACATCCTCAGTCATACTAACAAGAAGAATGGGAGTCTCCAAATTTGGATCCGTTGTAAAGACAGCAAACCATCCAAGCTCCGTCCCGGTTCTGTCGTCTTTTGATGCTTTAATTTCAGCCGTTCCCGTCTTTCCCGCAAGCCCAATATCATTTCGGTAAGCCGCGTGCCCGGTCCCGTGTACGGAACTGATCACTTTGCCGAGAGCAGTCTGTATCCTATCTGCAATCTCCGGGGAACATGCCCCTGGCAGCCAGACTTCCGGCTTTGGCTCCTCTTTGTACTGCAGATACGGTTTCATTACGTTTCCTTGATTGGCAAACATGGTATAAAGCGAGGCTAAGTGTATGGGATTAACTAACATCTGACCCTGCCCGTAACCACTGTCCGCCAGCTGAACCTCAGTTTCGATCCGTTCTGTATTGGAGTATTGAGACTTTGTTACAGATATATCAAAAGGAATCTCCTGATTAAATCCCAATTTATCCAGGCCAGACATGAAATCATCATAGCCGATTTTTAAGGCAGCCTTTGCAAAATAAATGTTATCCGAATAAATAAATGCGTTTTCCAATATAACTGGGCTGTAATCATGAAGGGTAGTGACATAGTAATTCCCCCAGCTTTCATCCTTTCTCCAGCTTAACCCTTCCCCTCCAAAATCCTCGTTAGGGTCAATCGCTCCGGTAGAAAGTCCGATGGCACCAGTTATGGGCTTAAAAGAAGATCCCGGGGCAAACCTCTGGCGGAACCGGTTGAACATGGGTTTTCTCTCATCATCATTTAAAGAAGCCCATTTCTCCTCAGACATTCCAAGGATAAAATCATTGTCATCGTAGGATGGCGTGCTGACAAGAGCCAGCACTTCTCCGGTATAAGGATTCATGGCGACCGTACAGCTCTTATCCTCTTTGAAGGTTTGATAAATCTCATCCTGAAGGGTGCTGTCAATGGTAAGGGTTATATCCTTTCCATCTACTCTCGGCTTTGCAGCCAGGGTTTTCTTAACGGTCCCGTAGGAGTCAGTAATGGTAATGGTCCGCCCATTGGTTCCTTTCAGTTCCTTCTCAAATAAGGCCTCCATCCCACTTCTTCCAATCACGCTGTCTGAAAGATAATCCTCCCCCGAATGCTTTTCAAGATCCTCAGCCGTAACATTCTGGACATATCCAACCAGATGGGCTCCACTCTCTCCCAACGGGTAATAGCGTACTTCCGTGTCTGTGATCAGGACTCCCGGAACCGCCAGTAGTTCATCCTGGAATTCTTTATTTTTAACATTATCCTCCCGGGGCTCCATGGAATTCAAATTAAGCTCATCTACTTTTTTAATGGTTTTTAGAGGTACAAAAGAATCTTCTTTCACCCACTTGGCTGACAGTTTCTTCCCGATTGCATCCGCAGATATTCCAAGAAGGTTCCCAAGAGTCTCCAGATCTCCGGCAGAATCCTCACTCATTTTTCCTGGAACCAGTCCTACGGAGGAAGCAGTGCCTTTTCCAGCAAGAAGCAGCCCATTCCTGTCAAAAACACTTCCTCTTTTTGCCTTGTCCGTTGATACTCTCACCTTATCGGAACGGCCAAGCTCCGGAAAGATCACACTGTCGTCCCACACCATCTGATAGCCTTTTTTCTTTTCCTTTCGGAACTTTACCTGATTGCTGAAGTTTATTTCTCCTGCAATACTGTCAAGGCTCATATTGTAGCTGACCACTGCTTCCCCGTCTTTTTCTGCTACCTGCCCGATCTGGGCGGTTATTCCGGAAGCCTCAATTCCCTCGTAGATATTTTTATGCCTGGTAATAAAATCCTCTTCACTGATATTTAGATGGCTCTGCTCATCTAACATCCCATACATATCCGTATAGTCTGCCTTAGAAAGGCATTCCACGTATTCCAGGAACAACGCATCCGGCGTTTTCCTTGATGCTCCGATTTTCCCCTGAATTCGAAAGAACAGAGCCGCCCCTGCTAAACCAGCCAGTAATATAAAAAGCGTACAAACAGTACTGAATAAAAATCTCTTTTTTCTACGTCTCATAGCTTACCTCCTGTTAATCTGTTCGCAGATTATTGGAAACGCCGGAAGCGGTCCCGGTAAGAATATTAGCAGGATCTTCCAGATGAAAGTAATAATTGAATATCTCTTTTCCTACCCCGACCACATTGCCGGAACTGTAGCCATTGGCGACCCTCACAGTTACGGCTATCTGTGGGTCTTCAAATGGGGCATATCCTATGAAAAGTCCGTGGTTTGGTCGGGTCTTGGATTCCTCTGCTGTTCCGGTCTTTCCGGCAGCATTCACTTTCAAGTCTTTTAAGGTTGCATTGGTTTTTACCAGCTCATTCATACCCTTAGCCACGTCATTCCATATATAGTCCGGAATTGAAACATTGGACTGAAGCACAGGCTTAAAAGACTGAATCGTATTGCCATCTGAATCTGTCACTTTATCAATCAGGGAAAGATCATAGCTATTCCCATGGTTGGCCAGTGTCGAAGTATACCGTGCAATCTGTGTTGTCGTATAGTTATGGGTTCCCTGTCCGATGGAAGAAGGTATGGCAAACCGGTCCGTAACATGTGGTTCCGCTTCTCCGATTTCAATACCTGTCTTTTTATCCAGATCCATCAAAACTGCATATTCCCGAAGCTTATCTAATCCCTTTTCTTCCGAAAACACCCCATCCTCGACCGTTCCCAGCCGGTATGTGATTTCGGACAGATAGACATTACAGGAATTTTTTAAGGCATCGGCACTGGAGAGAATCGGACCGTGTCCTGACCGTTTCCAACAGCGCAGAGGAGGCTGTACCTTATCAAATACACCGGTGCATAAGATACTGGTATCTGTACTGATAGCTCCTTCATTTAGCCCTGCAATTACCGTTATCGGTTTAAAGGTGGATCCTGGAGCCGTCAACTGGCTGGTGGCCCGGTTAAACAGGGGAAGGGATAAATCTGCTGCAAGCTTCTGATAGTAATCCGTATCCATTTGATTTGCCAGCCGGTTGTTATCATAGCCCGGGTAGCTTACACAGGCCAGCACCTGTCCGTCCTTGGGGCTAACCACTACAGCCGATCCGGAACAGGGGTTTAATGCAAGCTGTGCCGGGGTGATCTCCAGATTTTTTATTTTCTTACGGATAAACTGCCAGGCATTTAGCTGTCCGTTGGAAAGAAGGGCATAATCCGGATCCTCTTTTGATAGGATTCCCTGCTCATAAAGGAGTTTTTCCACATCCTCCCCGGATAACGTACCTTCTGTTAACATTGTCTGAAACATCAGTAAATCAAAACCGGAATCTTTCTTTAAACTGTTAAGGATCATTTCTTCCGTCAGACGACTACTGTTTTCAAGCGTCATATATTTTTCAGTGGCATCCACCTGACTTAAATCAATCCAGCCATTTGCAATGCATTCGGAAAGATACTGGCGGAAGCTTTTTTCCTCCCGGTCCCAGTCCCCGCTTTTATCGGAAAGAATCTTTTTCTTTCTTACTGTATCCAGCAGATAGTCATAATAGCCTTTCATCTCACTGCTTAAGGAGTCATACCCGGAGCCAGAAACATCAAAGGAATCAGAAAACTCCCTAAAGACCTGCTCTTTCTTATTCATAAACCTTTCATAGACGGCTTTCTCCAGATCCGTTGCATCCACTTCCTGTAACCGTCCGGTATCAATGACATGATTCTTTATTAATGCAAAATACACTTCATCCGAAGAAATCCGGATCTGGGAGGCATCGGATGCTTTTGGCATATCTGCCCTTTTGCTCTCTGACATATTGGCAAGGAGAATACCGGCAATCTGCTGTTCCAGCATCTGATAAACTGCATTCTGCAAATCCATGTCAATGGTTAAGTAAATATCGTTTCCGCTTTTGGGCTCACTGGTAATTTCCGGGTCCGATTTCCGGTTTCCAACGACATCCGTATAAAACTGTTCCATACCATCCTGGCCCCGAAGCCGGTCTTCCATGGACTTCTCAATTCCACCTTTACCTATGGTAGACTGGTTCGTGTAGACGGTACCTTCCCGATTCCCTGCTTCCAGTTCATCGGCAGAAATTGGCCCGGTATACCCTAATATGGAAGAAAGGCTATCTCCTCCATAGTAAACGCGGATGCTGCCCTCCTGGATATCCGCCCCCGGTAGACTGCGTTTCTTTTCCAACACCGCCACCATCGTTTCCTCAGTCACATCCGAGGCGACCAGATATGGGAGGTATTTGCGGTATGAATTTAAGGAAAGGCCGTAGCGAATGTTTGCTATCTGCAAAATCTCCTTAGGGGTAAGGGTATGAGGAAGTCCGTATTGATCCTGTTCTTCATCTGTATAAGTATTCTCAATCAGGTACTTTTCCTTGCTGCAAAACTTTTTCATGAGTTCTTCCGCTGTTCCGGCTTTTTGTTCTTCTGTTAATTCATCCACAGTACTCTTCCCATAAAAATCAGCTTTGAAACGGCTAAGCTTCCACCCATCTTCTGTAAACTCATAGTTTCCCTGTTCGTCCACAGATATCGGCAAAATGGTATTCAGTTTGTTTTCGTCCTGAACCAGGCGGATTAACTGATAGGCAATCCCATTCAAGGACCGCTGACGTTCTTTGTTGGACCTGTAATTCTGAGAATCTTCCAAGGTAATATCATAGGAAAGCCGGTTAGAAGCCAGTAAATTTCCATTCCTGTCATAGATATTTCCGCGGCTTCCGGCAAGTCTCTGGGTCTTCATAATGGAACTCATAAACTCTTCCTGATTTGCTGCCCCCTCCAGGATCTGAAGACGGTACAACCGTGTAATAAGCACCAGAAACAGAAATCCGAAAAAAACACCCAGGATCGCCAGTCTTGGAATCCGGTCCTCCTTTTTCCATAATTTATGATTAAGCAAAATGGTTCTCCTTTAATCTTACATTTGTAAGATTTCATTATACACGGATTTAGTTCTGATGTAAACTTTTTTTTATAAAATCACATCTGATCAGTTTCATCCCTCCTTTTACCCTCCCCACTCATAGATCCTTGCATATGAGAATAAATATAAGTAATATTGTAGGTTAAAAGAAAGGATCGAACCATGGCCCAAACCGATAATTTCTATACACTGAAGGGCTACTCCCTTTTGGAGCATACGCAAATCACCTCTTCCATGGAAGATTATCTGGAAATGATATGCAGGATCCATCGTGACGGCCAGCCTGTCCGCATCAAGGAGCTGGCGGAATGCCTGCATGTAAAGCCATCCTCCGCATCAAAAATGGTCGGAAACTTAAGGAAGCAGGGACTGGTGTGCTTTGAGAAATACGGCACCGTTTCCTTGACGGAGGAGGGCCTGGAGCTGGGAGAATATTTATTATTCCGTCACGATGTCCTCCGCCGTTTTTTCTGCTACATCAACCAAAATTCCAATGAGCTGGAGCAGGTGGAAAAGGTGGAACATTTCATTGAGCCGAAAACTGTGTATAATATTGAAAAATGGCTGGATAAGTTTACATAGAAACGCTTGTGTGATTTTATAATTCATCGTATACTATAGCATAACACGAACATTTCTAAGGAGGACAAACACATGGATAAGATTAAGATGACAACCCCCATCGTCGAAATGGATGGCGATGAGATGACCAGGATTCTCTGGCAGATGATCAAAGACCACCTTCTGCTGCCATTTATTGATTTAAATACAGAATACTACGACCTGGGCCTGGAATACCGTGACAAGACAAACGACCAGGTGACCGTTGACTCCGCCAATGCCACCAAAAAATATAAGGTCGCCGTCAAGTGTGCCACCATCACTCCCAACGCAGACCGTGTAAAGGAATACAGCTTAAAAGAGATGTGGAAAAGTCCCAACGGCACCATCCGGGCAATCTTAGACGGAACCGTGTTCCGCGCTCCCATTGTTGTCAAGGGAATCGAACCATGTGTGATGAACTGGAAAAAACCTATTACCATAGCAAGGCATGCTTACGGTGATGTATATAAAGGATCTGAAATGAAGATCCCCGGAACCGGTAAAGTAGAACTTGTCTATACCGCAGAGGATGGAAGCGAAACACGGGAGCTGGTCCATTCCTTTAACGGTCCCGGAATCGTACAGGGAATGCACAACTTAAATGATTCCATTGAAAGCTTTGCCAGAAGCTGTTTCAATTACGCGCTTGACACCCGTCAGGATGTATGGTTTGCCACTAAGGATACCATTTCAAAGAAATACGACCATACCTTTAAGGATATTTTCCAGGAAATCTTTGAAGCCGACTATGCGGACAAATTTAAAGAGGCCGGTATTACCTATTTCTACACCCTGATCGATGACGCAGTCGCCCGAGTCATGAAATCAGAAGGCGGCTATATCTGGGCATGCAAAAACTATGACGGCGATGTAATGAGCGATATGATATCATCTGCATTCGGATCTCTGGCCATGATGACCTCTGTCCTGGTATCTCCGGATGGGGACTATGAATACGAGGCCGCTCACGGAACCGTACAGCGCCATTACTACAAGCACTTAAAGGGAGAAGAAACTTCCACAAACTCCGTTGCCACCATCTTTGCATGGACCGGGGCATTAAGAAAGCGGGGAGAACTGGATGGAAACGCAGAACTGGCTGCGTTTGCAGATAAACTGGAGAAGGCGACCATTGATACCATCGAAGCCGGTGAAATGACAAAAGATCTGGCACTCATTACTACCATTCCTAATCCAATAACATTAAACAGTGAGGAATTTATAAAGGCCATTGCAAAACGGCTGTAAAAATACCTGGTTTCAAATAAACTAAGACAGAAAAAGAAAGCCGCATAATCAGCTGCTTTCTTTTTCCTTTCAGGAGGTATATAATTATGGAATATAAACCAAAAGAAGTCCTGTTAAAAAACGGGACCCCCTGCCTCTTAAAAAGTCCCGGTCCGGGCGACGCATCCGCTATCTTAAGACTCATGAGCCAGACCTCAGAGGAAACCAGTTATATGTCCAGGTACGCAGATGAGATTAAAATCTCCATCCACCATGAACAGGATTTTCTCTCCTCCCTCCTTAGAAGCCAAAAAGATTTGATGATCTGCGCCGTGGTAGACGGGAAGATCATTGCAAATGCCGGAATCAACCCCATCGCATTATATGAACGTTACGCCCACCGGGCCACCTTTGGCATCTCCATATGCAAGGCATACTGGGGGCTTGGGATCGGTTCCCATCTCCTTGAAGCGATCATAAGGGGTGCCCGGGAAATGGGCTATGAGCAGCTGGAACTGGAAGTTGTAAGTGAAAACGAACGAGGTCTGGCTCTTTATAAAAAGTTCGGTTTTGAAATTTACGGTACCAGAGAGTACTGTTTTAAATATCGGGATGGAAGTTATGCATCCGCCCATCTGATGATGGTAAGGTTTTAAAAAATTTACATATTTTTCCTAAATCTCTGTTCATATCATTATCAAAATGATATAATGAAGATTATTATATAACATCTTGGTAATGGAAGGATCCCTGATATGAACTTAAGACATCTTACTATCTTTAAAACGGTGTGTGAAGAAGGCAGCATCACCGGAGCAGCCAAAGCGCTGTCCATGACCCAGCCAGCCATCTCCCACGCCATCAACGAACTGGAAGAATCCGTTGGTTCTCCTCTGTTTAACCGTGTATCCAGAAGAGTGGTCATCAATGAAAACGGTAAATTTTATTTGTCTAAGGTCATTCCTCTCCTGGAATTGTATCAGGATCTGGAAAACTACTCCGGCACCCTGCATCTGCAGGCCCCCTTACGGATCGGCTCCTGTGTAACCCTTGCCAGCTACTTACTTCCCAAAGTGGTGTCCCGCTTTGCCCTGACAAACCCTGATACCCAGCTAAAGGTCACTGTTAATAATTCCCTTGAAATCACAAGTAAGCTATTAAAAAATGAACTGGATATCGGTCTGATCGAAGGTGTCATAGGTGATGAACAGTTGGAGAAAATACCTTTTTCTTCCTATCCTATCGCAGTGATCTGCGCCCCCGGCCATCCTTTTGCAGATCGCCTTGCACAGCCGGTGGCACTGGACCGTCTGATTGAGGAGCCACTGCTTTTGAGAGAACAGGGCTGTACCATCCGGGATACTTTCGACTGTGCCCTGGCATTAAACAATTTATCGGCCGAACCACTCTGGTCCAGCACCAATTCGGATGTAATCCTGCAGGCAGTAAAGGAAAATATCGGAATCGGCATTGTTCCCAGGATTTTTGCCGATGAGTCTATAAAAAGAGGGGAAGTTACTGAGATAGAAGTGAAAAACTTAGACATCAGCTGTATGAATCATGTGGTGTTTCATAAGGATAAATTTCAGACAGAAGCATTCCAGGCATTTATTAACCTGGTGCTGTTCGAATAAAAGGCGCTCCATGGGGGATTTTATCCCTCTATGGAGCGTCATATATATTTCTTAACAAAATCAAGAAACACTTCATCAGGAAGAGATAAAGGCTGATCCTTATGATACAGCGCGTATATCTTTCTGGTGAGATTTATGGGATCCTTAAGCTTTAACTCTTTTATTACTCCGTATTTACGTTCTGTCTCAATAGCAAGGACCGATAATATTCCGATTCCCTGATTATCCACCACACATTTTTTTACCGCTTCGATGTTGCCGATGGCCTGGATGTTCCTCTTCGGGAAGTTCAGGCTTCCAGCTGACTCTAAATATTTCACAATGGATGAGCGGTGATTGGTGGTCATGAGGGTTTCTCCTACCAAATCTTCCAGCGTAACCTCATCTTTCCGGCTTAATGGGTTTTCTACGGATGCAAAAAAGACCAGCGGATCGTCCATCAGCTCCTCATACATCAGTGACTCTCTTTGCGGTGGGAAAGGCTGGCTCACAAAACCCAGAGGAAAAACCTTAGCTTCAATATCCTCAAAAACATTCTGAGTGTACTCTACGTGATTAACCACGGTCACAGACGGATATTTGGCGGAAAAAGCATGAATAATCGGCGGAAAGATATAAGTTCCGGGCGTACCGGAGCATGCTAAGCGTATTTCCTTGTTTTTCAGATTCTGGGAGGCGTATATCTCCTTTTCCGCTCCTCTCATGGTTTCTAAGACCGTCTCCACATAAGGCAGAAGCAGCTTCCCTTCCTTTGTCAATCCTATCCTGTTATTATCCCGTTCAAATAATATAGTATCAAAATGTTTTTCCAAGCTTTTCATGCGTATGGAAACAGCCGCCTGGGAGCAGAACATCTCTGAAGCAGTCTGGGTAAAACTATGGTTTCCTGCGACTTTTAAAAAGGTTTCCAAGGTTTCCAGATTCATAATCATTCTCCTTAAAGTCTTTTGCATAAAATATATTTATGGAGATTATAGCAAATTCACAAAATTATGTCAAATATTCTATTCTTAATAAACATTTCTTCCAACCCTATAAGATTATTTTATAAAGTCAAGGATTCCTCCCCTAAGAATGAAATAAATATAAAAATCTATCGTTGTACTTTTCTCTACAGAAATTTTACACTTAGGCTACAATAAGATATTGTAAGAAAGGAGATGCTGCCATGAATGAAGCAAAAGCAACATTGTCAGCACCAGAAATCAAAGTAAAAAAAGTCAAAAGCCCTTTTGAACTGAAAATGCAATTTTTCGGGCTTCCGGCCGCACTGATCGTATTCGGCCTATTCTATTCCACCCCGGTCCCTGTAGGACTTTCTTATGCAGGAAAGATGGCTCTGGGGGTATTCTTAACTGCCCTTATTTTATGGGTCACGGAAAGCATTCCGAATTATACGGTCTCCCTTCTTGTCATTGTGGCCCTTCCCCTACTTGGCGTCTGGGAAGAAGAAAAAGCCATGGGCGTGTTGGGCTATGAGGTTATCTGGCTGACCTTTGCGGCCTTTATCATTGCCTCAGGCATGGAAAAAAGCGGTCTTGCAAAACGGCTTGCCCTAAATCTCATAACCAGGTTCGGAAAAAGCGCAAACAGCATTCTGCTTCTCCTGATGGCAACCAACTTTCTGATTGCTTTTGTCGTTCCCTCCACCACGGCCCGGGCGGCAATGATGTTTCCCATTGTCCTGCTGGTAATCGAAGCATTCGGAACTACTATGAACG
>Ga0213824_1000769_pt1 | contig 21886 bp, 21 predicted proteins | sample MC6MC0906MG_FD_179892 | JGI IMG/M metagenome (GOLD analysis project Ga0213824, IMG submission 179892) | Enriched soil aggregate microbial communities from Iowa State University, Ames, United States - MC6-MC0906-MG | ecosystem: Environmental > Terrestrial > Soil > Unclassified | place: USA: Iowa...
CAGATCTATCACCGACGACGACTTGGTATTATAAATCAGCTTATTTCATCGATCAAAATTGGACAATCAAGCAAAATGCTGCACGAGCACGTCATATTGACCAAGGCATTTCACTTAATTTATATGTTCAAAATACGATTAAGGCGAAGGATTTATTGGCACTGCATATGAACGCTTGGGCGAGTGGTGTGAAAACGACATATTATGTACGCTCAACATCTGTAGAATTGCTAGAATGTGAGTCTTGTGCAAGCTAGGAGGAAGTAACGATGACAACGATTACGAAACGACAAATTATGGATAAAGAGGCGCCGAACCGTTCAACAGGGATTGTGAACGGTCGCTCTTCTAACATTTTAAACTGGGATGATGTGCGCTTTAGCTGGGCTTATCCAAAGTATAAAAAAATGCTTGGTAACTTCTGGACACCATTTGAAATTAATATGAGCAATGATGTGAAGCAGTTTCCTGAGCTATCAGCAGTTGAACAGGAATCATTTTTGAAAATAATTGGTTTACTAGCACTGTTAGACAGTGTACAAACAGATTTTGCTGGTAAAGTAGCAGATTATTTAACAGATTCAAGCTTAAATGCATTAATGATTATTTTAGCGCAGCAAGAGGTTATCCATAATCACTCTTATTCCTATGTGCTATCAAGTATTGTGAACAAAAATGAGCAGGATCATACGTTTGACTTTTGGCGTACGGAGCCTGTGTTAGAGCGACGCAATGATTTCGTTATTAAAGGCTACCATGCATTTTCGGAAGAGCCATCTGTTGAAAATATGCTAGAAGCGATTATCTATGATGTGATTTTAGAAGGTTTATTCTTTTATTCTGGCTTTGCGTTCTTCTATCATTTAGCACGCAATCAAAAAATGGTGGCCTCGTCGACGATGATTAATTATATTAATCGCGATGAGCAGCTTCATGTCGATTTATTCATCAAAATTTATCAAGAGCTATTAGCGGAATATCCTGAATACGATACACCTGAACGAGCAGCACGTGTACAGGAAATATTCCGTGAGGCCGTACAGCTAGAGGTAGATTGGGCCAATGAAGTGATTGGCGATAAAATTGATGGCCTCGATGTGGAAGATGTCCATGATTATGTGCACTTCTATGCCAATGTTCGTTGTAATCAGCTTGGCGTTGAGCGTCCATTTGAGGGCTATCGCAAAAATCCATTGAAGTGGGTTAAAGCTTACGAGGATGTTGACTTAGGAAAAACGGACTTCTTCGAGCAACGTTCTCGTCAATATGTGAAGGTTAATGTAGAAGATAACGGGTTTGATGATTTGTAATGCTAAATACACCTCAATGTTGAAATAACATTGAGGTGTATTTTTTTGAGCGTGCTCGGGGTAGGGGAAACGCTTAGGTAAAAGAAAGAACTGCTCGGGTTAAACTGCAATAAACAGTAGGGGTTGACTATATTATCGTACCAAACTATTTCTCACTAAAAATCGATCATTAAATGTAATCGGTACACCTTTCCCGTTCTTTTCGGCGTGAATATGTAAATGTGGTTCGCTTGTATTTCCCGAGTTTCCTACTTTCCCAAGTATTTGGCCCGTCGTTACTTTTTCTCCTTTTTCCACCACTATGCTGCCTTTTTGCATATGGGCTAATAAAACGGTAACATCATAGTTCTCACATGATAAGGCGACATGATTGCCCTCAGGGTTTTCTGGATCAGATTTAGGAGGAGGGAGATCAGGTAAACCATTTTGTATATTAACTACTTTTCCGTTACATGGACTATACAAATCCTCTGTGAATATTTGATACTTATCTAATTCTTCTGGATATAGTCCACTTGCGCGGGTTCCAAGCGTATTTAATTTTAAAATGTCTAACGCATATTTTTGGCCAGGATGGTCTTGATGATAGTTCATTAATACCTGATTGCCACCCTGTCCGACATAATAGGTGCCATTCTTAAGTGGGAAAGATAACTCAATTCCTTTTTCGGCTACTGTATAGCTTTTTACAATCAAAGCATTATAAGTACCAAAAACCAAAATAAGGACAATAGATGTACCAATTGAAAACTTTTGATTTAGAGTGTATTTTCTTGTAAACGGTAAATTCCTTATCCTTTTCCAAGAAAAAATGAAAGTGACAATCAAGAGAATCAACCAAAGAAAGCGAACATAATATCCGACCCAACTCCAGTTTCCTGCTTGAAATAACCAAATGATTAGTACTGTAGTCACCAATGAGTCCAACAACCATTCCAGTTTACTTTTAAAAGCAGCTTTCCATAGCGAAATAATAAAGCTGGCAGGCAATATGATGAGCAAACCAATGGAAAAAAAGATGGGAAACACTATTTCTCAACCTCCTTTCGATGTTTGGTGTGAGTTATAACATTTTTGGTAATATTTACTTTTCTCTGATTTTCATTCTATCATAGTGATAATAGTAATTGAACCTTTGCCACTGATCTTCCTTATAAGATAATCGAAAGCTGATAGCCTGAACAATTGCTACAGTAACTATAAACTACATAAAATATCAATCGTGTCCATAATATTACGAGACACGAAATTTAATTGCCGTTTGAGAATGTTTTTCAGTTATAATTAGAGCAGTTATGATTTATAAGAAACGGAGACGAAAGAATGCAGGCAATTAAACAGTTAGGAGGGTATTTAGGGCCCTATAAATTTTTCACCTTGATTGCACCGCTTCTTATGGTGCTTGAGGTGACGATGGATTTGCTTCAGCCGACCATAATGCAGCAGATGATTGATACGGGCATTGCCAATGGCGACAATCCATATGTATTGAAAATGTTCGTGTTGATGCTGCTAAGTGCTACGCTCGGACTTGTTGGCGGGGTTGGTTGTTCTTATTATAGTTCGAAGGCGGCCATCCATTTTGCCTCTGATGTACGTCAGTCACTTTATAAGAAAATGATGACGTATTCGGCAAAGGAACGGGAGGCTTTTACGACAGGGAAGCTCATTACGATATTAACAAGTGATGTGGAAAGTATTCAGCGCGCCTTTATGATGACGCTACGTATTTTTGTGCGTGGGCCTCTCTTATTTATTGGAGCGGTCATTATTGTTTTTGTGACAGCGCGTGAGCTATTTTCCATACTGCTTATGATCGTCCCAATTTTAATAATAGCGATGTACTTTTTCACCAAGTATTCAGGTGTCCTGTATCGCAAGGTTCAAAAGGCAATTGATGGAGTGAACACAAAGCTTCAGGAGAATTTAGCGGGGATTCGTGTCGTGAAGGCGTTCCGTCGTGAAACACAACAAACTGAACAATTTAGTGAACTCAATAATACGCTCACGAAACGTTTTATTACAGCAGAACAAATTGTTGGTGTTCTAGTGCCATTTACGATGTTTGTTGTGAATATCGGAATCGTAGCTGGACTTTGGCTAGGTGCTATTAAAGTGGAAGCAGGGACTTTGCAAGTAGGGGTTATTCTCGCTTTTATCAACTATTTAACGATCATTTTAAATGGACTTATGTCATCAAGCATGGTGCTCATGCATATAGCCCGTGCGATCCCTTCAGGTGAGCGTATCGTGGATGTCTTAAACAGAGAGGTAACGGTTAAGGAAGCTGAAAATGCGCTTACTACACCCATTCAAGGGGCTTTGGACTTTCAAAATGTAAGCTACCGTTATTATGAAACAGCTGAGGATGTCTTGAAAAATATTTCATTTTCGGCGAAAGCAGGGCAAACGGTAGGTCTAATCGGAAAAACAGGAAGCGGAAAATCAACGCTAGTTAAGCTCTTACCACGTTTATTTGATCCGACGTGTGGCGAAATACACTTAGATGGAAAGCCTCTTAAGGAATATGCATTACCAACTTTACGAAAACATATCGGCTTTACTTCTCAAAAAGCACTACTGTTCTCTGGTGCAATTGAAAACAATATCCGTCTTGGGAAGGAAGATGCAACTTTAGAAGAATTACAGCAAGCTCTTAATGCAGCATGTGCCACAGAATTTGTTGCGCGACTTGATAAAGGCTTAGCGCATGAACTTTCACAGGGGGCAACAAATCTCTCTGGCGGTCAAAAGCAGCGACTAGCATTAACGCGTGCACTTGTAAGACAGCCAGCTATTTTAGTGCTGGATGATACAACATCTGCTCTTGATAGCGCCTCTGAAAAACATGTCCAGCAAGCCATTAGCGATCAATATAAAAACACAACAACGTTTATCGTAGCGTCTAAAATTGCCTCTATTCAACAGGCAGACCTCATTTTAGTATTAGAGGACGGTGAGATTGTTGGTCAAGGTACGCATCAACAATTATTACAGAAAAATAATTCCTACCAAGCAATTTACGCTTCACAGCAAAAGGCTGGTGAACAATAATGAGTCAAAATCAACCAAAGCAAATGAGTTTTGGACGTGGACCACGTATGGCAGGACCAGCTGAAAAGGCTAAAAATTCAAAAGCAACGATCAATCGCGTGTGGCAATATGTGAAGCAACAAAAAACAGGGCTTTATTGCTCTATATTTTTTGTTGTGGCCTCTACATTTTTAAGCTTAGCGGGACCGTACTTAATCGGACATATCGTTGACGAATACATTATGAAAAAGGACATCGCTGGAACCATTCGTCTCGGTATTGTACTAGCAGTTATTTTTACAGTAGCGTCTATTTTTACATGGTTACAAACATATGTCATGATTCATGTGGCCATGAAAACCATTCAAACACTGCGTCTTGAACTATTTGAGAAGCTGCAAACGTTAACACTGAGATTTTTTGATCAGCGAGCACTTGGTGATTTAATGAGCCGTGTGACTAATGATATTGATAATTTAAATACGGCACTTGCACAAAGTGTAACACAAATCGTATCGTCACTTTTAACAGTCATTGGTGTTAGTATTGCCATGTTTTCTTTAAGCTGGCAGCTCGCAATTGTTACACTTATCATTATTCCACTAATTGTTTTTACGACGAAGCAAATTGTGAAACGTAGTAGTAAAAACTATGCGGCGCGTCAACGTGATTTAGGAAAGCTTAACGGTTATATTGAGGAAATGATTACGGGAGCGGAGGTTGTGACGCTTTTTGGGAAAGAGCAACAGACCATCGATATGTTCCATCAACAAAATGAAAATCTCCGTAACTCGGCACAGCGCGCAGAAATTACTTCTGGTCTACTAGGTCCAATTAATAACTTTATGAATAACTTAGGCTTAGCTGTTGTCATTGGCACAGGAGCGTTTTTATCGGTAAAAGGTATTGTTTCTGTTGGGGTAATCGCTGCGTTTGTCACATATACACGACAATTTTTCCGTCCGTTAAATCAGCTATCCAATCTTTTAAATACATTCCAGTCGGCAATTGCTGGGGCAGAACGAGTCTTTGAAATTTTAGATGAACCCTCAGAAGTAGCTGATAAAAAGCATGCCATTGATTGTCAAAGTTTAAAAGGGGATGTGGCATTTCAACATGTGTCCTTTAGCTATGTGCCAGAGAAGCCAGTACTGAAAAATATTAGCTTTCATGCCAAGGCGGGTGACACTATTGCACTTGTAGGGCCGACGGGATCAGGGAAAACGACCATTATCAATTTGTTAACTCGTTTTTATGATGTGGATGCAGGTGAAATATTAATTGACGGTCATAACATCGAGGATTATAAAATGGCAACAATTCGTCAAAGAGTAGGTGTCGTACTACAGGATACATATTTATTCTCTGGGACGATTCGTGAAAATATTCGTTTTGGTAAGCTTGACGCTACGGATGCAGAAGTGGAGGAAGCGGCGAAAATTGCTAATGCCCATAATTTTATAAAATATTTACCAGCACAGTATGATACACCTATACAGGCAGGCGGGGCAAACCTTAGTCAAGGTCAACGACAATTACTTGCTATTGCCCGGGAAATTTTAGAAAATTCCGATATTTTAATTTTGGATGAAGCTACGTCTAGTGTGGATACGCAAACAGAGGTTGATATTCAAAAAGGCCTACAGCATTTGATGCAGGGACGCACAAGCTTTGTCATTGCACACCGCTTAAAAACAATCGAAAATGCCGACCAAATTCTTGTTATTCAACAGGGAGAAATTGTTGAGCAGGGTAATCACCAAGAGCTCATGCAAAAACAAGGTATTTATAGTCATCTACAGCAAAAACTTTTGCTAGAGCAAGTGGAGTAAGATATAGAAGGCGGTCTATTAAAAACTTTTAGACAGCTTTTGGTATAGCAGTTGTGGTAAACTTCTGTAAACGTTATGATGCACTAAAATGTAGAAGGTGAGGCATAAACATGTACGAATTAAAAACGAAAGAAACGGATGACAGTGTTATTGAATTTATAGAAAACGTTGATCATCCTAAGAAACGTGAAGATGCTTACCGACTATTAGATATTTTTGCTGAAGTAACAGGGCATGAAGCGAAAATGTGGGGGCCAAGTATAATCGGATTTGGTAGCTATCATTACAAATATGAATCTGGACATGAAGGCGATGCACCTTTAGTTGGATTTTCTCCTCGAAAGGCTAAAGTCAGTTTATATTTTGCCCCAGGTGACAGTGAGCGAGACCAATTATTACAAGAATTTGGCAAACATACTACAGGAAAAGCTTGTGTTTATATTAATAAACTAGCAGATGTTGATGAGGAAGTATTAAAGTCGCTTATTAAACAATCTGTATCTTTTTTACAAAAAACGTATCCCCAATCATAATTCTCTTCAGGTCAAGGGCTGTCTAAATGGTGTAAAAACTTTTAGACAGCTTTTTTATTTCTTGAAAAAATTTATTAGAAATTTATTTTTAACGTGTATCCTTTCAAGTATCAACTGAGAGGAGAATTGTATGAAAAAACTAGTTAAGAAAATAGGAATCTACTTTATTGCGTTAATGCTACTTGGGCTTGGCGTGATATTTAGCTATCATCAATACGAGTTAAGTAAGGAATCTGATATTTTGGAAAATAAAGGAGTGATTGTAGAGGTCGATCATAACAAAATGAATGTGTATACTGAGGGCGATGGTGAGGACACTTATGTATTTATGGCAGGTTCAGGGGTTGCGGCCCCTATTTATGAGATGAAAGGACTTTATAGTAAATTTTCACATGAACATAAGATTGCTGTTGTTGAAAGAGCTGGATATGGATATAGTGATGTCTCAAACGACGAACGAGATATTGATACAATTTTAGCCCAGACAAGAGAAGCACTTCTGCAAAGTGGCAATAAGCCTCCTTATATACTAGTACCACATTCCATTTCGGGGGTTGAAGCTATTTATTGGGCACAAAAATACCCTGCAGAAATTAAAGGGATTATTGCACTTGATATCAGTTTGCCAAGCCAATATATAGAGCATAAAATGGGAGTAGTCGATTCTTGGACTGTTAGAGGAATGAATCTGTTAACGGACATGGGCTTGCACCGACTAGCACCTTCGAAAGTGTATAATCCAGAAGTAATCAAGCAAAATTTTTTAACGGATGAAGAAAAAGAAATCTATAAAGCACTATCCTTTAAACAATTTTTGAATAATGATATGAAAAATGAGCTATTACATGTATACGATAATAGTATGAAATCAGAAAAACTTCCGAAACCAAAGGACACACCTATTTTATTGATTGATGCCATTGCTGAACAACATAAAGATTCCAAATATACGAAGTACAATCGCCAGAAATATGCGGAATTTGCTGAGCAAATACATATAGCAGATGTGAAAGAATTAAGTGGTACCCATAGCATCTATTTGTATAAACCGGATGAGATTTATCATTTTGCTATGGAATTTATGAAACAAACGAATGAAAGGCTGATGGAATGAAAGGATTTACGATTTTAATTGTAGAAGACGATCCAATGATTGGTGATTTGATGCAAAAAATACTACAGCGTGAAGGTTACGATGTTGTATGGAAAACAGATGGGCAAGAAATGATGAGCATTATTCATCAAATTGATTTAGTGATAATGGACATTATGCTCCCAGGGGAAGATGGTTATCAGCTGACAAAGAATATTAAAAGCTTAGGCTTAAATATACCTATTATTTTTCTGTCTGCTCGTAATGATATCGACAGCAAGCTTCAAGGCTTAACGGTTGGAGAAGACTATATGACAAAACCTTTTGACCCTAGAGAGCTGCTATTAAGAATACAGAAAATGCTAACGCAGCAATATGGAACATTTACGCAAATCCAGCATTTGTTAATTGATGGTGAGCATCGTAAAGTTTTTATAAATACGATTCATAATGAAATTTCATTGACTGCGATTGAACGTAAAATCTTCTTTTATTTATTTGACAACAGGGACAGAGTTTTAACAAAGGATCATTTTTTTGACTATTTATGGCCACTTGAGGATCGAAATCATAATATTATCAATGTTCACATCAAAAAGATCAGAACAAAAATGGATGATCCTTCAGGGTACATCCTTCAAAATATTTACGGAGAAGGGTATCGATTAAATACCTACATAAAGAAATGACATTAAAAACAAAATATCGAATGTTATTATTTTCTGCCATTGTTAGTGTGCCAATCGTTTTGTTAGGGATCAGTGTGTCAATGTCCATTATTTATGACGTTGCCTTTAAAACGCATAATAAAGGCACGCCATTCCATGAATCGTTTGCCTATCCAGCCATGCTAATTGTATTTTTTCTATCATTATGTTTGCTAGCGTTTTTATTTTCGAAATCAATCAATTCATTACTTTCCAAAATTAATATGCTAAACAAAACGATTCGTGACTTAGCAAGCAATGAAAGAACACTAAGTACATTAAAGGTTGGTAGTGAGGATGAAATTGGACAGCTCATTCAGTCTGTGAATATTTTAATTGAGCGGACTACTTACCGAGAATTAGAGCTTAAGCAACAACAGGAGTTGCAAAAAGAGCTTCTACAAAAGCTAAGACACGATATTAATACACCGCTCACTGCGATCCGTTTACAATTATTTTATCTAGAAGATCACTATAAGGAACAACCGAAAATGATAGAGTCTTTAAACGAGCAAATTCAATACATGGCTAACTTAACGAATGAATTTAATGTGCAGTCCTTAGATACAATCGAAAATTCTTATGTTGTGAATGAAGAAGTGCAGCTCACGATATTGTTGGAAACGATGATAAAAAAGTGGAGCTACTTATATCGAATGCATAACATCGAACTAATCTTTCATGCAGACGATACCGATTTAACATGGACGAGCAATGAGCTATGGCTACAACGCTTGTTCGATAATGTGTTTCAAAACACAATGAAACATTCAAAAGCCACAAAACTTGAGGTAACGATTAAAGAAGGCAAGGTTTATATGAGCGATAATGGGATTGGTTTTGAACAGCATCATGCAAGTACGGGTCTAGGGTTAAAAATAATAGAAGATATCACAAGAATATTGACTATTACCTATACGTTACAATCAACTGGTGAAGGAACTTTTTATTGTTTTTCTTTCGCTGAATATCGATAAATTATGAAAGTTAGGCGATAAATTCTAAAATTGTTCCGATAAATCTGTAAATCGTTCCGATAAATTTAAAAATTAGAGCTATAAATCTAAAAACAGTTCCGATAAACTGATAAAGCCCCTATCGAACTAGCTTTGTTCAATAGGGGCTTCCAGTAATGATTCAATAACATTTTTTAGTTGATAAATGGGTGATTGCTTGCTGTCGCTCTTTTTGTAAATAAAGACTGTTTCTATGATGTTGTTGAGCTGCTGTAAATCGTAATAATGAATGTTCGTATAGTTATATAAATCAATTAGTTTTGTATTTAACACAGCAATCGAATTGTCTATTTGAAGGAAATCAAGAATACTACCCACCGATTTTATTTCTTTCATCGTAAATGGAATTTGATGCTTTTTCAGCCACTCGGCCATCGCGCGTGAATACATACATCCTTTACTTAGTACAAGTAATGTAACGGGTGAACGTTCCTCAAAATTAATGATATGTGAATTATTCGATATGACTTCAAATGTTTCGGATGCAATCATGTCATAATTTAAATCAGGATAATGTTTAATAGGGTTACTTGTTAGTGCACAATCCATTTCGGCATTGTGTACTTTTTCATTTATGGAAGTACTAGATTCTACCGTGAAATCGACATCTAAAGGTATATTATTTGTTTGCAAGCTATTCATAATGGATGCGCCATAAATTTTGATCGTTGTATGGGAAGTGCCAAAGCTAATTTTTGAGTTCGTTTGTGCTGCTCCAATGGCTTGCAAAAACTCATCGTACTCCTCTGTAACCAGCTTTAAAAAGTGTAAATATTGTATGCCTACATCCGTAATTTTTAAGCCTTGCGGTGTACGCTTAAAAACTTCCTGACCAATTTCAGTCTCCATTTTTTTCACTTTAGACGTTAAGGCAGATTGCGTATAATTCGTCATTTCTGCGGATTTACTGAGATTTTGCCTCTCCAAAATTTCAATTTTTAATGCGATTTCTTCTATGTTCATGTTGTATTTCACACACCTATTAAATTTTTTGATAGCCACTATCATTTTCCTCCATTTTACGCGTTGCTATGGCAAGCGTAAACTCTAGATACATAAAGTTATACTGCTCAAAGGAATCAGTGTAACGGTATTGGAGGAATTTTCATGAATACATATTATAAATGGATCATCGTAGTAGTAGCTACGCTTTCCCAAACTGCGGCAACTTTTGTAACGTACGGCATGGGACCAATTGCTACATTTTATCAAACTGAATGGAATTTATCATCGTTTCAAGCAGGATTTATTGTTTCGGCTGTTAATATTGGACCCATTTTCTCGATGATTGTCTTTGGCTATTTAATGGATAAGAAAGGGGAAAAACAAATCATCGGATGGGGCTCTATTTTACTAGGGTTCTCAGCTTTACTGCTCATGTTGGCGAATAGCTATACAGTGTTAATCATTTTATTAGTAGTCGTAGGGATATGGTATGGAAGTGCGCAAACAGGAGGTAGCACGGCCATTGTGAAATGGTTTCCGGATAAACATCGAGGGCTGGCGATTGGTATTCGGCAGACAGGTATTCCGATTGGTGGCGCTTTAGCATCAGTTATCCTCACATATATGTACCATCATTATAACCTAACATCGGTGCATCTTGTGCAAGGCTTGGTAGCGATTGCTGGTGGACTAATTTTTTTACTGATCTATCAGGAACCTAAAAATCATATCGCAGCGGTGGCATCATCTGTAACCTTTAAAGAAAAGATGAGTGCCATTAAAAATAACAAAGAATTATACCCGATTTATATTGTAGGTATCGTCATGATGACCTTACAAATGATACTTGTCGCCCATTTTATGAGTTATTTACATCAAGAGGGTGATTATTCATTAACTGAGGCTGGGCAGTATTTAAGCCTTGTATTATTAGGAGGAATGATTGGAAGAGTAGCTATTGCCTGGATCAGTGATCAATTTTTTGCACAGAAGCGGGAGCATTTATTAATCATGGTGATGGCGAGTGCAGTTATTCTCACAGTTCTGTTGCCTTTTATCCTGCAGGAGAAAATATTAATGCTACTATTCTGCTTTTTATTAGGCTTTGTAGCGCTTGGCTGGTATTCATTGTATATTGCCTGTGTGACAGAGCGATCAAATCCACATTATGTCGCTCTAACTGTAAGTGCAGCCTTGACGTTAAATCAACTATTTATTGTGATTGCCCCTTCATTATTTGGCTTCATGGTAACGGTTTTTTCAAGCTATCAATTGGCGATGGACATTGTCGCGATCTTTATAGCGCTAGGTGCAGTTAATTTATTTAGATCTTTAAAAAGGTAAATTTTGTTCTATTTCCTAAAATAGGATAAAATTATTTGAAAAGGCATGAATTCTGCAAACGGAGGAGCGCAATGATGAATAAAGAAAAAAGTTCGATTTGGATTGATGCAAGTATTGCTACAGTTTGGCAAGCAATTACGGATGAAGAGCAGCTGTCGCAATGGTACGCCCCAGGTTCAACATGGAAGATCCCTAAATTAGAGGCTGGTGAAAAAATAACTTTCACATTAATGCCGAATGCACATAATCAGCTCTCCGAAGAATTACCGATGATGTTAACGATACAACAAGTCCTTCCGAATCGGGAGTTTTCGTTTTACTTAGAAGTGCCAGAAACATTCATTGCTATTGTCCTGAAGGAAGAACAAAATGGCACCACCGCAACTTTTAATATGAGCGGCTATGAGGCTTCTCTTACTAATTTGAAGGCGTTAGTAGAGGAAAAAAATATACCCAAATTTTAAAAATGAACCCTGTATGAAGGCAAATGTGTCACAATACAGGGTTCATTTTTGTTGGGTCATATTCATGAGAAAAGTCCTCACTACGTCTTAGGTCGTAGATGAATTTAAAGCTGAGGGGCGTATTTATAAATTGGTATTTTGATACAATTTAATGAGTGGTATATTATACGGTAGGAGGAATTATTTTGAAAAAGTTTTTTGGTTTTGGATTAGTCATAAGTGCTTCATTATTTGTTTTATCAGGCTGCAACTCAGTCATACCAGGTAAAACTAAAGATGAAACAATCTTAGTTGAAAAGGATAAAGCAGAGAAATTAGATGTTGAAATACAATTTGGTGTTGGAGAAATTACGGTTAAAAAAGGTGCTAAAGATTGGGTTGAGGGTACGGCTCAATATAACATTAATAAACTGGCACCAAAAGTTGAATATGACTTACGCGGCAAGACAGGAGAAGTGGTGATTGACCAAAAAGGTTCCACGAAGGTGCGTTTGGGAAAAATAAAAAATACATGGGATATCGAATTGAATGAAGATATTCCAATGGATCTTTTCGTTGAAACAGGTGCCTCGGATGCAGAACTTGATTTACAAGGTCTTCAGTTGGAAAAATTAGAGATTGAAACAGGCGTTGGCGATCTCACTGTGAATTTAGGTGGAGATTGGAAAAAAAGCTTCAAAGCGAACATTGAAACAGGTGTTGGTCAAACTACAGTCATTTTACCATCAGAGGTTGGGGTAAAGCTGACAACAGAAAAAGGCATCGGCTCTTCCAATATAGAAGATTTTATTTCAAAAGGGAATGGCGTGTATGTCAATGAAGCATATGAAAATGCAGATGTAGTGCTAGAATTGCACTCGGAAATCGGTGTAGGCGATATTTCTTTTGAATTGGCTAAATAATGAAAAGTTTAGTAGGCTACTTTGGATGAAGTAGTCTATTTTTTTGTTCTATAATATTTGGCAGTACTAGTGACGGATAAAAGGGTCGAAGTAGCGGATAGAAAAGCGAAAGAGGCGTATAGAAGAGCGAAAGCGCCGGAATGATTATGGAAACTTTACATTGTAGCTTATTTCAACATTGGAAGTAGGACCGCTTTGTTCTATAAAAAAAGAAATATTTAAAAGTGAAACCTTTTGATAGGGTTATTTACTCTAAGTATTGAAAGGAGGAAACAGCATGGAACATGATCTATCTATCGTCAAACAGGCTATTGCAGGGAATAAGGAAGCGTTTGAGCAGCTACTCATTTTAGAGGAAGAAAAACTATTTTATACTGCGCTTTCTTATGTTGGCCAAAAAGAGGATGCACTGGATGCGATTCAAGAGGCAGCGTGTAAAGCCTATCTAACCGTTCACCAGTTAAAGCATCCGGAATTTTTTTCCACATGGCTGTTTCGCATTTTAATTAATGAGTGCTACCGATTACTTAAAAAAGGCCAAAAAATCATTCCTTATGAAGAAAGCGAATTATTAAATCGTTTACAAGAGCAAGAAGATGTCATGGGTAATCCTATTGATTTATCGGAAGCTATACAGCGCCTCAATCATTCTCAACAAATGGCCATCATCTTATTTTATTATCACGATTTACCGATTAAAGAAATTTCAGAAATAATGGAAAAGCCAGTAAGCACGATTAAAACGTATTTGCATCGTGGAAAAAAACAGTTGAAGCGAGAATTAGAAAGGAGTGCAACGTTCAATGAAAAAGTCATTTAATGTAAACGGACCCCTTCCAGAATTCCCAAGAGATGAGGTGCGAGGAGCGATTGCTAAAGGAATACAACAAGCAGAGGAGCAAACAAATATGAGTCAGCCACCTGTACAAATGAAAAGAAAAAGCAAACGTAAACCATTATTATATATAGCAAGCACGGCAGCCGCATTTAGTATAATGATAGGTTCTGCAGCCTATGTATCACCAACCTTCGCAAGCACTTTATCGCAGCTACCGATTGTTGGGTCGGTATTTAGTAACTCTGGCTTACTTGGGCTAAAACAAGCTAGCGAACAAGGGTTAACAAGCACGATTGGAGAAAAGCAGACCATTAACGGTATTTCCGTAACTGTAGATGAAGTACTATATGATGAATCAAATATTACGGTAGGCATTACAATTGATTCTGAAAAGGAATTAAGTGGTTATTACTTCGGGGCAGGACCGAACTTTACTATTAATGGTAAAAATCCTAAAGTGAGTTCTGGTGGCTATGGTGAAAAAGTTGTAAGTTCAACGGTCCGTACAGGCATCGCAAGATTTAACGTGAAGGAGGACATGCCGGATTCCTTTGATATGGGCTTAACGTTAGAAGGGAAAGAAGGGGAAAAATGGGAATTTACAGTTCCTGTTAAAAAGATTACGAATACTATTGATTTTCCAGTTCATCATCAGCAACAAGTAGATGGCATTCAACTGGATGTGTCCAAAATTTCATTAAGTCCATCAGGTATAGCTCTTGATTATAAAGCTTCTGAAAAAGGCACAATTGATAATCCACAAGTAGGTGCATCGCATATAGAATTCCATATTACCGATGAGAATGGCAAGGAAATTACATCGCATTCTGGTGGGACAGAAGGTCATTTCGATAATGGCCTATGGAACTTTAGTAGCACAAAATCCTTTGACCCGATTTCAAAAGATGTTCGTAAATTAATTATTACCCCGTATTTAATGCTTCCATCAGGCGGTGGGGGTGTTCAAATTGATAGTGCTGGGGTAGAAACGAAAATTCCTTTCGATAAATCATCTTTAAAAGAAGTGAAGTTCCAACCATTCACAGTAGAAATCCCTTCCCAACAAAAATAATGAAAAAAGCGTCAAATACAATCTTTGTATTTGGCGCTTATTTTATGGTAGCTTTAAGGAAGCATGAGTATTGAAGGAGCGAAGGTATTGAAAATTTATACATATCAGCAACCAGCGGCGATCGAGTCAACAGAAAAGGTAGCAGTATTAAATGAAGCGGGGGAAGTAACCTTTACTGTTCAACGTGTATATTCAAACGCACTGAAAAAAGCATTCGACCGCTCAATGGACTATCGTTATTTTGTACGTTTCGATGTCAGTGATGTCGCTGGTCAGCCTCTTTTCACCTGTAAAAAGGTGTCGCGTCGTGGGCGAGTGCATTTCAAAGGCAAGGATTTCATCACAGGGAAGGACTATATGATTGCTTATGATGGCTGGCAAATTATGATCCCTGATTTAATCATTACAGATGGTGTCCAAAAAATAAATCTGAACAAAGAGATGGAGGACTGGTCCATATTCTCTCTAGACGATCAACCCATTGCGCGCTGGCAGGCCATTTTTCAGGAGACTCATTTTGAAATTACCCTGCAAATCGAAGACAACAGCCCGATACAGCATGAAGCCTTTTTTATTGCGATTGGACAGGCCGTGTTGTTTGTGGGCGCGTAATATGTCGATAAATTTGAAAAGTAGTGCGATAAATTCAAAAAAGTTTTCGATAAACTGAATAATTAGAGCGATAAATCTTTGTAATAAAATTTGGAGCTAATCTAAAGAGCATGTTTTGAAAAAATTAATCAAAACATGCTCTTATTGAATGTGGCAAATCAGGTCATTTCGATTTGAAGCGCCAACAGCTGGTCCAATGCTTCTTTTAATGGTGCTTGTGCCTTTTGGGTTTCTTCTACAAGATTTTCTATGCTCTCAAAAATCCTACACAGTACCATTTCGCATTCATAAATTTCTTTGTCTTTCAGCGCCTCGAATAGCGCCCCGGCAAGCTCAAGGCTGTCGATGATCAGATTTTTGACCAGCGTGCCTTCATCAATCCCTCCCTGCAATATAGAAACAATCACTGGCATAAGCTCTTTCTTTACGCCATGCGCCTCAATAAACGCCTCTGCATAGCCATCCTGCGCTAACTGATGCTCTGTATCTACTAGTTCCATATAACGGCAGACTAGCGGAAAATAATCTTCGCTGTACAAGCCAAGCCCCATTACTGCATATGTGCCCGGCATGACCGATTCCTCGCTCGGCTCTACATCCTCGTACCATGCGTACTCTTCCATAGCTGTATCCGCATATTCTGCAAGCTTCGGGAACAAAGCAGGGTAGCTAAGCGCATTGGCAAAAAACTGATGTAGCTCGGACCTAGCCAATTCCTTCAAAGGAAGGAAGTTCTTTTGGCTACTCTCCAGCTTTAGCTGATAACTTTTGGAAAACCCTTGCTTCAAAAGGTCAATAATATAATCCAACGCTTCTTTATAAGCAAGTTCTTCTTCGGAAAGAATCCGAATTTCTATCGTTTGTGTAATATCGTTATTTCTTCCTTCTATCAGCTCTCCTCGATATGTACGAGCAAATTTTCCGCTACCATTTTTCAAATAATCTGCAGCTTTCTTAGACCCCAATTGTACCGCAAGTTCCATATATTCCTGCGGGATATCGGTCTCTGTAAATCCAATTTGCAATGCCACATAAAGAAAGAAATCCATTTCTCTAGCATCTACGGAAGAATGATCCTCTTTCAAAGTCCAAATCATTCCATAATCATCGGATCTGGTAAAATGCTGCGGTAAAAAGTAATTATTCACCCATTTTTTTAACGCCAAAGTATAACGGCTAATCAAACCATTTTTGAGCTCTTGCTTAGTAGTCAGCTTGTCGGAGAGACGACGAACCAAAGGATCAATTACTTCCACGTCTTGTTTCATCAAATCAGGATTGCCTAAATGATAGGCGAAAAAGAAAACGTCTTTCTCTTCAGGTAACACGGGCGAATCAGGAAGAATCCTCGTCTGAATAAAATGATCCAGCGTCTTTTGGAGTTGGTTCAACTTGGGCTCATTCAACAGTTGTTTGTTAAGCGTTAATTTCGAATTCTCCCACTCAAACTCAAATACAACTTCAAACTTGTAATCAAAGAAACGAGGTCCCAGTTCCTCTGAGCGGAACAGATCATCCACAAGCCCGCACAAAGCAGGAAAGAACTCCTCAGTCAGAAGTTCATCAGTCAACTCCATGATGTAAGTATCCGCTTCCAATTTATACGAGCTGGAGTATGACAACTTGGAGAAATCGATATGAATTTTACCTTTAGCCCAGGTAAACTTGCCTTTTCTCCACGTCACTCGGAGGTAATTGTGAACTCCAACTTGCAAAGTACTTCCATCCTTAATCTCATTAATCCTTTTGCTTTCTTGTGCGTAAATTGTAGTGATTTCCTTCCATACCTTATTCAGAAAAGCTTCCACAGCTTGATTCAAAGGTCTCTCCTCCTAATATCACATTCTAGTTGCTCAGTTAGTTAATATAAGTAAAAGGTGTAGTGTACCTACTCTATAGTTTCAACTTAAATATATTTTACATAATTTTACACTAAAAGCGAACAACTTTTTTACTAATCGGATCCGTTCGTTTAGTTCAAGTTCAAAAATTTATAATCTTCACAGTCAGGTTCGCATAAATCTCCAATAAAAAGAGATCTATAGAGGTTAGATAATTTTAATTAAACCCTTTCTTTGGCGGGCTACTTTCGACTAGTAGACTTGGAAAATTGTCATTTCTATTCAATTATTATTATTTTATTGAAATTTAATGGGTAAATCCTAATTTATGGTGATTAATCAATTTACTGCTATAATAGTATAAATCGATTTTCAAATGGAGGTAGGGTGTATCCAGTGATTAAAAGAATAGTAGTAGCTGTTGCTTTCATGATATTGATTTTCGCAGGGTATAGTTTTTCTATTAATAAAGAGCGATCGATTGAAAGTGAATTTTCAATGAATCTTTTTGAAGAACAAATTAGAAGCATCGATATCGTAAGCACTCAAAATGACGAGGTAAAAATTATTTCTCTAAAGGAAGAAAAAGAGGTTCATGACTATCTTACACTATTATCAGATAGTAGATTTACAAAAAAAGACATAAGCTACAAGGATAATAAGGAAGATATTCAATCTTATGATGTCAGTCTTACAAGCTATAAAAGAGGAACAACTTTTCATTTAACGGTTGATCAGGCTGGAGGATTTCACTTTGTAGCAGGTGGCAAAATGAAAAACAGCGGGAAAAACTATCGTTTAGTAGACCAGCTGCTATTTGAAGCAACTGCTAAGATAATGAAAGAAAATATGACTGAATAGTGCTTTCCATCGAGGAGGGAAGAAAGCGTGAAGAAAAAGCCAATTTATGTGGAGATAGAGATAAATGCACCCATAGAGGAAGCATGGACGTATACGCAAAATCCAAAGCTACACGAGCAATGGGATTTACGTTTTACCTCTATTACATATATGGAGAAAAATTCACCAGAAGAGCCTCAGCGTTTTACTTATGAAACGAAGGTAATGCCAGGCTTAACAGTTAGTGGATGGGGAGAAAGTAAGGGTGAGCATCAGAAGGGAAATGGTAGCAAAACATCGTCATTACACTTTGGCACGCCTCAAAAAATATCACCGATTGCAGAAGGGAAAGGGTACTGGCGGTATATTCCTCATGACAAGGGACTTACATTTTTAACACAGTATGACTACGATGTTCGCTATGGAAAACTAGGAAAGTTATTTGATAGAGTGTTTCGTCCAATAATGGGCTGGGCAACAGCTCTTAGCTTCGATGTCTTAAAAAGATGGCTTGAAAAGGGAGAAAATCCTTCTTCTCAGTATCGTCGCTTTTTTTTAACAATCCTGATCAGTGTCTTATTTTGTTTTGTGTGGTTGTACCATGGATTTGTGCCGAAAGTTATGGTGCAGCATCCTACTGAAGTGATGATGATTGAGGAATTACTTGGTGGGGAGAACAGCCATGTTAGTCAAATTGTAAAATGGATTGGCATTGCAGAGATGATCTTTGCACTTTTTTGGCTGTTACCTCGAGGGAAGCGTTTCTTGTTTGGAGCTCAAATTTTACTATTTCCGCTATTAACATTGGGGGCCATTTTAGCAGATAAAACGATTGCTACTGCTCCGTTCAATCCAGTGACATTTAATCTAGCATTATGGGTATTGTCCATGATTGGCTTTGTTCTTTGTCAAGATATGCCGAGTGCCAAAAGCTGTAAACGAAAGCGGGGGAAGTAACATGACGATTTATCAAACTTTGTTGGGCGAGGATTTTAGACGCCTTCATCCAATGCTTCAGAGGCGTTATACATTACCAGTCGATCAACCTTTTTATGCTACGGGTGTGATGCGCAAAATTGAGTCTGGTGCAAAGTGGCTACGTCCCTTTTATGCGATCGCTACAAAAACGAGATTTTTGTTTCCTGAATCAGGTGAGGATGTTCCGTTTTCAATTTGTAATACTTGTCGAACATTGCCAAGTGGGGAACATGAAGTGTTATGGGAGCGTACCTTCTATTTTTCTAACAAAACAAGACATTTTGATGCGAGGATGACAATTGAACCAGTTCAAAAAATAGTGAAGGACTATCTAGGTTCACCAGCTCTTTTTTATTCAGACTTACATTTTGCGGTGACAAGTGAGGGACGATTAGTTATTCGCTCCGGTGTTCAACGATTTGTAGTCTCGAAATTAGAATGTTCGATACCCAATATTTTGGAGGGACGAGTTGTTGTCGAGGAAGGATTTGATGATAGCAGGAATGTCTTTACGATTCATGTGTCCATTCATAATCCGTTGATTGGGAGGCTGATGATGTATGCTGGCGAATTTACGCAACAATCTAGGTAGCCCCGTAGTACTTTTAGGATTTGTGCTGACGGTCGTTTGTTTTGTCTTTAGTGTTCAACCTAATTATATGTTGTTACTTACAGTTGCTCAGCTGATCTTCGTTCCTGCGATGGTGAAAATGGTCATAGACATAAGCAAAGTCGGCGATTCTATTGTTGTCGTAATGATGCTTGCTGTTACGATGCTCCACTGGTGGTCTGAAGGTTGGGTGGCAATCGCTCTAGCACTGATCTATGTTCTTTATACTGCGTTTATAGCTGTGCAAGGCGTTAAGAGATTTTTACAGCGAGGCTTTACCAATATGGCAGAAATTTCGATTGATGTTGGACTAATCTACCTATTTATTGGGGGACTATGGTTTTTCGCTTATATCGCAAATATTGATACAGGTTTTTCATCATTGATCACGTGGTTAACAGCTATTCATTTTCATTACTCAGCTTGTCTATTAGCGATTTCGATTGGTCTTTTTGGACGTATTCATAAGGGCAGCTGCTACAATGTGGTCGTTGTCATTTTAGTAACAGGTCCGCTTCTTGTTGCACTCGGTATCACGTTTTCTACGATACTAGAAATTATTTCAGTGGTACTTTATATAGTGGCTATTTACTGTTTATTTTTCCTTGCTCTAAAAACGAAACTTCCTCGTCAACAAAGCTTGCTATTACTAATTTCCTACGGTGCTTTATGTATCACGATATTATGGTCGTTTATGTATGCATTTAGTAATCTTGTAGGTAATTCCTATGTAGGGATACCAGAAATGCTAAAATTTCATGGAATTATGAATGGTGTTTTCTTCGGTGGAGTAGGGGTTCTGGCTTGGGCTTTAGCAATACCAGACACTACACACCAACCATTTCATTTTCCAGTTAGCCAAATTCGGGGGAAATTGCAAGACCAAAGTGACCCGCATCCAGGTTTAGTCGATGCGCTTAGTGACTTTGTTGATACGACAAAGCTACCTTACACGATTCCACATTTTTATGAAGAAACCAGTCAGTATCGTTTGCAGGCCTCTGTACATTGGAAAACTTGGTTTAAACCGTTTGCGTTGATTTATCAAGCTATAAGTCGTGTCATGCAACAGCTGAATTTACCCTTTTCTAGTAAGGAAATCGAGATGACAGGTAGGATTGTTAAAGTGGATGAACTGCAAGATGGGCGACTTGCTCCACGTGCTTGGGTTCGTCAAATCGATAAACAAACAGTCTTTGTTGCAATCTATTCTAAGCACACGACAGGGCAAACAACCTATATGAATATTGCGCTACCATTGCCTTTTTCAACAATGATCGGGGTGTTATATTTATACGAGGATCATGGAGAGTTACATTTAACGAGTAATCATGCTGGAGATGCGGGCATTTATTTAGCCATCAATCGTTTTTTATTCAAACTACCTATACAAGAACATTTTACGATTACTGCAAAAAACGAAAAAACGCTAACGGCCGTACATAAAATGCGGATTTTTGGTGTACCTTTTTTACAAATCGACTATCGAATTACACGAAAATAGATAATTTTAAAGGAATCAGCTTGGCTTTACGAGAAGGACCTTTTGGACGCAATAAAGGGGTGATTTGATGTGCTTAACTGAAAGCAAGAAATCCTCACTTTGTTTATATGCAAGCAGTGATTCAACTCGCGGATGAACAAAATATGATTCTTTATTACAGACTTATGCCCTATGTTGTGTTTGCGAAGTATGATGAGGAACTAAGTTTGGGATGGATGATCGTTTTTCTAAAGAAGGGAGCAGCTTACTTTTGAGGTTGTTTCTTTTTTTAGAACGAAAGTCTTGTTAAAAGGGTTTGGAGATAGTTCATCTGTTTAGTAAATTTGGTTTTGGAAGATGCTAGAAAATACATAAAAATTAACTACTTATTTCTTTAACTTTGGGAAAAATTCATAAACCATCCATGGCCAGT
>Ga0213824_1000775_pt1 | contig 21739 bp, 13 predicted proteins | sample MC6MC0906MG_FD_179892 | JGI IMG/M metagenome (GOLD analysis project Ga0213824, IMG submission 179892) | Enriched soil aggregate microbial communities from Iowa State University, Ames, United States - MC6-MC0906-MG | ecosystem: Environmental > Terrestrial > Soil > Unclassified | place: USA: Iowa...
AGTATCTTTTAAAATCTGTTGAAGATGATGTTAAACATGACACTGCGAAATTAATTAAGGAACTTGACAACAAAGCAAAAGAAGAAGCCGAGAAAAAGGCGAGGGAATACGTGGTTACAGCCATTCAAAGATGTGCTGCGGACCATGTAGCAGAAACTACTGTTTCTGTTGTGCAGCTACCTAACGATGAGATGAAAGGAAGAATCATCGGAAGAGAAGGCCGCAACATCCGTACGTTAGAGACCCTTACGGGCGTGGAACTCATTATTGATGACACCCCTGAGGCAGTTGTATTATCCGGATTCGATCCGGTTCGTAGAGAAGTAGCCAGAATCGCGTTGGAACGCCTTATTGTGGATGGACGTATTCATCCGGCCAGAATTGAAGAAATGGTAGAAAAGGCACAAAAAGAGGTAGAAACCAATATGCGTGAGGAAGGAGAAGCCGCTGCTCTTGAAGTGGGCATTCACGGACTTCATCCGGAACTCATCAGATTGCTTGGCAAACTGAGATACAGAACAAGCTACGGTCAGAATGCCTTAAAGCATTCCATTGAGGTAGCCCAATTATCGGGGCTATTGGCAGGAGAGATCGGCCTTGATATCCGCATGGCCAAACGTGCCGGTTTACTACATGACATCGGAAAAGCCGTTGACCATGAGATGGAAGGTTCTCATATTCAGCTGGGTGTGGAGTTGTGTAAGAAATATAAGGAATCTGCAATCGTGCTGAACACTGTGGAATCACATCATGGCGATGTTGAACCACAGAGCCTTATCGCTTGCATTGTCCAGGCAGCAGATACCATATCTGCCGCAAGACCTGGAGCAAGAAGAGAGACTCTGGAGACATATACAAACAGATTAAAACAGTTAGAAGATATCACCAATTCCTTTAAGGGAGTGGACAAGTCCTTTGCCATTCAGGCAGGACGCGAAGTTCGGATTATGGTAGTTCCGGAGCAAATCAACGATGATGATATGATTCTTTTAGCCCGTGATATTTCCAAGAAGATTGAAGAATCTTTGGAATACCCGGGACAGATCAAGGTCAACGTGATCCGGGAGTCCAGAGTTACAGATTACGCAAAATAAGATAATGCCCTAAAACCGTAGAAGTTTTTATTCTTACGGGATTAGGGCATTTTTTGTTAATTATGTGAGACTCAAAATTATCAGGAATTCTTTAACAGAAGCATATCTTCGCCTGCATTTAATTCAAATCGATAGCCGCTGTTTTCCAAGGTATCATATTTCAACCCTTGATCTGACTCGATTACAAATTCTGTTTCGCGATCATTACCCCCTCACAGTATAGGAAAGAGCAAACAAAGACAATATAGTTTTAAATGTTTTTCTTGAATATAGTAAAGAATTGATGTATTATAATATAAATGCCCTTTTTCAGATCAGTCTAAGGTCAGAAAGATGCTTAAAGTTAAAAAATCTCGGGGCAGATTTAAACTATGCGAAGTAATATAATGCCTTAAAACCGTATAATAATCTGAATGCGGCTTTAAGGCTTATTTCATGTCAGGAGGATGATACGTGAATCGAAATATAAAAGTACTGATTAGCTGCATATTGGTCAGCCAGCTGTTTCTAATGACTGTATATGCGAAACCGGACTGGCCGTCTGATACGGGCATCCAGGCGGAAGCCGGGATTGTAATAGACGGGGATTCAGGTGCCGTCATATTTGGCCAGAATATCCATGCTCCTTATCCGCCGGCCAGCATAACGAAAATTTTGACTGCTCTTCTTGTTTTGGAGAACGCAAACCTTGACGACATGGTGACCTTTTCAAAGGATGCCGTTTATAATGTGGAAGATGGCAGCGGAAATAAATTAAATGTGGATACAGGTGACAAGCTTTCGGTAGAAGACTGCCTCTATTCTTTGATCCTCCATTCCTGCAACCAGGCAGCCAATGCTCTTGCGGAGCATGTGGCCGGCAGCAGAGATGGATTTGTAACCATGATGAATGAAAAGATACAGAGCCTTGGCTGTACAGAAAGCCATTTTGACAACCCGTCGGGACTTAATGGAGACAGCCAGTATGTGACTGCCTATGATATGGCGCTCATAGCAAAGGCTGCTTACAGCAATAAAAAGCTTGTGGAAATCAGCTCTGCAATCAGCCATAATATCCCTCCCACTAACAATAATCCGGAGGGGCTTACCATATATAACGAGCACCGTCTGGTAAAGACCAAGGATACAAAGAGTGAATTTTATTGCCCCTCAGCAGTGGCTGGAAAGACTGGATATCTAATTAAGGCCGGAAATACTGTTGTGACCTACGGGGAGCAGGATGGAAAAAGGCTTATTTCTGTTATTTTAAAAGGAAGCCCAAAGCAATATTTTATCGATAGTAAAACACTTTTGGAATTCGGCTTCAGCCGTTTTGAAAACTTCCCTGTCACAGGGAATGAAACCAACTATATATCAGGGGAAGAACCTGTAGAAATTAATGGGACATCTTATAAACCCTCTGATCTGGAATTGGAACCGGACAGCGTCATAACCCTTCCTAAGGGAGGCGAGTTCTCCCAGGCGGATAAGACTCTTGTAACAGAGCTTCCGAAAGGAAGCCCAAAAGGTGCGGTTGCCATGATCCAATATACTTACAATGACAGAAAGGTGGGCCAGGCCTACTTAATGGAAAAGAAGGCCCCGGAACCAACGAGCCAGGAATCAGAACAGGGTTCCACAGATGCAAAACCTGTGGAATCAGAAACAAATTCAGGCGGCAATAAAAAATCACCTGATAATAAGGGAAGCAGAGTGCTTACGATAGCAGGAATTGCTGCTTTTCTTGGACTGGCAGGCGGCGGAACCGGATTTTTCATTTATAAGAAAAAGAAAGAGGCCAGAGAGATTGCTCTCCGAAGAGAAGAGAGAAGGCGGCGTTTAAAAGCAGAAGGAGCAGAAGAAGCGTTTGATAAGATTCTAAAACAACGACGAAATAAAAAGTAAACAGTAGAATAAAAAAAAATGAAAAGGACCAGCTGGGGAAGCTGGTCCTTTTTCGGAGAAGGTATTTCGTTTCTTATGGGGTGTAGCAAAAACTATATAATGTATTGGGGGGGGTTACATTTATTAATATAACTCATTTTTCTGAAAAAGTGTCAACAAACATTCATAAATTTTAAAAATAAAATTGTGCATTTTCTCTTCGTTTATTGAAGGGGTTGTGGAAAAAATATAGAAATCCAGAAAGAACACATGCCTTCCTTGTGCGTTCTCTCCCCGGGCGCTTGAGGAATATTTTTGTAAAACCTGCCTTCTTGTGGTAAAATCTATAAAAACAACTTGTGCAATGGTGCGTACAAGTAATAGATTATAGTTAGAGGATATTTTGTCACTCTTATAAAAAGGTACTTGGAAAATAACATGTCTGGTATAAGACAGGAGGGCGGGATTATATCAATGGAGTATCACAAAGTAAAAATGGTAATTGACAGGGAGTATCCAATTGCACAGGTCGATGAAAGGATCTATGGGTCCTTTATAGAACATCTGGGGCGGGCTGTGTACGATGGGATTTACTGTCCGGAACATGGATCTGCTGATGAAGATGGCTTCCGGAATGATGTGAAGGAACTGATCCGGGAATTAAATGTTCCTATCATCCGGTATCCTGGAGGCAACTTTGTATCTAGCTTTATCTGGGAGGACAGCGTTGGGCCGTTCAATGAACGTCCAAGGCGTCTGGATCTGGCCTGGCGTAGTTTGGAAGAGAATAAGGTCGGTCTAAATGAATTTACCAAATGGGCCAGAAGTGCAGGCTCTGATGTAATGATGGCGGTAAACTTAGGAACCAGAGGAATTGCGGATGCATGCAATCTGCTGGAATACTGCAATCATCCCGGCAACAGCAAATACAGTGATCTAAGGATTAGCCACGGTTATAAGGAGCCTCACAACATAAAGACCTGGTGCCTGGGAAATGAGATGGATGGCCCATGGCAGATCGGGCATAAGACCATGGAGGAGTACGGGCGTCTGGCAGAAGAGACGGCAAGGGCTATGAAGATCATTGACCCTGACATTGAGCTGGTTGCCTGCGGAAGTTCATACTTAACCATACCCACGTTCCCGGACTGGGAGGCAGTGACCCTTAAACATGCTTATGACTATGTGGATTACATATCCATGCACCAGTACTATGGGAACCAAAAGGGGGACAGCCAGGATTTTCTTGCTTCCTCCGATGATATGGATCAGTTTATCCGCACCGTCATTGCTACCTGCGATTTTGTAAAGGCCCAAAAGAGGAGCAAAAAGGACATTAAAATCAGCTTTGATGAATGGAATGTATGGTATCACTCCAATGCGGCAGATGATGACATCACGAAAAACCACCCCTGGCAGGTTGCACCTCCTATGCTGGAGGACATTTACAACTTTGAAGATGCTCTTTTGGTAGGTCTTATGCTTATCACCCTTTTAAAGCACGCAGACCGGGTGAAGATGGCATGTCTGGCCCAGCTTGTAAACGTGATCGCGCCGATTATGACGGAAGCCAAAGGCGGAAAGGCATGGAGACAAACAATTTTTTATCCATTCATGCATGCTTCCCAATATGGACGGGGAACGGCCCTTGTTCCGGTCCTCAGTTCGCCGAAATTCGATACGTCTGGCCATGAAGACGTGACTGCGGTAGAAGCGGTATCCGTATATAATGAGGAACTTCATGAGGTAACTATTTTTGCGGTGAACAGGGATTTAAAAAAGGATGCAGAAATGACTGTGGATGTGAGGAGTTTTGAAGGATACCGGGTCCTGGAGCACGTGGTTTTAGAAAACGATGATTTAAAGGCTGAGAACGGGCCATTTTGCGAACGGGTTGCTCCAAAGCAGACCAGCCAGTCTGCATTAGATGGATATATCATGACAAGCACTTTGCACAAGGCGTCATGGAATGTGATTCGACTTGGAAAATAATAGAGGAGAGGGGTATTAAAACATGGTGAAAAAAGAATATAAATTTTGGTTTGCAACAGGTTCTCAGGATCTTTACGGTGAGGAATGCTTAAGGGATGTGGCGGAGCATTCCGGGATCATTACGGAAAGGCTGAATGCATCCGGAGCTCTTCCTTATGAGGTGATTTTAAAACCAGTCCTGATTGATAATACCTCCATACGCAGGCTGTTTCATGAGGCTAACAGCGATGAGTCCTGCGCCGGTGTGATTACCTGGATGCATACCTTTTCTCCTGCTAAGTCCTGGATTTTAGGGCTTCAGGAGTATCGGAAGCCTTTGCTTCATTTGCACACCCAGTTTAACAGGGAGATTCCCTATGATACCATTGATATGGATTTCATGAATGAGAACCAGTCCGCCCACGGCGACCGAGAATTCGGGCATATGGTTACCAGAATGGGGATTCCGAGAAAGGTGATCGCAGGTCATTGGGATGAGGAAGAAGTCCAGAGACGGATCGGTTCCTGGATGCGGACCGCAGTGGGAATCATGGAAAGCAGCCATATTCGCGTGGTCCGGGTTGCGGACAATATGAGAAACGTGGCGGTTACCGAAGGGGATAAGGTGGAAGCCCAGATGAAATTCGGTTGGGAGATCGATGCCTATCCTGTCAATGAAATTGCGGATTATGTAAAGGACGTGGCAGCAGGTGATATTTCTTCCCTCGTAGAGGAGTACTATAGCAGATACGAAATTTTAACGGAAGGCATGGACCATGCGGAGTTTAAGACCCATGTGGCGGTCCAGGCTCAGATCGAGCTGGGCTTTGAGCGGTTTTTAAAGGATAAGGATTACCAGGCGATAGTCACTCATTTTGGGGATTTGGGCTCTTTAAAACAGCTTCCCGGTCTTGCCATCCAGCGCCTGATGGAAAAGGGCTATGGCTTCGGGGCGGAAGGAGACTGGAAGACAGCTGCTATGGTGCGCCTGATGAAGATCATGACAGAAGGGGCAAAGGATGCAAAGGGAACTTCCTTTATGGAGGATTACACCTACAACCTGGTTCCCGGCAAAGAAGGGATCTTACAGGCCCATATGCTGGAGGTTTGCCCTACCATTGCGGATGGAACGGTAGGAATCAGGGTAAATCCGCTTTCCATGGGAGAGAGGGAAGCCCCTGCACGCCTTGTATTTACGGCGAAGGAGGGGAAAGGAATCGCAACATCTCTAATCGATCTGGGCAGCCGTTTTCGCTTGATTATCAACACCGTAAACTGTAAAAAGACGGAAAAGACTATGCCAAAGCTTCCGGTCGCCACTGCGTTCTGGACACCTGAGCCAAACCTTACCACAGGAGCGGAGAGTTGGATTTTAGCCGGAGGCGCTCACCATACGGCCTTTACTTATGATCTGACAGCAGAACAGATGGGGGACTGGGCGGAAGCCATGGGAATTGAAGCCGTTTTCATTGATGAAAAAACTACCATCAGGGATTTGAAAAATGAGTTGAGATGGAATTCCATATCGTTTCGTTAATTAAATAACAAGGACTGTCCTTTAGGAAGGTAAGGGGCGGACATCATACAGGAGGGGGTTCAAATGATGGAAAAACAAATAGCAGCTGCGATCCGGGAAGGGAGAACCGCTTTGGGAATAGAGCTTGGCTCCACACGAATTAAGGCCGTACTGGTAGATGAAGAACATAATCCCATTGCTTCGGGCAGTCATGACTGGGAAAACCAGTATGTAGACGGCGTCTGGACCTATTCCATTCCGGATATCTGGGATGGAGTAAAGGAAAGTTATAGAAACATGGCAGAGGAGGTGAAAGAGCGGTATGGGGAGACTCTTACCACCATCGGGGCCATCTGTTTTTCTGCCATGATGCATGGGTATATGGCATTTGACAAAGAAGGGGAGCTGCTGGTGCCTTTTAGGACCTGGAGAAATACCATGACAGAAGAGGCTTCGGAAAAGCTGACAAAGCTGTTTTCCTTCCAAATTCCCCAGAGGTGGAGCATTGCCCATCTATATCAGGCAATCCTTAACCAGGAAGAACATGTGCCGCAAATTGATTACCTGGTTACCTTAGAAGGCTATGTCCACTGGAAGCTGACGGGTGAACGGGTCCTTGGCATCGGAGACTGTGCAGGGATGTTTCCTGTAGACTGCGCCGCAAAGGATTTTCATAAGCGTATGATGGAGCAGTTTGATGAGCTGGTTGCACCCCGGCAGTTCCCCTGGAAGCTTCGGGATATTATGCCAAGAGTGCTGACGGCAGGAGAGAAGGCAGGGACTCTTACCGAGGAAGGGGCACGGCTTCTTGATGCCAGTGGGAATTTAAAGTCTGGAATTCCTCTTTGTCCGCCGGAAGGTGATGCTGGGACGGGGATGACAGCTACCAACAGTGTGGCAAGAAGAACCGGCAATGTGTCCGCAGGTACCAGTGTGTTCGCCATGGTGGTGCTGGAAAAAGAGCTTTCCAGAGTCTATCCGGAAATCGATATAGTCACCACTCCTGCCGGTGATGCGGTAGCAATGGTTCACTGTAATAACTGCACCTCGGATTTAAATGCCTGGGTTTCCCTTTTTGAGGAATTTGCGGTTACAATGGGAATGAAAGTCGATAAGAATACCCTGTTTTCCACTCTTTACCAGAAGGCTCTGGAAGGAGACAAAGATGGGGGAGGCATGCTTTCCTACGGCTACTTGTCCGGAGAGCATATTACCCATTTCGAAGAAGGAAGGCCGTTGTTTGTCCGGACGCCGGAAAGCCGGTTTAATCTTGCAAACTTTATGAGAGTCCATCTTTATACCGCTTTGGGAGCATTAAAAATGGGAATGGATATCCTCTTTGAGGAAGGAGTCCGGCTTAATGTGCTTTTAGGCCATGGAGGGCTTTTTAAGACGAAAGAAGTGGGGCAGAGGATCATGGCCGCCGCAATAGGTGTTCCGGTTTCTGTCATGGAAACAGCTGGTGAAGGAGGGGCCTGGGGAGCTGCACTTTTGGCCTCCTACATGCTTCAAAAGGAGGAGGGGGAATCTCTGGATCATTACCTGGCTGAAAAAGTATTTAAGGATGACGGGGGAACCAGGCTGGAGCCTGACCCGGAGGATGAAGCAGGCTTCCGGGCCTTTATGGAACGGTACAGAAGTGGACTTTCCATAGAGAGGTCTGCGGTAGACAACTTGAAATAGTACGGAAAGCAAAAAGGAGGAAGTTTGGATGCTGGAAGAACTGAAAAGGATTGTATACGAGGCAAACATGGAATTGCCCAAAAGGGGGCTTATCACTTATACCTGGGGAAATGTCAGCGGCATAGACCGGGATCAGGGGTTTTTCGTAATTAAGCCCAGCGGGGTGGATTATGAAGAGCTGAAGCCTGAGGATATGGTGGTTATGGATCTTGACGGAAATCAGGTAGAGGGGAAATTACGGCCCTCCTCCGATACTGCCACCCATCTGGAGCTCTATAAGGCATTTAAGGAAATAGGTGGGATCGTTCATACTCATTCACCCATTGCTACAGCCTGGGCCCAGGCAGGGAGGCCCCTTCCCTGCTATGGAACCACCCACGCAGATTACTTCTACGGGGAGATTCCCTGTGCCAGAAATCTCACGGAGAAAGAGACCCGGGACGGGTATGAGAAGAATACGGGAGCCGTGATCATCGAAACCTTTAAGGATAGGAATCCCATGCATGTTCCTGCAGTTTTGTGCAAAAATCATGGGCCCTTTACCTGGGGGACCGATGCGGCAAATGCGGTCCACAATGCCGTTGTACTGGAGGAGATCGCCAGGATGAACCTTATGACCGAACAGTTGAATCCTTCGGTCTTACCGGCACCCCAGTTTATGCAGGATAAACATTTTATGCGCAAGCATGGGCCGAATGCATATTACGGCCAGACTAAAGAATCATAAGGAGCCCAATATGGCGGAGGACAGCGGAAAAGCAAAGTATTATCTGTTGATGGAAGAACTGAAAAAGGATATTATTTCAGGTAAGCGAAAGCCTGGTGACCGGCTGCCTTCGGAAAATGAACTGTCGGCATCCTGTCATGTAAGCCGCCATACGGTGAGAAAAGCACTTTCCATTCTGGAGCAGGAAGGGTTTATTACGGCAGAGCATGGCCGGGGAACCTTTGTTTCCAAAAAGGCGGGAGGAAAAAAGGGATCTGGAAATATTGCAGTCATCACCACCTATTTGTCGGATTACATTTTTCCGCGGCTGATCCAGGGAATCGACAGTGTGCTAACGGCAAAGGGGTATAGCATTATACTGAAAAATACGGGGAACAGCAGGCTTAAGGAAAGCAGATGTCTGGAAGAAATCCTTGAAAAGGACGTTGACGGGCTCATCATAGAGCCAAGCAAAAGTGAGATCATGTGCGGTCATAAGGGGCTTTATGAGAAGCTGGATTTTTATCAGATCCCCTATGTATTCATTCAGGGTTGTTATGCCCATATGATGAGCAAACCTTATATCCTGATGGACGATTGTATGGGTGGGTATCTGGTGACAAAGCATCTGATTGAATTAGGACATCAGTGCATTTTGGGAATATTCAAGGCCGATGACAGCCAGGGAAGGGACCGGCACAAAGGCTATGTAAAAGCCCTGCAGGAGGCAGGATTTTCGTATGATCCGGATATGGTTGTCTGGTTCCATACGGAGGACCGGTCGTCTAAGCCATCTGGTGTGTTAAGGCTTAAGCTGGAAGAAGGAGTGTCCATTGACGGAATCGTATGCTACAATGACCAGATTGCCTTCGAGATCATGAAAACAATTGAAAAGTGCGGACTTTCCGTACCTGAGGATATCTCTGTAACTGGCTATGACAATTCCTTTATTGCAGAAAATGGGATTGTGAAGCTAACCACCATCGCCCACCCCCAGGAACGTCTGGGGGCTATGGCGGCGGAGCTTCTTATAGAAAAGATGAACAATATTCCCGATGGAGAAAGCAGAGTGGAGCGGATCTTAAAACCGGAGCTGATAATCCGGGAGTCCTGCAAAGACCGTCGGATTTAAATGGAGACAGATCGGAGTCTTCCCATGTAAAGAACGCATCCAAGGATCAGGATCCCGGAAAGAAGGAAGAGCAGCTGCATTCCGGTTATGGGAAGTCCCCCTATTTCCAGGGAAGGGAAAACCCTAAGAAGAGAGGCCCCAAGCAGGGTGGAAAGAAAGCCGCAAAGCCCTGCATAGGAGGAATTGGCGCTTACATATAGCACTCGTTTCTCCGTTGGGGCATAGTGATACTGAAGGTTAAAGACGGATATGGCAATGCCTCCCCAGGCAGCGCCGGACAATGCCTGCAAAATTGGCTGAAGGGTATAACAGGTTTCCGGAGTCATGAAAAGCCAGCTGGCATGAACAAGTCCCAGCATTCCCATGGAACAGCGGGCTGCCAAAAGCCAGGAAGTAGCATCGGCCAGACGCCCCCAAAGCCAGGCAGCCAAAACCCGGACGGTTGAGGAAATGAGGCCCAAAAAGGTAATGTATGTATAATCTAACTTAAGTCCTGTAACCATGTATACGCTGAAAAATGGGCCTGCTATCTGAAGAGCCAGGTTCCAGAACATATAGGTGAGCATGACCTTCCTGTATTCTCTGTCGGCCAATGGCTTCCATAATGCATCCTGGAGCTTTTGGCGGTGGGGAAGGCTTTCCGGTTCACTGATCGAGGAGAGGCACCAGAAGTCCATACAGGCGACGAAAAAGACTACGGTCCCTACCACTAAAAATCCGGTCTGTTCCATGGAAAAGCTGCGGAACCGGTCCATGACCCAGCCCATGATAAGGCTTAAGATGGTGGAAAAGGCAAAAGCAAAGGAATCTTTTGTCCCCAGATAGTTTCCTCTCATATGCTGGGGAACAAGCTGCAGAATCCAGTTCCCGGTCCCGGTTCCGATAAAGGCTCCAAAAAAATGGGCAGTTCCATAAATACCGATTGCCGCTGCCAGGCGGAGCCCGGGATTTTTTATAAACAGGGGCACAAAAAAGACCGAAGCCAGAAGAAGCCTGTGAATAAACGAAAAACTGGAAATCAGGCATTTTTTCCGGCAGAGGCTTTCCAAAAGGATGGAGGAAAACATCTGAAGAGTACAGAGAAGGACCGGGATGGAACCGATGATCCCGTTTATGGAATCCGTGGCTCCCAGTGAATTGGCATAGCCGGAGAGGAATGCTCCGGTGGTCAGTGTAACGATTCCGTTGGCACAGCACCCTTCAGCTATAAAGAGTCTTCTGCCTTTGGAAAAATCTGCTTCTGTCATCGTGGTTCCGCTAAAATAGGTGCGGGACACTTTTTCTTTTAAGAGTAATACAGCTTCAATCATTGAACTTCCGTGGCATAACTGCCACAATCCCCTTTTCTTTTTGTTAGATATCTGATATTCTGTTTTTAAAGGTTTGTTTTTCCTCTCTCTATATTGCCAGCATAATGGAAGGGATACAAGAGGAAAAAGAAGCGAAAAACTGGAGGATTCCGACCGGGGTGACAGGAGGGAATTATGGAACATTATTTAAATTTAAAGGCCGTACTTCCGGTGAGAGCGTTAAATGCAGGATATCTGGTGACCCAAGGAAAGGGACGCCATGCAGATCGGGTCATGGATTCCTTTGAGATCATCTATGTAAATTCAGGGATTCTGGGGATTGCGGAAGAGGATATAACATATAACGTGGAGGAAGGGGAAGCGCTGATCCTTTTTCCTGGAAGGCATCATTGGGGAACTAGAGAGTTTGAGGAAGATTTAAATTTTTACTGGCTTCATTTTCATCTGGAAGAAGAGGCTGTGAGGATCGGACGGGATATTATGTCCCTGCCTCAGCTCATCCGGATCAGGAAACCGGAGCAGTTTGAGGAACTTTTCCGCCGTTTCATTAAGCGGCAGAATGTCTGCAGGGGGGACCGGACCATCTTAAATCTGGTGCTTTTAGAGTTGCTGTGCGAGCTCAGTGACTCCCTTTCTCCAATGGAAGTGAACGGGCAGAAGGTGCTTTTGGCAAATCAGGCGGGACAGTATATTAGAAATCATTTTGAAGAGCCTTTATCCTCTTCCATACTGGCCGATAAGCTGGATTGCAGCCCGGATTACTTAGGACGCGTATACAATGCGGTTTATGGGAAAACTCTTACGGAGGGGATCCACGAGGCACGGCTTAATAAAGCGTGCAGAATGCTCATAGAGACAAACCAGACTGGAAATGAAATTGCCTACCAGTGCGGATATCAGGATGTGGATTATTTCAGAAGGATTTTCAAGAGATATATGGGAATAACACCAAAGGAATACAGACAGACTTATCGTCTGGTGGGAAGATAAAAAAGCAGCAGGGGAGGGAAGCTCACCTTGCTGCTTTTCTGTATTCTGCGGGAGAAGTACCGGTTGTTTTTTTGAAGATGCGGCTAAAATATAAGGGATTGTCATAGCCGACGATGCTGCCGATTTCACCGATGCCGTAGTCCGTACTTTCAAGCAGCTCTTTAGCCTTTTTCACCCGGATGGAGGTTAAGTACCTGCGGGGAGGCATTCCTGCATACTGCTTAAAGCTACGGATAAACCAGCAGGTGCTCATATGGAGCTTTTTTGCATAATGGTCTATTTCAATATCCGTAGATAAGTTTTCATGAAAATAATGGACCGCTTTTTCCATTTCTTTCTGAATTTCCGTTTTTTGAAAACCTCCTTCTTCCCTTTGCCGCTTAACAAGCAGGAAAAGCTGCATGAGGTGGAGGGTCGCCAGTTCCACAAAACATGGTCGGGGAAGCTGGAGTTCACGGATTATGGTAAGAAATAATTCCTGGTATTTGGAAGAAACACCGGTGTATAAGATTCGGCTTTCATCAAAGCCTGCCTGTATGGTGAGTTCTCCGGCTTCTTTGCCTGTAAAATGCAGCCAGAATACCTCTGGCTTATCTTCCAGGTAATAGGCGTATTTCTGGGGTTCGCCAGGTTTATAGAGCACCATATTTCCGGCAGGGACTTCTACGGTCTCATTTTGGAAGGAAAAACATGCCTTTCCTGATGCAATGTATAAAATCTGGTAATCAGGACGTCCGAATGGCCGTATGGTGGACATGACGGGGTGAGTAATCAGGCGGTAGACGCCGCAGCAGTTTACCTTAAGAGGAACAGAGCTGTCCTCCAGCTCATCGTCTGTCAGGTTCATATAACCTGTGTTGGTGTACATATGTAGTCTCCTTTTTTATTTATGGGAAGACAATGGGTCAATGTCGTTTGAGTATGACTATAACGTGAGCCCGAGGTGCAGCGAGTGAATCTTAAGTTTCACATGTTAATGCTTTCGTGTACAGTTTATATGTTATTGACTAAAAGTTCAATGATAAATTTTGTTATTATATTTGTATATGGGATGTTATTCCGAATAAGAGGAGGAACCCTTTGATAAATATTGAGAGTTTTGTATGCAGAGGGAGATGGGGGTGAAAGATTTTTTTGATAGGTAAATATCATAAGATAATAAATAGAAATTTTAGGTTGAGCCAGCAGGGAATATTAAAATAAACCCCGCTGACTTAGCTGTAATAATTAAACATTGCTCTGACTTTTTAATATACAGATTTTTGGTACATATTCACTTTATCAATTTGGTATTTGAAGAAAATGGATAGGCTAGATGTGGGTAATTAATGCGGTGTGAGATTGATTATGCGATGTGAACATTAACAGCCTGAAGGCCACGATTGCCGTTGGTTGTTTCAAAGGTGACTGACTGGCCATCTTCTAAAGATTTATAACCTTCCATAGCAAGACCGGAGAAATGAACGAATATATCGTTACCCTCTTCATCGCAAATAAAACCGAATCCTTTTTGTGCATTAAACCATTTTACTGTACCTTTTTTCATGAAAGATACCTCCTTAATTAAATTTTGTATTTTCCTAAAATCAAAAATCGCATATACTTGTAAATCATCAATAGAATAATGACTTACAAATATATGCGAAATCAAAACTTTATTTAAAATACTGACTCAGTGTAACATGGTATTACAAGGAAGTCAAGCGAAAGATAATAAATGGTAGTACTAAAGGAAAGTCGAAAAACTAACAGTATCATTTTGTGCATAGTTTGTTTAATTGATGATATGGATTTTCTTACCGTTCATTTTATAATAAATGGTAAGAAAAGAAGGAGGAATCAACCATGATCGTACCCAAACATTATGAAAATCTCCACTTGCTTCATGAAAATACCATGCCAAACAGAGCCTACTACGTTCCGGCTTCCCAGGCGCGGTTTGATCTGGTGGAGCACAGGGAAAATTCCGACCGTTTTAAGCTTTTAAACGGGATGTGGAAGTTCCGTTATTATGATAGTATTTATGATGTGAAAGAGGAATTTTTCAAAGAAGGCTATGATACGGGAAATTATGACGATATCCCTGTTCCGGGCTGTTTCCAGAACTATGGATATGACAAGCACCAGTATACCAATGTCCGCTACCCCTTCCCCATGGACCCGCCTTATGTTCCGTCTGAAAATCCATGCGGGGCTTATGTCCGGCATTTTATCTATGAAAGGGACGAAAATGCTCCCAGGACTTACTTAAACTTTGAAGGCGTGGATTCCTGCTTCTATGTGTGGCTGAACGGAAGCTATGTGGGATACAGCCAGGTTTCCCATTCCACCAGTGAATTTGATGTGACAGGACTGATCCTTGAGGGTGAAAATACATTAGCTGTTCTTGTTTTAAAATGGTGCGACGGAAGCTATTTAGAAGATCAGGACAAATTCCGCATGACAGGCATTTTCCGGGATGTATATCTTATAAAGAGACCGGAAGAGGGAATCTTTGATTATTTTTTCACAACCACACAGCAAGAGAACCAGGCTCATATCCAGGCAGCGATCACCTTTTTTGGGAAAGAGGTTCCGATAAAGGCGCTGGTATATGATACCAATGGAAAACTGGTAGCCAGCCAGGAAGGATTCCCGCAAGATGGCAAGCTTCATTTGATCATAGAAAATCCGGTGCTCTGGAATGCAGAGCAGCCCTATCTTTATACCATTGTTCTGGAATGCCAGAATGAGGTGATCGTGGACCGTCTGGGAATTCGGGAAATCACCATAAAGGATGGAGTGGTTTATTTTAACGGGGAAAAGATTAAATTCCATGGAGTCAACCGCCATGACAGTGATCCAGTGACAGGCTTTGTTATCAGCCTGGAACAAATGAAAAAAGATTTAAGGCTCATGAAGGAGCATAATGTCAATGCCATCCGCACCAGTCATTATCCGGATGGACCACAGTTCTACCAGCTGTGTGATGAGTACGGCTTCTATGTCATTGATGAGGCTGATAATGAGAGTCACGGAACAAATAGTATCTACATGGAAGACCATTCCATAGAGGCGATACATGGCCGCTGGAACCGGGCTATTGCAGATAATCCGGAGTTTACCAAGGCCACGGTTGACCGCACGCAGCTTCTGGTGCAGCGGGATAAGAACCGGCCAAGCGTTGTGATCTGGTCCATGGGAAATGAATGCGCCTATGGCTGCACCTTTGAAGCTGCTTTGGCCTGGACCAAAGCCTTTGATCCCTCCAGGCTCACCCATTATGAATCAGCTCGTTACCGTGACCACAGCAAGACCTATGATTTTTCCAATCTGGATTTATACAGCCGCATGTATCCGAAGCTGGAAGATATTCATGAATACATTGGAAGAAATGCAGGAAAGCCTTTTATCCTATGTGAGTACAGCCATGCCATGGGTAATGGACCTGGCGATCTGGAAGATTATTTTCAAGTCTTTGACCAGTATGACCAGGTCTGCGGCGGTTTTGTATGGGAGTGGTGTGATCATGCCATCTATCAGGGAAGGACCTTGGCTGGAAAACCCATGTACCTTTATGGAGGAGATCATGGCGAATATCCTCATGACGGAAACTTCTGCATGGATGGTCTTGTATACCCGGACAGAAGACCCCACACTGGGTTAATGGAATTTAAAAATGTTTACCGCCCGGCAAGGCTGCTTTCCTTTGACCAGAAAAAGAAGGAACTGGTGCTTCAAAACCGCATGGATTTTATCGAACTGAGGGATTATGTGGTGATTGAGTATGAGGTGACTTGTGACGGAGCAATCACCGGTAGAGGCATCCTTGGTGATGGGGATTTACCCGAAATAAAGCCTCATGGAAAAGGCAGCCTGATTCTGGACCTTGAGGTTCCACCAAAGGGAAAATGTTATCTGAAGATTCAGTATTTATTAAAGCAGAATACCGCCCTTTTAAAGGCAGGAAGCCTTTTAGGCTTTGATGAAATACTCCTTGAAAATGAAGATATGAGAAATCAGAACGGTGTTTGTCTGTTAGGGGAAGAGGAATCAAAAGAGGGGGAGCATGGGCACCTTGCAGTCTGCGAGGATGACCGTTACCTTTTTATAGACGGAACAAATTTTGCTTATACCTACAACAAGCTGACCGGCTGCTTTGAGGATATGGCGTTTGAGAACAGAACCCTTCTGGAGCGTCCCATGGAGTATAACATCTGGAGAGCACCTACGGATAATGACAGATATATAAAGAATAAGTGGATGGCGGCTCATTATGACCGGGCCATTTCCAGAGCTTATGAAACCTCTTGCGAGGTAAAGGATGGGCGGGTGGAAATAAGGACTGTACTGTCTGTCACTGCGGCTGTGATTCAGAGGGTTTTGATGATTGAAGCCTTGTGGACCATAGGAAAGGATGGGGTTTTAGATGGAAAGCTTCATGTAAAAAAGGATATGGAATTCCCGGAGCTTCCAAGGTTCGGCCTTCGCCTTTTCCTTCCAAAGACCATGGATCAGGTGACTTATTATGGCCTGGGTCCAGTAGAAAATTACATGGATAAGAGAAGGGCTAGCTATCATGGATTATTTACCGCCACGGTAAAGGAAATGCATGAGGACTATTTAAGGCCTCAGGAGAACGGAAGCAGAAGCGACTGTGATTTTGTGACAATAAATGGCGGAGGAGCCTCCCTCTCGGCAGTTTCAAAACAGGCATTTTCCTTTCAGGCATCGGTTTATACCCAGGAAGAATTGACGGAAAGGGCCCATAATTATGAACTGACACCATCGGGATTTACGGTTCTTTGCCTGGATTACCGCCAGGATGGCATCGGTTCCGCAAGCTGCGGGCCGGATCTTTTGAGCCAATACCGTTTCAATGAAGAGGAGTTTGTTTTTGAAGTGAGATTGGTTCCTATTGCCACTAAGCATATATAAAATAAAATCTGTGTTAGTCTTACCAGGCAGGATCGTTGATGAAAATAAACGGTTCTGCCTGCTTTATGTTATATAGGATTATGGTTTACAGGGGTGTTGTTTTTGATTTGTGTTTTTTAATCATTGTCCGGAACTGGCTGACTGTGATACCTAACTCATTGCTGGCGGTTTCCAGGGTATAGATGCGTTTCTGCCATTTTTCGTAGACCGGGTAAAATTCCTGGGGAATTGGGGTGGGAAAGCGCCCCAGATGCTTTCCCTGTGCTTTTGCAAGGGCAATTCCCTCCGCCTGACGCTGTTTGATGTTTTCACGCTCCGCCTGTGCCACATAGGAAAGAAGCTGCAGGACAATGTCAGAGATCAGGGTGCCGATCAGGTCTTTATTTGTTCTTGTGTCCAGAATAGGCATATCCAGGATCACAATATCAGCTTTTTTTGTTTTTACGATTTCCCGCCATTCTTCCTGTATGTCATCGTAATTTCTTCCCAGACGGTCAATGCTTTTAACAACAAGAACATCTCCTTCTTTCAATTTTCTCTTTAACTTTTGATATTGGGGTCTGTTAAAATCTTTTCCCGACAATTTATCGCAGAATATGTTCTTGTCAATAATCCCCCAGCGCAGAAGTTCTACTTTCTGCCGTTCCGTATTTTGCTCCAATGAGGAGACCCTCATGTATCCGTAAAAGCTTTTCATTAAAATAACCTCCTGTCATTCTTAATTATGGCATGAGGTCAAGGGATTATTCTACTATATTAGCATTTGTAAAAAAAATAGTGATAACAATACAATAGTCTTCAAGTCAAAATATAAAAATGAAACCTAGATAAGTAAGCGATGCTTATTTGGCTGGAATCTTTGCATACAAAATAATAATTATATCATCAGATTATTTGATAAAAAGGTACACCTTTTTATCAAATGTAAATCTCACAAAAATGCTACATATATTATAAGCACTATTACGACAAAATACAACATATTTCGCACATTTTATTATTATTTTCTTTACATTTTGCCAGTGATACCAAGGTGTACCTTTTTGCTATTGAGGTGTAACCTCAAGAAAAACCAGTATTGCCTACTTCTGGCAGACCGGGATTTCAGAGCGGACTTCATTGATATGGTGATTACAGAGATGGGAAAGTTATAAGATAAGCATGGTAGATTATGGGGGTGGAGATGTAAAGGTGGAAGTATTTTATAATATTAGCAGCAAAAAGAAGATATGTGTTTCAATAATCAAAGGTGTTAAAACGCTTATGGATCGAAAACCATAAAACGGTCCCGTTCATTAATGACTGGCATTTCAATGATACTTAGAAATCCGTTTCATTGAAAGCATCTGAATTTTACGAAAATAATGATACGAGGAAAATACACATGAAAATAGGAAAAGGAAACACGCGGCGAAACAAATACAGGAAAATTTCAGAGAAAATTGCAATCGTGATCACAGCCGCGTTGCTTATGGTTTTTGCCGTTTTAAGTATAGTAACCATCTATTTGTCAGGTCAGACAACCAGTACGGCTGTCAGCGCCGAGCTTACAAATCTGGCTCATGCAAATGGAAACCAGGTACAAGCGATTCTGGATGCCGCGTCCAAAGAGGCATCAGCAATGCAGGATTATCTTGAAAAGTCATTTGACCAGGGAACTGCGGTCATTTCTTCTCCCGAAAACGTTAAGGTAAAAAGCGCAGTATATCACAAGGAAATGTCTGATTTAGATATTGAAGTGGAAAATTATTTAATTAACAGTATGTGTTCTGCTGTTATGGGCGATGAGGATATTGTTGGGTTGGGAATATTTTTTGAGCCGGGCAAGTTTGATAAAAATATCGAGGATTATACGTTGTATGTAAGCGGTGAGGATGCTGCCAAGAATAAAGCACAGTCCTTTGGCGCCTACAGTGATTACAGCAATAAGGAATATTATAAGCCTGTGAAAGAAACCGGGAAGCCTTATTTCACAAAGCCTATCAAATATCAGGGAGTCACCATGATCACTGCTGCATATCCCGTCATATGTAATAATGAGTTTCAGGGGGTAATAGTAGCTGATATTGATGTTGGTAAGTTTAGTAAAATAACCACTTCTTCCGAAGAATATAAAACACTTTATGTCGGTATTCTAACCGATGATTTTACCACGGTATATGACAGCGAATATGCTGATGACATTGGCCATAATTTGGCTGAATTTTTAAAAGATCCAAAGGATATGCAGAAGATTACTGATGGAGCAGCTTTGGGAAAGGCTTTTTCCTGTACCACTGTCCGGGAGGATGGACATAAAGTAGCCCGGTATTTCTACCCCATCGATGTGGAGGGGACCCATTGGTGGGCACAGACGGTGTTGGAAACTTCTGATTTAAATAAAAATACCAAAATATTAACGGCTGCCATTGGGATTGTGTCTGCATTGTCACTGATTGCTGTGGTCGCCATCGTTATCATTGTTTTAAGAAAAGCACTGAAGCCGATTAACGGCGTGGTTTCTGCTGCTGCTTTAATTGCTTCCGGTAACCTGGCGATCCAGGTGGATACAAAAAGCAATGATGAAATCGGGGTTCTTTCCAGAACCTTTACGGAAATGGCGGGGAATTTACGGTTCATCATTCAGGATATTAAATACTTATTGGAGGAAATGAGCAGGGGCAATTTCAGGATCAATACGGAATATGAAGAAAAATACATTGGCGATTATCAGGAGATATTAATTGCCATGCGAACCATTAACTGTAATTTAAGCGATACTCTTGCGGAAATTAATACGGCCTCTGATCAGGTATCGGCAGGAGCGGGGCAGATGTCAGACAGTGCACAGACCTTAAGCCAGGGAGCGGCGGAGCAGGCAAGCTCCGTGGAAGAGCTTACGTCTACCATCACGGAAATTTCGGAAAGAATCAAAAACAACGCAGACAATGCGCAGCAGGCCAGCCGCTTATCAGAGGAATCAGGAGAAGAGGTTGGGGAAAGCAACCAGCAAATGCAGCTGCTCATGAAGGCAATGGAGGAAATCACCGATACTTCCCAGGAAATCGGTAAAATTATCAGATCCATTGATGACATTGCTTTCCAGACGAACATCCTGGCTTTAAATGCTGCTGTGGAAGCAGCCCGTGCCGGTGAGGCAGGCAAGGGATTTTCTGTGGTGGCAGATGAGGTGCGAAACCTTGCAGGAAAGTCGGCCGAAGCTGCCAAAAACACTACGGCATTGATTGAAAGTACTGTAGATGCAATTGAGAAGGGCAGGCTGCTGGCAGATAAAGCAGCCGGATCACTTCTTATGGTTGTAGAAACGTCCAGGAGCGTGGATGAAAGAATCCGGCAGATAGCTAAAGCTTCCGATGAAGAATCTTATGCGGTTACACAGATTGCAGCAGGACTTGAACAGATTTCATCAGTTGTACAAACCAATTCCGCAACATCAGAAGAAAGTGCGGCGGCAAGTGAAGAACTTTCGGGACAGGCGCAGATGTTAAAGAGTCTGGTAAACCGATTTAAGCTAAGAGATGCAGGGGAAAGGATTGTAAGTCATGAGGCCTCAATCTCAGCCATAGAACCAGCTGATGATTATGGCGCTGGCAGTAAATATTAATAGAAACACGGACGGCGGTGCCGGTACCTGAGGTTTTGAATGAAAATACCGGTTATGGCGGGAGCATGTAATGCTTCCCGCCATAACCGGTTAATAAGCCTATTGGTGATTTTTAAGTTCTCCATCCATGCCATAAAGGCCCCCGTCCTTTTCCCAGGTTTAATCCGGCTTTTAATGCTCCGTTTAGATAGGACTTTGCCATCCGAATGCTTTCTTCTAATTCCATGCCTAAAGCCAGTCCGCAGGCAATGGCAGAAGATAGGGTGCATCCGGTTCCATGGGTATTTGGATTGTCGATCCGTTCTCCTGGAAACCAGGTGACAGTTCCGTTACAGCATAGAACATCGTCAGCTTCCTTGGAACTATGGCCTCCTTTTAACAGAAAAGATACTTGAAAGATATGGAAAAGCTTCATTGCGGCTTCTTCCATATCTTTTCTGCTGTATATCCGGCTCCCTTTTGTGGATAAAAGTGCTTCTGCTTCCGGGATATTGGGGGTAACTAAAGCAGCCAGGGGAAACAGCCTGCTTGTTAAAGTCTTAACATCCTGCGGCTTTAAAAGAGAATGCCCGCTGGTGGATACCATAACAGGGTCCACGATCACAGGAGAACGGTTATATTTTCCCAGTTTTTCCGCAATGATTTCTATAGAAGTGGAAGTCCCGGCCATGCCGATCTTTACTGCTTTTGGCGGAATGTCCGTAAATACGGCCTCCAGTTGGGCAGCAAGCATTTCCTGACTAACCGTTTCCGTCAGAAAAACCCCTGTAGTATTTTGGGCGACCAGGGCGGTAATAACGCTTGAGCCGTAGACACCCAAAGCCGCGGCAGTCTTTAAATCTGCCTGTATTCCGGCTCCGCCGCTGGGATCGGTGCCTGCAATGGTAAGGAAAGAAGGAAGAATCAGACTCATGGGCTCACCACCTTTAAAAGCTGTTCTTTTAAGTGACGGA
>Ga0213824_1000776_pt1 | contig 21699 bp, 18 predicted proteins | sample MC6MC0906MG_FD_179892 | JGI IMG/M metagenome (GOLD analysis project Ga0213824, IMG submission 179892) | Enriched soil aggregate microbial communities from Iowa State University, Ames, United States - MC6-MC0906-MG | ecosystem: Environmental > Terrestrial > Soil > Unclassified | place: USA: Iowa...
GGCAGGATTGATTTTTATATCAACAACAGCCACCTATCCCTGGAAAAACAGGATTTTGTGCTGGTTAATTCCAATGAAGTCCATTCCATTGAATGTCCAAATCCTAATATCACCATAGTTCTTCAAATACCGGCGGAAACCTTTGAGGAGTACATGGGAGAAGAGAACTATGTGAATTTTGAGAAAAAGGATGAGGTCCAAAATAAGAGGCTGACGCAGCTGGTGATCTCCATGTTTTCTATCTATGAGGAACAGGAATACGGCTACAGCTTAAAGGTAAAAAGTCTGTTCTATGAACTTTTGTATCTATTGGTTACGGAGTTTAAGGCGGAAACCATGGATAAGGAGGTTATCCGCCAGAAAAAGCAGCTCGACAAGCTATCAAAGGTCACTCAGTATATGAGAGAAAATTATGACCAGGATTTAAAGCTCGACGAGGTGGCAGGACGTTTTGGCTTTAGCCCTACTTATTTGTCCAGAATCTTTCAAAAATATGCGCAGGTCAATTATCGTACCTATCTCATTGACCTGCGTGTCAAATATGCCGTCAGGGAACTGGTCGGGACCGGCAGCGAAATCGGAGAGATTGCCATGAAGCATGGTTTTCCGGACAGCAGGGCCTTTTCCAAGGCGTTTAAGAAGAGATATGGCTGTCTTCCCAGTGAATACAGGAAATATCTGGATGCAGGCAGATAACGGATATTGCAATTATTTTAATATAGGGTGTTATAATTACTGAAAATATGATATAATGTACCATAACTTTGGGCGAAGGATGTGATTGTATGAATATCAGGGAATCCACTGAACAATGGGAGGAAGCATATTTAAGTCCTTATGCCGCTTTCAGTAAGAACAGCAAAGGAAGAGAGCGGGAAGAGGAGGCTTGTGATATCCGGACTGCCTATCAACGAGACCGGGACCGGATCATTCACTGCAAGGCATTTCGTAGGCTGAAACATAAAACCCAGGTTTTTCTGGCCCCTGAGGGGGATCATTACAGAACCAGGCTGACTCATACCCTGGAAGTATCCCAGATAGCCAGAACCATAGCAAAATCTCTGCGCATGAACGAAGACTTAACAGAGGCCATCGCTTTGGCTCATGATCTGGGCCATACTCCCTTCGGCCATTCCGGGGAAGCGATTTTAAATAAGATCTGCTCCCAGGGCTTTGCCCACTACAAGCAAAGCGTACGGGTAGTAGAGGTTTTGGAAAAGGACGGCATGGGCTTAAATCTTACCTGGGAGGTCCGGGATGGAATCTTAAATCACCGCACCAGCGGCCGCCCTTCCACATTAGAAGGGGCCATCGTCCGACTGTCGGATAAGATTGCTTACATCAACCATGACATTGACGATGCTATCAGGGCAAAAATGTTTGTGGAAGAGGATCTGCCGGAATGCTATACGGAAATTTTGGGTCACAGTGTTCGTGAAAGACTTAACAATCTGATCCATGATATTATCCGCAACAGCTATGGAAAACCGGAGATCATTATGTCTCCTGATATGGAGAAGGCCATGCAGGGGCTGCGCACCTGGATGTTTGATAACGTTTATAAAAGTGATATACCAAAAGCAGAAGAAGGGAAAGCTCAGCATCTCATTGTTATGCTTTTTAACTATTATATGGAACACCCGGACAAGCTTGCGGAGGAATACCGCAACTTGATGGAGGAAGGTGAAGAAAGCCGGGAACAGGCGGTCTGCGATTACATTGCAGGCATGAGTGATAGGTTTGCCATTGATAAATTTGAAGAACTGTTTGTCCCGAAAGCGTGGAAAATGGTTTAAAACAAATGAACTTTGAGAAAGGGGAGAAGAAGCTTCATGCGATATTCGGAAGAAGTAATAGAAGAGGTCCGGATGAAGAATGACATCGTGGATGTGATCTCGGGATACGTCAAGCTGCAGAAGAAGGGAAGCAATTATTTTGGTCTCTGTCCTTTTCACAATGAAAAGTCCCCTTCCTTTTCCGTATCTCCGGCCAAACAGATGTACTACTGCTTTGGCTGCGGAGCAGGCGGAAATGTACTTACGTTTATCATGGAATATGAAAACTATTCCTTTTCTGAGGCCCTAAAGGTTCTGGCAGACCGGTCAGGTGTGAAGCTTCCTGTGGCAGAGTACAGCAAGGAGGCTAGAGAGCAGGAAGATTTACGGTCCACTCTTTTGGAAGTCAATAAGCTGGCCGCCAGTTACTTTTATTATCAGCTTAAAAATCCTCAGGGCGAGGCTGGCTACCGCTATTTACGGGACAGGCAGTTGAGCGACGAAACCATAACAAGGTTCGGGCTGGGCTACTCTAATAAGACAAGCGATGACCTTTACCGGTATTTAAAGGGCAAAGGATACGACGACGGCCTGTTAAAACAGTCCGGACTGGTAACCATTGAAGAACGGGGGACTTATGATAAGTTCTGGAACCGGGTCATGTTTCCCATTATGGATGTGAACAACCGGGTCATTGGCTTCGGGGGCCGGGTCATGGGAGCCGGGGAACCAAAATATTTAAACTCGCCGGAGACAAAGCTTTTTGATAAAAGCCGGAATTTATATGGTCTTAACTATGCCAGGCTTTCTAGGGAAAAGTACATATTGATCTGTGAGGGCTACATGGATGTGATCGCGATGCACCAGGCGGGCTTTACCAATGCGGTGGCTTCGCTGGGAACGGCGTTTACCACCCAGCATGCACAGCTTTTAAAACGGTATACGGATAAAGTGGTTCTCACTTATGACAGCGACGGCGCAGGCGTTAAGGCTGCCCTCCGTGCCATTCCCATTCTAAAGGAAGCAGGAATATCCATCCGCGTACTTAACATGCAGCCATATAAAGATCCGGATGAGTTTATAAAGAACCTGGGAGCAGAAGAATTCCGTAAACGGATTGAAGAGGCCCGCAACAGCTTCCTGTTTGAAATTGATGTGCTGAAAAAGAATTATAAAATGGATGATCCGGAGCAGAAGACAGAATTTTACAATCAGGTGGCCAGGAAACTTCTGGAGTTCCCGGAAGCCTTGGAACGGGAGAATTATTTGGAGGCGGTTTCCAGAGAGTATTATATCAATTATGAGGACTTAAAACGTCTGGTCAACCGCTTGGGCTCATCGTTGGGACCATCTGTTTCTGCTCAGAGGGAAGAAGAGGGGAGCTTAAAAAGCCAGAGAAAAAAAGAAAAGGAAGACGGTGTAAAGCAGTCCCAAAGGTTGCTTCTCACCTGGCTCATTGAAAATCCATTATTATTTGATAAGATTGAAGGAGTGATTACTCCTGATGATTTTATAGAAGAACTGTATCACAAGGTGGCACGGATGGTTTTTGACGGACACGCTGCCGGAACATTGAATCCGGCCGAGATCTTAAATCATTTCATACATGATGAAGGTCAATACCGGGCAGTCGCAGGTCTTTTTCATGCGAGCTTAAAAGAGTCCCTAGATAATGAAGAGCAAAAAAAAGCGTTTTCGGAAACGATTATGAAGGTGAAAAAAAACAGTCTGGATAATGCCAGCCGTCATGCAGCAGGGATTTTAGAACTGCAGAATATTATAAAGGAACAGGCTGCGCTAAAGGATTTGCATATTTCGCTGGATTAGGGTGTACACTATAGGCAGGCTGTGGAAGGATGGAAGAACATGGACGAGAATGTGAAGAAGGCAGCAGATAAGATGGTGGGGTCTAAAAAAACGGAAGAGGAACAGGCTGCAGAGCTTAAGGCTCTGGAGTCAGCCGCTGCATTTGAGGAAAAATTAAATCAGCTTCTTCTCCTGGCAAAAAAGAAACGGAATGTACTGGAAAACCAGGAGATTCTGGATTTTTTTGTGGGAGAGAGCTTAGACTCAGATAAGCTGGATCAGATTTTTGATTTTCTGGAAAGCAATAAGGTAGATGTACTTCAAATCGGCGGTGAGGATCTGGATCTTGATGAGGATCTGTTCACAGAAGAAGATATCGAGGATGAAGAAGAAATCGATATGGAAACAATCGATTTATCTGTTCCGGAAGGTATCAGTGTGGAAGATCCGGTCCGCATGTATTTGAAGGAGATCGGCAAGGTTCCTCTTCTTTCCAGTGAAGATGAAATTGAGCTTGCTAAGAAAATCGAGCTGGGTGACGATGATGCAAAGCAGAGACTGACGGAGGCCAATCTGCGTCTGGTAGTCAGCATTGCCAAGCGCTATGTCGGGCGGGGAATGCAGTTTTTGGATCTGATTCAGGAAGGAAATTTAGGACTTATTAAGGCTGTGGAAAAGTTTGATTACCGGAAAGGCTATAAGTTCAGTACCTATGCCACCTGGTGGATCAGACAGGCCATCACCCGCGCCATTGCAGATCAGGCTCGTACCATCCGGATCCCGGTTCATATGGTGGAGACCATTAACCGCCTGGTCCGTGTATCCAGACAACTTTTGCAGGAACTGGGCAGAGAGCCGGTGCCTGAGGAAATAGCAGCAAGAGCGGATATGCAGGTGGACCGGGTCAGGGAAATTATGAAGGTATCTCAGGAGCCGGTATCTTTAGAAACTCCTATCGGAGAGGAAGAGGATAGCCATCTGGGAGATTTCATTCAGGATGATCAGGTAGCTGTACCAGCTGACGCTGCCACTTTTACCATGCTCCATGAGCAGCTGATGGAGGTGCTTGACACCTTAACCGAGCGGGAACAAAAGGTTTTAAAGCTGCGCTTCGGACTAGATGACGGGCGGCCAAGGACCCTGGAAGAAGTAGGAAAAGAATTTAATGTTACGAGAGAACGGATTCGTCAGATAGAAGCAAAAGCGTTGCGTAAACTGCGCCATCCCAGCAGAAGCAAGAAGCTTAAAGACTATCTGGATGATTAAAGATACAAGACGGAGTTTAAGATGAAGTTATCAAGGCGTTTGGAAACGATCGCTTCCTTTGTTCCGGAAGGAAGCACAGTTGCAGATATCGGAACGGATCATGGTTATATTCCTATCCATCTGGTACAGGAAGGAAAAGCAAAACATGCCATTGCCATGGATGTGCGGAAGGGCCCCTTGTTACGGGCCCAGGCCCATATCCATGAGGCAGGCTTAGAAGCTCATGTGGAAGTCCGTTTAAGCGACGGACTTTTAAAATTAGAGCAGAACGAAGCGGACTGTGTGGTCATTGCAGGTATGGGCGGTGAGCTGATCATACATATACTTGAGGAAGGCCGCGGTTTATGGGAAGGCATTCCCCACTGGGTTCTATCCCCCCACTCAGAACTGGACAAGGTACGCAGATTCCTGGAAGAACAGGAATTTTTTATTGAGCGGGAGACTATGATAAAAGAAGAAGGAAAGTTCTATACCGTAATGGGGATCAACAGAACGAATAAAGCAGGCGAAAAAGATAATCGCGAGATTTCCTATCGCTATGGCAGGAGCCTGCTGGAATCCAAAGATCCTGTTTTAAAGGAATATTTAAAAAAAGAAGAGGAACAGCTGGAGCAGATCATGAGAGGGCTTTCTGAGAGCCAAACGGAGGCAGCTGTCAAAAGAATAGAAGAGCTTAAGCTGGAACTAGCCTATAACAAGGAGGCTCAGAATGCAGTGCGATGAACTGATAGAAAAACTGGAACAACTGGCACCCACAGGCTGTGCCTGTGATTGGGATAATGTAGGCCTTTTAGCGGGCCGCGGTGACAAAGAAGTTAAAAAGGTTTTTATCGCATTAGATGCGACTGACGAGGTGGTTGAACATGCAGTCCAGTGGGGAGCTGATTTATTGATTACCCATCACCCCCTGATTTTCAAGCCTTTGAATAAAATTAATGATAAGGATTTTATATCCAGACGAATTATAAAACTGATCCGTAATGACATCTCTTATTATGCCATGCATACGAACTTCGATGCGGCGCCTGGATGTATGGCTGATGCGGCCGCAGATAAGCTTGGGCTTACAGATGTAAACGTGCTGGAAAAAGAAGGCGTAATGATTAAGGAAACCGCAGAAGGTCCAAGGGAAATGATTTATGGAATTGGAAAAACGGGGTATCTTAAGAAAGAGTTGACAGTAAAGGAGATCGCAGCTCTTGTAAAGGAACGGTTTCATCTTCCCTTTGTCACGGTTTACGGAGCGACTGCTCCAGGGGAGGCCGTTCGATTTGTAGGCATAAGCCCCGGATCCGGGGGAAGCATGATGAAACCGGCTCTGGCTGCTGGCGTGAAAGTCCTAATCACAGGCGATATCGGACACCATAATGGAATCGATGCCGCTGCAAACCATATGGCTGTAATCGATGCCGGCCATTACGGCTTGGAATATCTGTTTCTTGACTTTATGGAAGAATATCTAAAGAAAGAAGTAGGGGAGGACTTAGAAATCTGCAAGGCAGAGGTGGAATTTCCTGAAACATTCATATAAGGAGGAAGCGAATGGCAGTTGTTACGATAAATGGTGTAGAAAAGCAATACCCAATTGGCACGTCTTATCAAGAAATTGCAAAAGAGTACCAGCCCCAGTATGAAAATGACATTTTACTGGTCAGCATAAATGGAAAATTAAGTGAACTTCATAAAACAGTCCAGTTCGACTGCAACCTTCATTTCTTTACAGGGAAAGATCAGCCTGGAATCCAGACTTATCACAGAAGCGCTATATTTGTTATGATGAAAGCCTTTTACGATGTGGCCGGTGCAGAGAATATCGAAAAGGTGACTGTGGACTTTTCTCTTGGAAAAGGCTATTACATGGAGGCTCACGGAAAGATCAAACTGACTGAGAAACTGCTTTCCCGGGTAAAAGTCCGTATGCAGGAGTATGTGAGCCAAAAAATTCCGATTATGAAGCGAAGCGTTAACACGGACGATGCCATTGATCTGTTTCATAAACACCGGATGTATGACAAAGAAAGGCTGTTCCGCTATCGCCGGGTTTCCCGTGTCAATATCTACAGCATAGGGGGCTTTGAAGATTACTATTATGGATACATGGTACAGAATACCGAATATATTAAGTACTTTGACTTAATATTACATGATGACGGCTTTATGCTCATGCTGCCTCAAAAGGATAATCCCAAAGAAGTGCCTGTTTTCGAACCGGAAAAGAAGCAGAAGCTGTTCCGTGTGCTGAAGGAGAGCGTGAAATGGGGAGAACGGCTCAATGTGTCCCATGTAGGCGCACTGAATGAAGAAATTGCATCAGGCAATATCAATGAACTGATTTTAATTCAAGAGGCCCTGCAGGAAAAGAAAATTGCCGGGATCGCGGAACGGATAGGCGCCGACAGGAGTAAAAAATTTGTTATGATCGCCGGACCTTCCTCATCCGGGAAAACCACTTTTTCCCACCGCCTTTCCGTTCAGTTAAAGGCTCAGGGAATGATCCCTCATCCCATTGCTGTGGACGATTATTTTGTTAATCGGGTAGACAGTCCGAAAAATCCGGATGGGAGCTACAATTATGAGGTCTTAGAAAGCCTGGATATTGAACAGTTTAATAAAGACATGACAGCTCTTCTAGCCGGAGAAACAGTGGAAATGCCACGGTACCAATTTAAAACAGGGGTCCGGGAGTACAGAGGCGATTATTTAAAGCTGGGAAAAGATGATATCCTGGTCATTGAAGGAATCCATTGCTTAAATGACAGACTGTCCTATACCCTGCCGCAGGATAGTAAATTTCGTGTATACGTAAGTGCACTGACTCAGTTAAATGTTGATGAGCACAACCGGATTCCAACAACCGATTGCCGTCTGATCCGGCGAATGGTTCGGGACGCCAGAACAAGAGGCGCCTCCGCACAGGATACCATACGCATGTGGCCGATGGTGAGAGCAGGGGAGGAAGAGTATATTTTCCCCTTCCAGGAGTCTGCGGATATGATGTTCAACTCAGCTACGGTCTATGAACTGGCTGTGCTGAAGCAGTATGCAGAACCCCTGTTATTTGGCATTCCAAGAGAATCCCCGGAATATATGGAAGCAAAGCGATTATTAAAATTCCTGGATTATTTTCTTGGGGTCAACAATGAGGATATTCCCCGCAATTCCATTGTCCGGGAATTTATTGGAGGAAGCTGTTTTAAGGTTTAAACCAGAAAGTAGCTTTACAAATAAGAAAATTTATGATATGTTATTATAGCTTACGAGAAGCTGTCTTGCTTCTCGTAAAAGGTGCTGTTTTTAGCATCGTCCATCCGATTATGAAAACGGTTTTTCATAATATAGTTTTGAGTAAGACAAATGGCCGCAGCTGCAAAGCCGAAAGGCTGCAGGTGAGGAAAGTCCGGGCTTCACAGGGCAGGATGCCAGATAACGTCTGGCGGAGGCGACTCCAGGGAAAGTGCAACAGAAATATACCGCCGCGTAATGCGGTAAGGGTGGAAAGGTGGTGTAAGAGACCACCGCTCTTCTGGTAACAGGAGGGGTCCATGTAAACCCCATCCGAAGCAAGACCGAACAGGGAGCGTAAGGCGGCCCGTCTGCTCCCGGGTAGGTCGCTTGAGCCTGCTGGTGACGGCAGGCCTAGATAGATGGCCATTCAACGACATAACCCGGCTTATCGTCTTGCTCAAAACTTAGAGAAATGGATACGTATGAGCAGATCATATGGAAAAAATAAAAAACAGCCTTCCTCACATTCGGGGAAGGCTGTTTTTGAATTATTTCGAATATTTTTCTTCGCAATACATGCAGCGGTAGATTTCTTTCTCCTCGTCTGCAAGATAGAATACATGGGGAAGCCCCTGCTCGATGGAGGTAATGCAGCGGGGGTTTTTGCATTGAATCACATTGGTGATTTTTTTAGGAAGGCTTAAGGCCTTCTTTTCCACAATCAAGTTATCTCTAATAATGTTGACCGTAATGTTATGGTCAATATATCCCAGAATGTCAAGATCAATGTGGTCCAAACCGCCTTCAATTTTTATGATGTCCTTTTTTCCCATCTTATTGCTTCTTGCATTCTTAATGATGGCGACCTGGCAATCCAGCTTGTCCAGACCAAGGTTATAATAAATTTCCAGGCTTTTACCGGCTTCAATGTGGTCTAATACGATTCCTTCTTTTAATCCGCTGATATTTAACATGGTTTTTCTACCTCCAGTAATGTCATGATAAGAGCCATACGCACATACACGCCGTACTGTGCCTGCTTAAAGTAGGCAGCTCTGGGATCCTCGTCAACCTCTACTGAGATTTCGTTGACTCTTGGAAGAGGGTGAAGTATATACATATCTTCTTTTGCCAGTTTCATTTTCTTTTTGTCCAGAATGTAGCAGTCTTTTAAACGGATGTAATCTTCCTCATTGAAGAAACGTTCCTTCTGAACGCGGGTCATATAGAGGATATCAAGAGAAGGCATGGCATCGTCAAGGCTGTCCATTTCTACAAATTCGATGTTGTTGGCTTTCAGTACATCTTCTCGGATGTATTCAGGTACTCGTAGCTCTGGGGGGGAAATTAAGATGAATTTGATATTTTCATATCGTACGAGAGCGTTAATAAGAGAGTGAACCGTGCGGCCAAATTTTAAGTCGCCACAGAGGCCAATGGTCAGATCATTTAAACGGCCTTTTAAAGAATGGATGGAAAGCAGATCAGTCAGGGTCTGAGTCGGATGCTGATGGCCTCCGTCACCGGCATTGATCACAGGTACGCTGGAATGGTTGGCAGCTACCAGGGGAGCCCCTTCCTTTGGATGTCTCATGGCACATATGTCTGCGTAGCAGGAGAGGACCCGAATGGTATCAGCAACACTTTCTCCTTTTGCGGCAGAACTGGAGTCGGCAGAAGAAAAGCCTAGTACACTGCCGCCTAAATTTAACATGGCAGCCTCGAAACTCAAACGAGTTCTTGTACTTGGCTCATAGAATAATGTCGCTAATTTTTTTCCATCGCATACATGAGAATATTTTGGAAGATTTTCTTCAATATCTTTGGCCAGATCTAATAGCTGTCCGGTCTCTTCCACACTAAAGTCTAACGGGTTAAGTAAATGTCTCATAAGAATCTCCTTTATCCACTAAATTAAGGTTTAAAATTCTATCCCATCTATTATACAGTATCCGTTAGAATATTTCCACACTTTTTTTTATTTTATGATATAATCTTTTCATGTGCCATTTTTCCAGATTTTATACTTTCTTCCTGTAAGGAATATTTAAGGAAGTGTAAGAAAATAAAGAATGACCGATGGAAATATCTTGTTGTATAATGTGTATGCAAAGTCAAGTGGCCTAAGTAAAGGATTGCTGACTCTTGCAGCATTCGCCAGATGCAAGAATGCCTGCATTCCTGTACCTGGCTCATTGCTTGCAAAAATAAAGAAAGGGGGTGTCTGTTTTGACGGAAAAGAAGTCACCTATGATTCAGGTCAAGAATCTTTATAAAGTGTACAAAGTAGGAAACTCAAAGGTCTATGCGTTAAACGGTGTGGACTTTACTATATATAAGGGAGAGTTCTGCGCGATCGTAGGCCCCTCCGGTTCCGGTAAATCCACTCTCTTAAATATGTTAGCCGGCCTTGAAAAGCCATCAAAGGGAGAGATTGTAATTGGCGGGAGTCATATAGAAAAGCTTTCGGAGAATCAACTGGTATCATTCCGCAGAAAGCATGTGGGTTTTATTTTTCAGTCCTATAATCTGTTGCAGACCATGAATGCGGTGGAGAATGTGGCCTTACCTCTTTCATTTCGGGGAGTGCCAAAGAAAGCAAGGAATGAAAAAGCAAAAGAATACATAAAGCTGGTGGGGCTTGAGAAACAGATGAAGCATATGGCCAATGAGATGTCAGGAGGTCAGCAGCAGAGAGTCGGCATTGCAAGAGCTTTGGCAGTGGATCCGAAGATCATCTTTGCGGATGAACCCACAGGAAACTTAGACTCAAAGACTACCAGGGAAATATTAAACTTAATGCAAAAAATCGTGAGGGAGCAGAATCAGACCCTGGTCATGGTAACTCATGATAATTATATTGCAAAGTTTGCAGACAGACAATTCCATATAGTAGATGGAAAGATATTTAAAATCGAGGAACAGCATCATGAAGAACAGCATCACGAGGAACAGCAACATGAGGATACGAAGGAGGACATGGGATATGAAGAAGGTTAGGAAAGGTGTTTTATGGATGCTTGCTATCCTTATGGTCACTTCAGCTGTGCCGGGAATTGCTTTTGCGCAGCCAGGATCAGGAGAACGTTGGATTGATGTAAAAAAGGTTCCTTCCGGAAAAACAGGGCAAAATATGACCATCAATATGGTTTTGACAAATCAGGATGACATTGATTTAACCAATGTGGCAATTCGATTTGAGGAAGGACTGGCGAATCAGGAAAGCGATGCGAAAGAAAATGGAGAAGAGTATTCAGGAAGTATTTTCCCTTTTGAGATCACATCCAGCACCTTTGATAATAAAAAGGTAGGAAATATAAAAAGCGGAAGCTCTAAAAGTGTAACCCTCACCGGAATGGTTCGAAGAGATATCGCAGATGGATATTACTCTGTGCCGATCGAGATCGTTCAAAATGCAACTGTAAAAAATGACGGATCACCGGTTGCTCATGAAAAAGTCAACATCTGGATCACAAAATCCTCCGCAACAACGGAATCCGGGAAAGATGAAGGGACCATCCAGTTTGAGTTGGGAGAAAACCAAAATACACCTTTTGGCATCTATCCGCAAGTCATGAATTTTAATATGAACGTCCGTAATTCCTCCCAAATTACGGCTTTTGATGTGAATGTCCGGATGAAGTTAGACCAGGACAGCACCAAATTCCCCTTTGATATTAACGACGGCAACTACACCAGGCATTATGACCGGATCGGCGGCGGCGAGACGGTGGAGATTCCCTACAGTATGAATATCCGCAAGGATGTTTACAGCGGATATTATCCTATCACATATACGATCGAATACCGTGACAGCACAGATGGAGATATTCAGAAAGTAGAAGAGACCTTCTATGTTAAGGTTCAGAATAAAGACAAGGAAGAAGAGACCGGTGATTTCAATGCCAATGACCGAACAAAGGCCAGAATCATTGTAGATGGCTTCGAGACGAATCCGGAAACCGTTTATGCCGGAGAGGAATTTGAGATGATCCTTCATATGAAGAACGCCTCCGAAAATGTTGCTGCAAGCAATATCCTCTTTAACCTGGAATCAGAAAAGGTTACGGAGAGTGCGGTATTTACCATGGATTCCGGTTCCTCCTCCATTGTTGTGAATTCTCTTCCCGCAGGCCAGACCACAGACATAAAGCTTAAGCTTCGGGCAGGGGCCTGGGTGGATCAAAGAACCTATTCCATCACCATCAATGAAAAGTATGATAGCCCTGAATTTAAAAATGCGGAAGAAAAGGTGACAGTGAACATTCCTGTCAAGCAGGTTTCCCGTTTAAACACGGGTACGATTGAGATAATGCCCGATACGATTTCCGTGGGTTCCGAGACAAATGTGATGTTTCCCATTAATAATACAGGAAAGGTTCTCCTCTATAACGTCATGGTAGCCTTTGTAGGAGATTCCATTCAGCAGACCAACAGTTATGTAGGAAATATAAAGCCAGGAGAATCTGGAAATGTGGATGCCATGATCAGCGGAACAGCGCCTACCATGGATGATGGGAAAATTAAGGTTATGATCACTTATGAGGATGAAAACGGAGTGGTCAGCGAACCCATTGAAAAAGAGTTAAGTTTAACGGTAACAGAGCAGGAGGATTTAGATCCCGGAATGGATGGTTCGGGAGATTTTCCTGTAGTTACAGAGCCGGAAGGCACTTCCAAATATGGAAAGATCATCATTCCGGCGGTGATTGTCGTCCTGGTGATAGGAACCATTGGGACTGTATATGTGCTAAAAAAACGTAAAAAGAAAAAAGAAACACTTGAAGAACTGGAAGAGGAAAATAACAATGAAATTTAGCGATTTGCTTTCTATGAGTGTAAATAACTTAAGACGCAGGAAGCTAAGGACATTTCTAACGGTTCTGGGAGTTTTGATCGGTACAGCTTCCATTGTTGTCATGGTGTCTTTGGGTATCGGCTTTAATGAACTTACCATGGAACAGATCGCTTCCTATGGAAGCCTTACGGAAGTTTCCGTATATTCCAATGCGATGTGGGGCGGAAATGAAAGCAGCAAGGATCCTAATTACATGACGGATGATGTGATCGCGCAATTTGAACGGATTGATCATGTTGATGCTGCTTCTCCGCTTTTGGAAACCAGTGTTTTGATGACTCAGGGTGCTTACCAGGCGTATATCAACCTGGTTGGCGTTTCCCAGAGTTATATGAAAAATATTCCCTTAAAGGAAGGGCGCATCCCGGAACCGGGTAATAGAGACCTTCAGATGATTGTAGGGAATATGGTTGCCAGGAATTTCAGTAACCCCAAAAGCAATCGTTATGGCTTTTATGATGATTCCTCCAGTATTCCTGATATTGATTTTATAAATAGACCCATGTTCGTGATCTTTGATATGGATGCCTATTATCAGTCCCAAAACGGAGGGACCGGGGAAGGCGGTACAACCGTCAAACCTCCCAAAAAGTATCTCATACCAACAGCCGGACTGGTGGAAGGAGGGGCGGAGGACTGGAATAATTACAGTTATAGCGTTTATGTGGATTTAGATGCGCTAAAGGCCCAGCTGAAACAGATTTTTAAAAAGAAGCCCATTCCCAACCAGCCAACCAATAAAAAGGGAAAACCCTACAACTATTTTATTTATCAGCAGGCGATTGTGGAAGTGGATGATATGAACAATGTAACAGCGGTACAAAAAGCCATTACAGATATGGGCTTTCAGGCCAACAGCAATATGGAGTGGCTGGAGCAGTCCCAGAAGCAGGCCAAGATGGTTCAGGCACTTTTGGGAGGAATCGGAGCCGTATCTCTGTTTGTGGCGGCAATAGGTATCGCCAACACCATGATGATGTCCATTTACGAAAGAACAAAGGAGATCGGGATCTTAAAGGTTCTTGGCTGCGATATGAATAATATCAGGAACATGTTCCTTCTGGAGTCAGGTTTTATCGGCTTTTTAGGAGGTATAACAGGGATTTTATTCAGCTACGGGGTCTCATTCCTTATTAACAGATTCCTTTCAGGGCGATTTATGTCAAATATGCCTGGCGATCTTTCCAGGATTCCTCCATGGCTTTCCTTAACAGCCGTTGGTTTTGCTATTTTTGTAGGAATGGCCGCAGGATTTTTCCCTGCATTAAGAGCCATGAAGCTAAGTCCTCTTGCAGCAATAAGGAATGAATAGTCGAAAGGACTGCCTTGATTCGGTTAAAAAGAGACTTGCATTTTTGGGAAGAATATTATATGATGATGTACAAGGTACGTGCGACTGGCGGATAAGTGGATTTTTACCACGGGGAGCACGATACGTAAAAAGCCGACCGCCTGGGCACCCTATGGGATGTCCAGGCGGTTTTTTATGTGCGCAACTGTCTAAATGATATGTTTTCATTCAGAAAGGAGACCAGATCGAATGAGTTTGATTTCTTTACAAGACGATTTAAAGAGTAATTCCTATCCGGGCAGAGGTATTATTATGGGAAAAACACCGGATGGAACCAAGGCGGTTGCCGCTTATTTTATTATGGGAAGAAGCGATAACAGCCGTAACCGCGTATTCGTAGAGGAAGGGGAAGGAATCCGTACCCAGGCCTTTGATCCTTCAAGGGTCACGGACCCCAGCCTTATTATTTACGCTCCGGTGCGTGTTATGGGGAATAAGACCATCGTGACAAACGGAGATCAGACCGATACCATTTACGAGGGTATGGATATACAGCTGACGTTTGAGCAGTCTTTGCGGTGCAGAGAATTTGAACCGGATAGTCCTAATTATACGCCCCGTATTTCCGGGATCATGCATATAGAAGGCGGGCGCTTCAATTACGCCATGTCCATCATTAAGAGCAATCACGGGAATCCGGACTCCTGCAACCGCTATACCTTTGCTTATGACAATCCGGAGGCAGGTGAAGCCCATTTTATTCATACCTATATGCACGATGGAAATCCTTTGCCAAGCTTTGAAGGGGAACCAAAGCTGGCGGCAACCCTTGATGACCTGGATGAATTTACTGCCATGATATGGGAAAGCCTCCATGAGGAAAATAAGATTTCTCTCTTTGTAAGATATATTGACATAGAATCCGGAGCTTATGAAACCCGGATTGTAAATAAAAATCAATGACAGGAGTACAAAAGATGAATGAGCTGGAATTAAAATATGGCTGTAACCCGAATCAGAAACCCTCAAGGATTTTTATGCCAGGTGAAAAGGAGCTTCCAATCCAGGTCTTAAGCGGCAGACCGGGATATATCAATTTCCTGGATGCCTTTCATGGCTGGCAGCTGGTAAAAGAGTTAAAGGAAGCGACCGGCCTTCCTGCAGCGACTTCTTTTAAACATGTATCTCCGGCCGGTGCCGCGGTGGGACTGCCTCTTGACCCGATACTTGCAAAGATCTACAGGGTAGAGGATATGGAAGGGCTTTCTCCCCTGGCCAGTGCCTATGCAAGGGCAAGAGGAGCTGACCGCATGTCTTCCTTCGGGGACTTCATTGCCCTGTCTGACATCTGTGATGTGGATACTGCAAGGATTATCAAGCGGGAAGTATCGGACGGCGTCATCGCCCCAGGGTATGAGGCGGAAGCCCTTGAAATCTTAAGGTCTAAGAAAAACGGGAATTACAACATCATCCAAATTGACCCGGACTACCAGCCAGAGCCACTTGAGAGAAAACAGGTTTTTGGGATCATGTTTGAACAAGGAAGAAATGAAGAGAAGATTCATGAGGGGCTTTTAAAGAATGTGGTAACAAAGAACAAGGAAATCCCTCAATCTGCAAAAATTGACTTAATTATTTCCCTTATTACTTTAAAATACACCCAGTCCAATTCTGTCTGTTTTGCGAAAGGCGGGCAAGCGATTGGGATTGGGGCTGGTCAGCAGTCCCGCATCCACTGCACAAGGCTGGCAGGAAACAAGGCGGATAACTGGTTTCTTCGCCAGGCACCTAAAGTTCTGGAACTTCCGTTCGTGGATGGAATCAGCCGTGCGGATCTGGACAATGCCATTGATGTCTACATTGGAGAAGATTATATGGATGTCATTGCTGACGGCAGATGGGAACATATTTTCAGGGTAAAACCAGCCGTATTTACAGGAGAAGAAAAGAAAGCCTGGCTTAGCCGGCTGACAGAGGTATCCCTGGGATCTGATGCATTCTTCCCATTTGGCGATAACATGGACCGGGCATACAGAAGCGGTGTGAAGTATGTGGCCCAGCCAGGGGGATCGGTCCGTGACGACCAGGTAATTGAAACGTGTGACCAATATGGGATGGCCATGGCCTTTACAGGACTTCGATTGTTCCACCATTAAATGGTTAGGAAAATAAGTACCAGCCAATATTTTTTGTAAAAGCACTTTAAAGAGAAGGCCGGCATAAAATGAGAGTAAGTAAGTTTAAGGTGGCTTTCTTTGAAAACTTTTCCCAAACCTTTAACTGCGCGAGAAGAACGAGAGTGTCTGGAACGATACCAGGAAGGGGATCGGGAGGCAAGAGCCACACTCATCGAGAGAAATATGCGTCTGGTAGCACATGTGGCAAAAAAATATCAGAATACAGATTATGATATGGAAGATCTTCTTTCCGTGGGAACCATAGGACTTATTAAAGCCGTTAATACTTTTCATCCGGACAGAGGCTCCAGACTAGCCACTTATGCGGCCAAATGTGTGGAGAATGGTATCCTATCATAACGGCTCCAAACCGGGCGAAAGCATGGAACCGGTGTATGCCTGTAACAGCATGGCATACACCGGTTCCTTTCTGTTATATTTTGAATTCTAAGATTACGAAAGTTTATGTAGGTAGTACATAAAAGTTCTGGGAACATCCTTGTTTTTACTCCGCCAATATTCCCCTGGCAAAGAATATTTCATTATGTCCAACATATATATTGATAAATAACTAATTTGAGAAGGGGGCAAGGATATGGTGAAGTTAGTTGCTATCGGTAATCGTTTTATGAAGGATGACGCCATAGCAATTAAAGCTGCCGAAGTCTTGGAAGACCGGCTGATCCGCCAGGATATTCATGTGATCATTGGAGAAACCGATTTTCAAAACTGCTTTTATTTATTAAATAAGGATGACTTTGTTATCATACTTGATGCACGTTACTCTGGAGCAGAACCGGGGAGCGTTCATCTGACCCGCCTTGAAGATGTGTTGTCACAGCCTTCCTTATTCTCCATGCAGCATGATTTAAGCATGGTGGAACTCATGAAGCTATATGGCAGTCAATTTAAGGGGTATTTGATTGGCATTGAAATCTGTGAAATCGGTTTTGGCCAGGAACTCAGCGCTGTTTTAAAGGATAAACTGCCCCAGATCTGCAGGGGAATTGAATGCGCAATTAAAAAAATTATATCGGAGGAAATCACTTATGCATGATACGTTCCTAAATCAAAATTTATATGAGGCGATTGTTGAACTATGCGGGGAGAATTCCATCGCAAAGATTTTTGATTTGACAATTACGGTACATACAGACAGCCATATAAGTGAAGACAGCATCCGCGAATATTTTTCAGAAAGAGAAAATATGCTTGTTGGAGACTGGACAAACATGCAGGTTCTTAGACGGGAAATAGAGCCGCTTACTGCGGTGATAGACGAAATCGAAGGTGAGATATTCCAATGAGAAAGGCATGATCTCTGTCCGAAAATTAACAATCATTCTGAATTTTATTATGGGAGGTATATTCATGGAATTAAATATGTTTTTGGATTACATCGGGAACTGCGTCAAGCATATAAACGAGGATATAGAAAGGCTTCATACCAACCAGTACAACAATGACGTTGTATTAGATCATTTGAGCAGTAAAGTGATCATGCTGCAAAGTCATATCAAATATTTTAGCCAGTCCAATCAAGTGGCTATGGAAGAAATGGAATATCCATATCAGTCTATTCATGCAAATCAAGCCGATGAGGAAGTTCCAAGATACTTTACTCTGGAAGAGTTATCCCTATATAATGGAAAGAACGGAGCTCCGGCTTATGTTGCAGTTAATGGAGTGGTGTATGATGTGACAAATAATTCCGTCTGGAAAGGAGACACCCATTTTGGTCTTAATCCTGGAAATGATTTATCAGTTAATTTCGCAACCTGTCATCCGGGAGCAATGGTCCTGACCCGATTACCCATAATCGGCTATTTGGCTACAGAAACAGAGTAAAGTTGGTGAAAAGTTTGGATTGTGTGAGCTTTCAATGTCCTTATCAGGAAAGCCGGCTAAAAACAACAGAAAGTCTTGTAAACAGGGTGAAGGATGAAATCGCCAAGGATGTGCGGCAAAAGAGGAATCTTGTCTGGCTTGAATTAAATGGCTGCTCTGGTAATACCATCTCCCTTCTTGATGGACAAAATCCGGATTTCATGTATCTGTTAACACAAATGACCAATATGATATACAGCAACAGCCTGATGAATTCTGGTGGAAACACGGCCATGAATCAGCTGTTTGACGTGATAGGCAGTGATTATATCCTTGCTGTGGAAGGAGCTGTATCTTTAAAGGACAACGGTTCTTATAATGTCATTGGCCGGCACAACGGCAGGGAGATTACCGGATATGAGGCAGTTAAAAGACTGGGAGAACAAGCGGCTCATGTGATTGCTGTCGGTGCCTGCGCTTCACACGGAGGTGTGTCGGCGGCAAGACCCAATCCAACTCAGTGTGTGGGAATACAGGATGTTTTACAGAGAAAAGTGATAAAATTAACAGGCTGTCCATGTCATCCGGACTGGTTTATGGGTACTCTGGCCTATCTGCTATTATATGGGGAACCCCCGCTTGACAACAGGGATCGTCCCCTGATGTTCTACAGCATTACCATACACGACAGATGTCCGAGGAGATCTTACTTTGACAGCGGAATTTTTGCAACGAAGCTGGGGCAGGAAACCTGTATGTATATGATGGGATGTAAAGGTCCGGTTACCCAGATTGACTGTCCCATTCGCCAATGGAACGGTCATGTCAACTGGCCCGTAGGTAATGATTCGCCTTGCATCGGATGTGCCCAGTTCGGATTCCCTGATGCAATGGAGCCTTTTATCACCTATGACACCATGAGAGGGGAGTAGATATGGCGGAGAAAATAACCATTAATCCTGTTACCCGTATCAGCGGCTTCATGGAAATTGATGCCGATATCGAAGATCAGTCAGTGGTGGCGGCAAAAACGAAAGGCTTAATGTTCCGTGGATTTGAAAAAATGCTTCAGGGCAGAAGCCCTTTTGATGCCGTTTATTTTACCCAGCGCATCTGCGGTATCTGTTCAACTGCACATTCCATGGCTTCTGCTCTTGCCCTGGAAGAAGCACTTAACATTGTTCCCTCTGAACAGGGAAGGTATTTAAGGGACCTGCTTCATGCATGTGAGTTCCTGCAAAATCATTTAAGGCATTTTTATCAGTTTACTCTACCGGATTTTGTGAAGCTTCCTGAGGATTATCCGCTGTTTAAGACGGATCACAACGATTACAGACTTCCAAAGGACATCAACGATAAGATGGTTAACGATTATTTTGAATCCCTTCGGTTCAGCAGGGAGGCGCATCAGATGCTGGCTACACTTGGAGGAAAAGTACCGCATAATCACGGGATATTCATTGGAGGGATTACATCGCCGGTCTCAGCAGATAAGATCATCAGCATAAAATCCATCCTATATAATATAGGACAGTTTATCGTTGAAAAAATGCTTCCTGACGTATACACAATCGGAACCTTTTATCCGGAGTATTATCAGTTCGGCGGAGGCTACGGCAACTTATTGTCCTATGGGAGCTTTAACAATTATAAAAACTTGGGAACGCTCTATGTAGATCCTCTTGTTTATTCCAATGGCCAGACCTCTCCCTTTGATCCTGCTCTTATAACCCAGGAAGACGAATACGCCTGGTTCAACGAAAACGATGAACCGGACAGAAATAAGGCCAAGGCATATTCCTGGATAAAAGCGCCGAGATACAACAATATCCCTTATGAAGTAGGACCATTGGCAAGGCAGTGGCTCTCCGGCGAGTACAGAAACGGGATTTCTGCCATGGACCGGACCATTGCAAGAGTTCTGGAAGCTAAGAAAATTGTGGAAATCATGCAGACCTTAATAGATAATCTGGTTCCGGGAGTATCCATGCAGAAGGAATATGAGATTCCGGTGCAATCATCGGGAAAAGGGCTGGTGGATACGACACGGGGAGCCCTGGGTCATTGGCTGTATATTGATAACAGCGAAATAGCCTTTTACCAGATCATAACCCCGTCGGCATGGAATCTGTCAACACAAACAAATGGAATGAAAGGAACCGGAGAACAGGCACTGATCGGGTCGCCTGTCAGGGATGTAACAGCGCCTGTGGAAATCGGAAGGATCATACGGTCCTTTGATCCCTGCGTGTCCTGCGCCACCCATGTTTTCTTAAGCGGGAAGCATGTGAATACAATTCAGGTGGTGTAAAGCTCTTCCACAAGAGCCTGTTTTTGGTCATTCGGGCAGGAAAGCTGCTGGATATATTGTAGGACTGCCTGGCTCTGGAGGAGCGCAGCTTTTTTTCTCAATTCGTTTCTGTCTTCTTCTGTTTTCGGTTGATATACGATCATATTCATAACAAAGACCTGATATAGACTGTTATTATAATGTATGATGCCTCCCATGTCCGGTATGTTTGGATTAAGGGGTGGAACGAAGCGTTATGTTTTGTAAGGAGGAAGTGTGGGGTGGAAGCCGGGAAAGAGCGGTTTGCAATTTATTCAAGGAAATCAAAATTTACCGGAAAAGGAGAGAGCATCGGAAATCAGATCGAGCTGTGCAGACAATACATTTCCGCACATTATGGAGCGTGTTTCGCTGACAGCGCCTGTGTATATGAGGATGAGGGGTTTTCCGGAGGAAACTTAGAGCGGCCTCAGTTTAAAGTCATGATGCAGGAGGCTAAAAAGAAGAAATTTACGGCGGTCGTTTGCTACCGTCTTGACCGGATAAGCCGTAATATCGGTGATTTTGCAAATCTGATTGAAGAGCTTAATGAACTTCATATTTCCTTTATCTCCATAAAAGAGCAATTTGACACATCCTCTCCCATGGGGCGGGCCATGATGTACATTGCTTCTGTTTTCTCCCAGCTTGAGAGAGAGACAATTGCGGAACGTATCCGGGATAACATGCTGGAACTCTCCAAAAGCGGAAGATGGCTTGGGGGGAATACCCCTACGGGTTATTCGTCGGAGAGCGTGTCCTCTGTGACTATAGACGGGAAGGTGAAAAAAGCATTTAAGCTTAAGAAGATTCCGGAAGAGGCAAATCTGGTTAAGGTGATTTATGAGAAATTTTTAGAGACAGGATCTCTGACTCAAACGGAAACCTATTTGCTTCAAAACGGCCATAGGACAAAATACGGCCGCTTATTCAGCCGTTTTGCCATAAAAGGAATATTGACCAATCCGGTCTATATGATTGCAGATCAGGATGCTTATGAATATTTACGGGAAAAGAAAGTGGATCTCTTTGCAGAGAGAGAGGCATTTGACGGGAACCATGGAGTGATATCATATAACCGTACCCTTCAAAAAGCCGGAAAAACACACGAGATGAAAGATATGGAAGAATGGATCGTGGCGGTT
>Ga0213824_1000778_pt1 | contig 21656 bp, 15 predicted proteins | sample MC6MC0906MG_FD_179892 | JGI IMG/M metagenome (GOLD analysis project Ga0213824, IMG submission 179892) | Enriched soil aggregate microbial communities from Iowa State University, Ames, United States - MC6-MC0906-MG | ecosystem: Environmental > Terrestrial > Soil > Unclassified | place: USA: Iowa...
TAAATGCGATGAAGAAGGAATATTAATCTGGCAGGACCTGATGTTTGGATGCAATGTCTATGCATTAAACGACACATTTGAAGAGGACATTGTAGAAGAAACAAAGGACAATGTACGCCGTTTAAGACACCATGCCTGTCTGGCCCTGTGGTGCGGTAATAATGAAATGGAATGGGGCTGGGCCGATGAGTGGGCAAGACTGAAAGGCCATCACCCCAGATATAAAGCGGACTATACAAAAATATTTGAATATATCCTCCCCCGGGCAATTAAGGCCTGTGATGATACCACCTTTTTCTGGCCATCATCTCCGTCCTCAGGAGGAGCCTTTGACAATCCCAATGCGACCAACCGGGGGGATCAGCATTACTGGGAGGTCTGGCATTCAGGAAAGCCATTTACGGAATATGGGGATTTCAGTTTTTGTTCCGAATACGGATTCCAATCCTTTCCACATAGCAAGACCATAGCCTCTTTTACCCTGCCGGAGGACCGGAATATTTTCAGTAAGGTTATGGAATCCCACCAGAAAAACCCGGCCGCTAACGGGAAAATATTAAACTACATAGCAGATTACTTCCTTTATCCAAAGGATACGGATTCCCTGGCTTATATCTCCCAGATCCTTCAATTAAAGGCCATTGAGTACGGCGTGGAACACTGGAGAAGAAAACGGGGGCAATGCATGGGCTCTCTCTACTGGCAGCTCAATGACTGCTGGCCGGTGGCTTCCTGGGCGAGCATTGATTATTACGGACGCTGGAAAGCGCTCCATTACGGGGCCCGCAGGTTTTATGCGCCCTTTGCCATTTCCATCGGTGAAGAGAAGGAACCCTCTCCTCATGTTTCCTATTACGTTCATAATGATACCAGGGAGGAACAGCAGTGCAGAGCGGATATTCTTCTTATGGATCATGAATTTAGGGTATTATGGGAAGAAGCATGGGAAGGCGGCTTGCCGGCGTTGTCGGTGTTAAAGTGCAAGGAAACAGATTTTTCTCCATGGACCGATGATGAGGCCCTTTGTTCTTCTGTTTATTCCGTATTCCGGTTATTCAGGGGAGAAGAGCTTCTTACGGAACGGACGGTATTGTTTGTGAAGCCAAAGCATTTTGATTATAATGCCCCGGCTTATGATGTTTCAGTTACAGAGTCAGAGCATAGCTTTGATATTACGGTGAAGGCTTCCTGCTTCTGCCAGTATGTGGAACTTTATTTGAAAGACTTTGACGTTATTTTCTCTGATAACTTTTTTGATATCACATCACCGGAAGGAGTTACGGTTCACGTAAGCAAAAAAGACTTTAAAGACCATATGAGCCCAGACCTGGTGAAAGAGAACCTGGTGGTGCGGAGTGTGGCTGACAGTTATGGAAGCTGAGAAGGGAGGAAATAAGGATGGAACTTACACAGGAACAGATACAACAATTAGAGACACCCTGCCTGGTGATTGATGTGGAACTGGCGGAAAAGAACATAAGACGAATGCAGGAAGCAGCTGATCAAGCCGGCTGTCGGCTGCGTCCTCATATCAAGACCCATAAAATGCCCTTATTTGCCGAAATGCAGATGAAGGCCGGTGCAAGCGGGATCACCTGCGCCAAAGTAAGTGAAGCTGAGGTGATGGCTGACGGAGGCATGGAGGATATTTTCATTGCTTATCCTATGGTCGGAAATTTCCGTATCCAGAGGACGATTGCGTTAGCAAAAAGGATCAAACGGCTCATTTTGGCCATTGACAGCCTGGAAGGTGCTAAGTCGCTGAATCAGGCAGCTTCAGACCAGGATATGATCCTGGAAGTCCGTATGGAGATTGATACGGGAGCCGGACGCACAGGAGTGCCCATGGACCGGGCGGTGGAGCTGGCCCTTGCCCTTAAGCAGATGAAGCATTTAAACCTGACAGGTATATTTACATTTAAGAGCCTGATTCTGTCCGGCAAGCCAACGGAGGACAATATGCTGGCTGCTGAGGAAGAAGGAAACATGATGGCTGAAGCTGCTATGATGTTAAAAAAAGCAGGAGTAGAGATTCAGGACATCAGCGCTGGTTCGTCCCCCACCGGTGTTCAGGTTGCACAGACGGGAATGGTAAATGAGATCCGCCCTGGTACCTATATTTTTGATGATTTTATGCTGACTAAGGAAAAGGTAGCCGATATCAGTGAGATCGCTGTCCGGTTCTATGCGACGGTAGTCAGCTGCCAGCATTCGGATTATGCCGTTGTAGACGGAGGAACCAAGTGCTTTCCAACGGACGTGGTTCCTGGGCAGCCGCCGTTTTACTATCCCGGATATGCGGTGGTGGAAGGCGATGACAATCTTAAGTTATCACGAATGAATGAAGAGCATGGGATCATCACAGCTGTAAACGGGGAGACCGGGCTGCATGTGGGTCAGGTTCTGTCCCTGATCCCCATTCATGTATGTACGGCTGTTAATATGCAGAATACTGTATACATTCTGGAGAACGGTTCTCTCAGAAAACAAAAAGTAGATGCAAGAGGGATGCTGATATGAGTTACATTCTGATCAAAAACGGATTGATTTATGACGGAAGCGGAGAACAGCCGTATCAAAGTGATGTTCTGATCGAGGGGGAAAGAGTGATTGAAATTGCCCCGGATATTGAGAGGGAAGATGCCCAGGTGATTGACGCTTCCGGGAAGGCGGTAACTCCCGGTTTTATTGATATTCACCGTCATTGCGATATTGCGCCTTTTACCAATCCTCATTTCGGGGAAATAGAACTGGCCCAGGGAATAACAACCACCTTTGTGGGCAACTGCGGTCTTGCACCTGTGCCTTCGGTTCCCTCATGGCGGAAGGAATTATATGATTACCTGGAACCGGTAATCGGAAGACTTCCTGATGATATGGCCTTTGAGACCTATGAAGATTACAGGAAAGCACTGGAAGCAGCAGATCTGCCACTCAACATGGGATTTTTTGCAGCTTCGGACAGTATCAAAGTAGCTCTAAAGGGGTTTGGGAGCAAGGCCTATACAGCAGAAGAGCTTAAAACAGCTCAGGAGTACGTGAAAAGCGCATTAGCCCAAGGAGCCTTTGGGGTTACATTGGGAATCATGTATCAGCCGGAATGCTATTCAAACAGGGAGGAACTTACAACGGTTGTAAAGGCAGTTGCCGGAAACGGCGGCATTCTCTGCACCCATATCCGGGGAGAGGGAGACAGCCTGGTGGAGTCTGTGGAAGAAGTGATCGATGTGGCGGCAAAGGCAGGGGTTCCCCTAAATATCAGCCATTTAAAATCAACGGGTATCAAGAACTGGAATAGCAGGATCTTTGAGGCGATTCAGAGGATTGAACAGGCCAGGGAATCAGGGCAGGATGTCACTGCAGATTTTTATCCCTATGACGGCGGTTCCACCACCCTCCAGTCCTTACTTCCGCCAACTATTATGGAAGAGTCCTTCGAGGCTCTGGTAAAAGGTTTATCAGGCCCAGAAGGGAAGCAGAGGCTGCGCTCAGAGCTAAATAAGGCTCACCAGGGCTGGGATAATATGTCAGAAAGCATTGGCTGGGACCGGATCATCATCAGCTCCGTCACCCTCGAAAAGCATATATTTATGCAAGGACAGACAATCGCAGCTCTGGCGGAAAAGCTGGGATATGAAGAGCCTTCTTATCTTGTGGCAGACTTACTTGTGGAGGAAAACGGGAAAGTGGGAATTATTGTGTTAAGCATGTCCCAGCAGGATGTGGATGCAGTGGCCCGTCTTCCCTTTACCCTTTTGATTTCTGACTCCCTGTACGGCGGTGACGGAAAGAACGCTCATCCCCGTCTCCTTGGGACGACTGCAAGATTTTTAAATGATTTTGTTATAAAGCGAAAGGTGCTGTCCATGGAGCAGGCCATCAGTAAGATGACTTATCAGCCTGCAAAACGGATGGGCCTGGAGGACAGGGGGCTTTTAAGGCCCGGATACCAGGCAGATGTACTGGTATTTCAGCCGGAGAGTTTCTTAGATCATGCAGATTACACCGGAAAACATGACCTGTGTACGGGCATGGACCTGGTGCTGGTGGGAGGAAAACAGGTGCTGGCAGACGGCATTCTTGTGGACCGCACCAGTGGGAAGCTGTTAAGAAAGGGCTTTAATTAAATAGTAGGAACCCCCTTCCAGGCATATATATATGCCTTAAGAAGCCGGGCAGAAAAAAGGAAAGAAGGAAGCAGACATGAATATTTATGAAAAACTGAAGGAACTTAATTTGGAGATCCCGGCAGCTCCGCCTAAAGGAGGAGTATATGCCCCGTGCCAGGAATTTGGAAATAACCTGGTGTACATATCAGGCTGCGGGCCGGTGATCGGAGGAGAAGGGATTAGTGGAAAGCTTGGAAATGAGTTTACCACAGAAGAAGGAAAAACCTTTTCCAGAAATGCCATGTTAAATGTTCTTGCAGTGTTACAGGATAAAATCGGGGATTTGAACCGGATAAAACGTGCAGTCAAAATTCTTACCTTTGTAGCAAGTGAGGATACCTTTTATGAGCAGCCGGCAGTGGCTAACGGAGGAAGTGAATTACTGCTGCAGCTTTTGGGGCAGGAGAATGTACCGGCCCGTTCAGCCATAGGTGTCAACGTATTACCTGGAAATATTCCTGTTGAGACGGAAGCTATTTTTGAAATTGAATAATAATCTTTGATGAGGGATAAAAATGGATCGCCAATTTAAAAATAATTTAATAGAGTCATTATACGTACATTACCCATTAAAACCGGAGTACGACAAAAGCATGGAGACTTATAATTTGAAAAAGCCGGTTTTGTCTTCCGTGAGTTTATGGGATGGAACCAGCCTGGAGCCATGGAGCTTTGACGGTGAGGGTGAAGTTCAGGTAAAGGATGGAAAAATATTGCTCCTGGAAACAAAGTCACGGGCAGACCATTGGCCGGATAATGAAGTCAGGGCAAACGATGCGGCAGCAGGACTTTACGCCACATTTGGAAGCTATATTGCAAAGCTTAACGTGAAGGGGTTGGAACTTGGAAAAGGAAATCGGATATGGTTTAAAATCCGTCCCATTTGCCCTGGCCTTCACAGTCCAATCGTGCGTGTTGGATTTGTCAATAATGGGGTAACCAAGATACCGGATGTCTATTCAAGAGAAGGCTTTAATGCCATCAATTTAAAAAATAATGAATGGAATACCTGTACCTGGGAGATTGATTCCATTGCCCATGATGCAATCGAGGAGCTATCATTTAACATTCACCGATATGGCAAGGAAGTGAGCACTGGAGATGATTTAAGATTTGAGCTCTGTGATATTCAGCTTCAGGAGGTAAAACCAGGAGTTGTTCATGGATGGCAGTGTGAGGAAGAGGAAGTAGTATATTCTACAACCGGTTACTTTACAAACGGGAGAAAAACCGCAATTGCCAATACCTCAGCCAAAGAGTTTGAAATTGTGAGGGAAGAAGACGGCTTAGAGAAAGAAGTGGCATACCGCGGGCAGATTGAGAAGGTGGAAAACCACCTGGGAAGCTTTAGGGTATTGGATTTTTCAGACTTAAAAACCGAAGGCACATACAGGATCCGGTTTGGAAATACGGTAAGTGAGCGGTTTATCATAGGAAATGACATATTGGAAAGTACCTTGTGGAAGCTGACCAATTTCATGTATTGTGAGCGGTGCGGCTATCCGGTACCTAACTGTCATGGAACCTGCCATCAGGATGTGATCGCAGAACACAACGGGGTGAAATTGGTATATGCAGGCGGCTGGCACGATGCGGCAGATGTTTCCCAGCAGACCATGCAGACGGCAGAGATCTTAGATGCCATGATCGCTTCCGCAGGGAAGGTGAAGGATTCTGATCCAATGTTGTACCGCAGAATGATGGAAGAAGCAAACTGGGGACTGGATTTTGTGCTTCGAATGCGCTTTGGAGACGGCTACCGTGCATCCCATGCGGCCATTCGCAGGTGGACCGACAACCTCATCGGAAATATGGATGATTGTGAAGCAGATGTTCACAACCGGTCCTTTGAAAACTTTGTTTTTGCTGCAGTAGAGGCCGGTGCCGGAGAAGCGTTTAAGGAACTGGATCAGGAGCTGGCATGGAAGTGCGTAGATGCGGCGAAAGAAGACTTCCGATTTGCAGATGAACGGTTCCGGGAAGTTGGAGTGGAAGGACCGTATCATTTACTGGAACATACGGCAGGCTCCAGCCTTTCCCAATACTATGCTGTTGCAGCATGGGCTGCAGGCAGGATATACAAAATTACCGGAGACAGCTATTTTTATGATAAGGCTGCCGAGTATGCGGATAAGGTAATTTCCTGTCAGGAAACCAGGAATGACCTGCCCATGACGGGATTCTTCTGCAGAGATGAAACCAAAACCCATATCGTCCATTTCTCCCATCAGGCGAGGAATCAGGTTTTTGCCATGGCCCTGGCAGAGGTTTGCGGTGCCCTTTCAGAGCATGAAAACAAGGCTGTGTGGGAAGACGGCTTAAAGCTCCATGGGGAATATTTAAAAGGCCTTCAGAAGTATACGGCTCCCTATGGCATGCTGCCGGCCGGAATCCATCACATCAGCGAGGCAGATGACCAGGAAGCCTTCCATGTGGTGCATCCAAAGGTTGATTATGAGAGAGAACGGATCAATTATGTGGAGCAGTTAAAGCAAGGGACTGACTTGGGTAACGGATACTATGTAAGAACCTTCCCGGTTTGGTTTTCCTACCGTGGAAATTCCGCAATCCAGCTGTCTATGGGAAAAGCGGCTTCCATCATAGGAACGTATTTTGGCGATGGGGAGTTAATTGAAATTGCCAGAGAGCAGCTTTACTGGACCCTTGGAAAGAACCCATTCGGTCAGTCATTGATCTACGGAGAAGGAAACCATTATGGACAGGAATATACGGCTCTGCTTGGAGAAACGGTTGGAGAGATGCCGGTAGGTGTACAGACCAGAGGAAACGAAGACCTTCCTTATTGGCCGCCCGCCAATATTGCAACCTATAGAGAAGTGTGGACAACGCCGCCAGGACGTTTTATGTGGGTCGCAGCTGATTTGATTTAAATTAAGGATGTCTCAAATGTAATTTTAAACTCATTACTATTTACATTGTATAAAGTTGAAATTCACATTTGAGACATCCTCTTTCTTTTTGTATGAACATAGCAATAAGCCAGGCTCTCCCTATCTGTGTTTCCTTAACATATTAAAAAGGGAAAGACTATAAAATACAACCGCAGTACAAAGTAAGATCATAATGCTGGCAGTCGGTGTCACCTCATGCCCTCCAAAGCGGAATGTTACGCCCATATACTCTTTAAATTCCTCCAAATAGATGGCTGGTATTCCATCAAAGGAGTTCTGCATGGGCACCTCCATCAGTACCTGGCGAAACAGCGATGCGCCATGGGAAACAGGAAATACTTTTATAACCGTCTGCACTGATGCAGGCAAAGTTCCTACAGGAAGATAAATACCGGTTAAAAATCCAATCAGAGTACCCAGAATAGTACTGGCTGTACTGAATGCGCTATGGCTCTTGAAAAATGACACAACAAAGCAAACCAAAGAAGTGTTAGTTAATGCTGTAAGAAGTATTAGCAAGAAGACCTTCATACAGGCAATGGGAGTAAGCCATTCTCCTCCGCTGTGCACGATATAAATTTCTGCGACCACAGCTGTAACAAGGGCCATGATCACGCCAATTAAAAAGGAGCTTCCAATATATCCGCCAGTGATGCTGCTTCTTTTGATGGGGGAAGAATCAAAATCCTTATTGATCTTTTGGACTTTATCATCGATCATAACACCAAACGCACCCATAGTGGTGGTCATAGAAGTAACTGTAAGAAGTCCTGAAACCAGCCAGCTATTCATCATAGTTTGTGCATTCTTAGGATCCTTCATGGAATCATTCATCCATACATCTCCTAAGAACAATGCATAAAGCCCAATAATAATGAAAACGGACAGAAGAGAGAAAAATACTGCGAGCCTGTCACGAAAAAATAACTTCAAATTACGTTCAATAAAAACTATCATTGCCGCAGCTCCTTTCCTGTAATGCCGATAAAGGCCTCATCCATGGTTCCATGAAGGACCTGAAAGCTGTTAATATAACTTTGGCATTTTTCTACGATGGGAATAGCAGCCATGGTATCCGGCAGCTTTACAACAAACTCGCCCGCCGATACGGTGAAATCCAGCTCTAGTTCCTCCATAGTTTGCCGCAGGGCTGCTTCATCCAATACGGACATTCTTAAGGTATCAGTGGTATACTGTGTTTTTAATGCGTCAGGCGTACCCTTTGCTGCAATTTTCCCGTGATCGATGACAATCACATAATCTGATTCGGCCGCTTCCTCCATGTAATGGGTGGTCAGAAAAACCGTCATACCTGTTTTCATTTGAAGCTGTCTGATTGTGTTCCAAATGCTTTTCCTGGTTTGAGGATCAAGGCCGGTAGTAGGTTCGTCAAGGAACAGGATTAGAGGCGTATGGATCAGCGCGCGGGCAATATCTGCCCTTCGCCGCTGACCGCCAGAAAGCTGCCCGTAAGGCCGGTCTGCTAATTCACTTAATTCTGTTGCTGCTATGGCTTCATGTACGGCATTTTTGATCCTGGCCTTATCCGATGTGTATAAGCCAGCCCGGATAGTCAGATTTTCTCTTACGGTGAGTAACGTGTCAAGTACACTGTCCTGAAATACTACGCCGATCATTTCCCGGATAGCCTGACTATCGTGCCGAAGGTCAAACCCGTTGATCGTGATTTCCCCTTTATCAAAATCCAATAAGGTACATAAGATATCAATGGTAGTAGATTTTCCTGCACCATTAGGACCAAGAAAGGAAAACAGCTTTCCTTGCTCCACATAAAAACTGATATCTTTTACGGCAGTTAGTTTGCCGTAATTTTTTCTTAAGTTGGCTACTTCTATAATTTTATTCATATATGATCCCCCTTAAAGCAAGTTGTAAAAAGGACGGCAAGCTTATCAGCCAACCGTCCAGGCATTATAATTATCCATTGGTAATGTCGTTTCAGGCTTTCATTAAGTTGACCTGCCCGTAATTTAACCTCATCAAGCAGCTGAGCGGATTGCAAATATTAACTCTACTTGTCATACACGGTTGCTTTTATGCTAAAGGACATTGGGAACTTATCCGTATTATAATCATAGTTAAATAGTCCATCTCCTATATTGCGCAAGCCGCCAGCATCAAAGAAGTTTTCCTTAAATTCATTGAAATGTTCAATATGCAGTCCCGCAGAAGCAAGGGAATTGATTAAATCTGAAACCGAATACATCCAAAAATATGCCTTAACACCATGCTTTGGTTCAGAGGCATATCCACCGATAGAATCTTCAACATCGGGTTCTTTTCCGAAATAAGGATACTTGACCTCCATCACATTGTTGGCAAGCTTTTGTTCATCCATTGCCAGAAAGAACGGATGGCTGTCAAATACATAGAAAAACCCATCATCCTTGAGTAAATGACGTATGGTTTCACCCCACTTTGTTAGATCAGGAAGCCAACCGATCGCCCCCTCCGATACGAACACGACATCATATTTTTCATTATGGCAATCCATGAATTTCATGATGTCGGATTCTATAAAATCAATATTTGTAATATTCAAATCCTCTGCCAGTTTTTTCGCATAGTGAATATTATCAGGCACTAAGTCAACACCTGTAGCACTGGCTCCCATTCTTGCAAGCAATATCGTATCTGCGCCGGTGTTACATTGTAAATGGATTATCTTTTTGCCGCTCAAATCTCCAAGTTCATTTTGAATATACTTATTGAATCTATGGCTGCCATCTAAAAGAGATTTTTTAAATGCAAAGTAGTGGTCTTGTGATACTTGGCTCCATGCGTGTTTGTTTGAATCCACCTCTATCATATTCCTGCCTCCGTAATCAATAAAATTGTAAATTTCATTTAGTAAATATCAATGCAGTTAATACCCTGTCGTCGAACGTTTTGGCTTAAAGAGCATGATTCCGTATTATACCATTCATTGTATGACAGAACAAGCTTTGCATGATGATCCAATACGCAAATAAATGCAGGGTTCATTCTATTTGAAAAGGATCATGGCTAGTCATGGCATGAATCGTGACTGAAGTTAAGGATTCCTCGAACAAATGTTTGCAATAAGGAAAAAGATATGATATAATGAAGAAAATCGGTTGCTAAATGATTCAGGTGCGGGCTAGATATGGTCCGCATTCTATTGTTCTCATATTTAGAATTATAGTTTATTACAGGAGTATATTATGGCAAAACAGTATATTAAGATAAGAGGTGCCAATGAGCACAACTTAAAGAATATTTCCGTGGATATTCCAAGAAATGAGCTGGTTGTCTTAACCGGCCTCAGTGGTTCGGGAAAGTCTTCCCTGGCTTTTGATACCATCTATGCTGAAGGGCAGAGACGATATATGGAGTCTCTTTCCTCCTATGCCCGGCAGTTCTTAGGGCAGATGGAAAAGCCGGATGTGGAAAGCATTGAAGGACTTTCACCGGCCATTTCCATTGACCAGAAGTCTACCAACCGTAACCCTCGTTCGACAGTGGGTACGGTTACAGAGATTTATGATTATATGAGGCTTTTGTACGCCAGGATCGGAATTCCTCACTGCCCCAAATGCGGGAGGGAGATCCGCAAGCAGACCATTGATCAGATGGTGGATCAAATCATGGAACTGCCAGAGCGGACGAAGATCCAGCTTTTGGCCCCTGTTGTCCGTGGACGGAAGGGGGAGCATGCGAAGGTTTTAGAGCATGCCCGGAGAAGTGGATACGTAAGGGTACGCATTGACGGAAATCTATATGAGCTTTCCGAGGAAATAAAGCTGGATAAGAATATCAAACACAGCATTGAGGTGGTAGTGGATCGTCTTGCGATTCGAGAAGGAATCGAAAAGCGTCTGACCGACTCCATTGAGACAGTTTTGGAACTGGCAGGCGGACTGATGACCGTAGATGTAGTGGATGGACAGCCCATTAATTTCAGCCAGAGCTTTTCCTGTCCGGACTGCGGCATCAGCATTGATGAGGTGGAGCCCAGAAGCTTTTCCTTTAACAATCCGTTCGGTGCCTGCCCGGATTGTTTTGGGCTTGGATATAAGATGGAATTTGACGAGGATCTGATGATCCCGGATAAGAGCTTAAGCATTGACCAGGGAGCCATAGTGGTGATGGGCTGGCAGTCCTGTACGGATAAGGGCAGCTATACCCGGGCTATTTTGGAGGCCCTTGCAAAAGAATATAAATTCCGACTGGATACTCCTTTTGAGGATTATCCGAAGGAAGTCCATGATGTTCTCATCAATGGAACCAATGGGAAGGAAGTCAAGGTTCATTATAAGGGACAGAGGGGAGAGGGCGTTTACGACGTGGCATTTGAAGGCCTTGTCCAAAATGTTGCCCGTAGATACCGGGAAACTTACTCCGACTCCTCCAAGGCGGAGTATGAATCCTTTATGCGGATCACGCCCTGTCCTTCCTGCGGAGGTATGAGACTTAAGAAGGAATCCCTGGCGGTAACGGTTGGAGATAAGAATATTTATGAAGCTACCAACATGTCAATTGTTAAGTTCCGTAATTTTATGGACGAGATGGTGCTGACCCCTATGCAGCACGCCATTGGAGACCAGATTTTAAAGGAAATACGAGCTAGAATATCGTTCCTTATTGATGTTGGACTTGACTATCTGTCCCTGACCCGTGCTACAGGAACTTTGTCCGGCGGCGAAGCTCAGAGAATCCGTCTGGCGACCCAGATCGGTTCCGGCCTTGTAGGTGTTGCTTACATTCTGGACGAGCCAAGCATAGGGCTTCACCAGAGGGATAATGATAAATTGTTAAAGACCCTCTTGCACCTTCGCGATTTGGGAAACAGCGTGCTCGTGGTGGAGCATGACGAGGATACCATGATGGCAGCAGATTACATTGTGGATATCGGCCCTGGAGCCGGGGAGCACGGTGGAAATGTGGTCGCTACGGGAAATGCCAAGCAGATCATGAAGAATAAGGATTCCATTACTGGCGCCTATTTAAGCGGACGGATTAAAATTCCGGTTCCCAAGGAGAGAAGACAGCCTACCGGCTATCTGACCGTAAAAGGAGCAGCGGAAAACAATCTGAAAAACATTGATGTGACCTTCCCGCTGGGAGTTATGACCTGCGTGACCGGTGTATCCGGTTCTGGGAAGAGTTCTCTTGTCAACGAGATCCTTTATAAATCCCTGGCGAAAAAATTAAACCGTGCCAGGATCATTCCAGGAAAACATAAGGCAATTGAGGGAACGGAGCAGCTGGATAAGATCATCGCCATTGACCAGTCCCCCATTGGACGGACGCCTAGGTCCAATCCGGCAACTTATACAGGAGTATTTGATTTGATCCGTGACTTGTTTGCTTCCACTTCCGATGCAAAAGCAAAGGGCTATTCCAAGGGGCGTTTCAGTTTTAATGTAAAAGGTGGACGATGCGAAGCCTGCAGCGGCGATGGAATCATTAAAATCGAGATGCATTTCCTTCCAGATGTTTATGTTCCCTGCGAGGTCTGCGGCGGTAAACGGTATAACCGTGAAACACTGGATGTAAAATACAAGGGAAAAAATATTTATGACGTCCTGAACATGACAGTAGAGGAAGCACTGAAGTTTTTTGAAAATGTTCCTTCTATTGCAAGGAAGATCGCCACACTCAATGATGTAGGGCTTTCCTATATCAGGCTTGGGCAGCCGTCTACGGAGCTTTCCGGAGGAGAAGCCCAGAGAATCAAGCTGGCTACAGAATTGAGCAAGCGGGGAACCGGAAAGACCATTTACATTTTAGACGAGCCTACGACCGGCCTTCATTTTGCAGATGTTCATAAGCTGATCGAGATTTTACACAAGCTTTCGGAAGGCGGCAATACGGTTGTTGTTATTGAACATAATCTGGATGTGATCAAGACAGCGGATTACCTCATTGACATCGGACCGGAGGGTGGCGAAAAGGGCGGTACGATAATTGCCCAGGGTACGCCGGAAGAGGTTGCAGAATGTCCTTCCTCATATACAGGGTATTATGTGAAAAGGTTTTTGAATAGGCCGCTGGCTGAATGAGATAAGGTATAAAAGTACTTCTTTAAGCTTTGAGTTTGTGAATCAAGTAGATGTGTAAATATGTCTACTTGATTCATTCGTTTATAAAAATGTTAAAAAGATGGAACAATAGAGCAGGGAAGATTTCAAGAAAATACTTGTCAAGCAAGTGGAAGTAGAATATAATGTAACCCAAAGCTTTATTTGTTAAAGATGAAATTAGGAGGAATACCGTGGAGAGAGAAATGATTATCGTTCTGGATTTCGGTGGACAATACAACCAGCTGATTGCCAGAAGGGTTAGAGAATGCAATGTTTACTGTGAGGTTCATCCCTACACACTGTCACTGGACAAGATTAAGGAAATGAATCCGAAAGGAATCATTTTTACAGGCGGTCCAAACAGCGTGTATAAGGAGGATTCCCCACTTTGTTCAAAGGAAATCTTTGATATGGGAATACCGATTCTGGGAATCTGCTACGGTACTCAGGTTATGGCATATATGCTGGGCGGCAAAGTTGCTACAGCACCTGTTAGTGAATTCGGAAAGACAGAAGTTAACGTGGAAACTGACAGCAAAATTTTAGAAAATGTAAGTTCCAAGACGGTTTGCTGGATGAGCCATACGGATTACGTAGAGAAGGCACCGGAAGGGTTCCATGTTACTGCTCATACACCGGTATGCCCGGTTGCTGGTATGGAATGCGAAGAACGCGGCCTTTATGCCGTACAGTTCCATCCTGAGGTTATGCATACCCAGGAAGGCGCCAAGATGCTTTCCAATTTTATTTATAATGTCTGCAAGTGTTCCGGCGACTGGAAGATGGACTCCTTTGTTGAGGCTTCCATTGAGGCCATCAGGGAAAAGGTTGGAGACGGCAAGGTGCTTTGCGCTTTATCCGGCGGTGTAGACTCTTCCGTAGCTGCGGTTATGTTAGCGAAAGCTGTCGGAAAACAGCTTACCTGCGTATTTGTTGACCACGGTCTTCTTCGTAAGAACGAGGGTGATGAGGTTGAGGCCGTATTTGGACCTGAGGGACCTTATGATTTGAATTTTATCCGCGTTAATGCCCAGAGCCGTTTCTATGACAAGCTGTCAGGGGTAGAAGATCCTGAAACAAAACGTAAGATCATTGGCGAGGAATTTATCCGCGTATTTGAGGATGAAGCTAAGAAGATCGGAAAAGTGGATTTCTTTGTACAGGGAACCATTTATCCTGACGTGATCGAGTCTGGCCTTGGTAAGTCCGCAGTGATCAAATCCCATCATAATGTGGGAGGACTTCCAGAGCATGTAGATTTTAAAGAGATTATCGAACCTTTGAGACTTCTGTTTAAGGATGAGGTTAGAAAAGCAGGTCTGGAGCTTGGTATTCCGGAATATCTGGTTTACCGTCAGCCATTCCCAGGTCCAGGACTTGGTGTTCGTATCATCGGTGCAATTACTCCTGAGAAAGTAAGAATCGTTCAGGAGGCAGATGCAATCTATAGAGAAGAGATTGCCAAGGCTGGTGTTGATAAGGGACTGGGACAGTACTTTGCAGCACTTACCAATATGCGTTCTGTAGGCTGTATGGGAGACGAAAGAACCTATGATTATGCCATTGCATTAAGAGCTGTGCTTACCTCTGACTTTATGACGGCTGAATCTGCAGAACTGCCTTGGGAAGTTTTAGGGACAGTGACCAGACGGATCGTAAATGAAGTGAAGGGCGTGAACCGAGTGCTTTATGATTGCACGGGGAAACCGCCGGCTACAATTGAATTCGAATAACAAACAGTTTCGGGAACCCCTAGTGTTTATGCGGGTTCCCGGACTTTTTTTATGGCAAGTGGTACCCAAATAACACCCAAAATACCAGATGTTTGAATATGGCATTATAAGTGTAAATGATTTTCTCTAAATTTTACATCATGAAAGTGGTTCTAACCAGTTAAGTGTGCTTCACCAGAAAACGCAGCAAAACATTGATTATGGGGATTTTGTTCGGGTTCTGCTGTATGAACGCTTTTGAACCTCAAGTCCATTTTGAACTTAGCAAATTGATTGTAATAGTTTAATTAATAAAGCGGGCCTGGAGTACCAAGGCCCGCTCTTATCATTAACATCTTTTTGTCTTTCCCCAGTTGTCCTTTAAGTCTTACCAGTAGGCTTCTTTTATTTCTTATATTCACCATTCACGTTCATGTTCGCATTCACATTCACATTCACGTTCATTTTCATATTCATATTCATATTCACGTTCATGCTCACATTCACATTCGTGTTCGCGTTCGCATTCGCATTCGCATTTTGGTTTGCATTCGTGTTTGCATTCGCATTCACATTTTGGCTTGCATTCCCATTTTACTTTGCATTCGCATTTTGATTCGCATTCACATTTTGGTTTGCATTTACATTTATGCTCACATTCACGTTTTGGTTTGCATTCGCATTCACGTTTTGGTTTGCATTCGCATTCACGTTTTGGTTTACATTCGCATTCGCGCTCGCGTTCACGCTCGCATTCACATTTTGGTTCACAATTCTTACAAATTATTCTACATTTCATAGCTTCGTTTTTCATATACTATGACTCCTTTCATGCTGTTACATTAATAGTATATGGGACAAGCAGGCAAGGTGTGAATTTTGAGAATGGCTTACTTTTATCTCCTGAAGGCAGTCAAATAATGATACGATACTATGAATCGGCGAACCAGTTACCGGTTCCCCGCCCATTTTATTATTTGCCATAAAGGTATTACCGCGTTTCCATCCAAAACGTCTATTAAAGCAGCACATAAATTGTGTATCGTCCATAGAAATTCGTACTATAATGTATGAACTAAATAGACAAAGTGTGTTAATAGCGGTTTGCCCATGACAATTCAACCAGCCCTGGATAATTTGAGTCCGAAACATTATAAAATCGAAAAACCGATTCTCAAAAGAACCGGTATTTCATTTGGCTTACACCATGTCGATTTTTAGTAAATACAATATAATCGAATGGCTCATTGAACATAAAAATCAGCAAAATTATATAACTTTACCACTGTATAATGCAAGTGTTTTCTTTAGGGAATATGGGTACTTGGAAAATTACCGTAAGTTTTATAAAGAATCAGGAGTGGTTCGGGTCAGGCAGGGTAACTTTGGATACAGTGTATTGAGAGAAAAGGATGAATTCCTCTATTTAAAATGGAAATCAACTCTAATTTATGTACGGATTGGAGAAAGCATAGGGTATAACAGGGATTTTCAAGCGGCTGATATGAAGGTGATGATGGAAGAGAAGGAATATGAGCTGTCTTCAACCGTGGAAAACCGCTATTACCTCCCCTGGAAAGAGGCTCCGGATACCAGTGATTGGTGGAAAATGGACCATACGGAACGAGAGGTGCTGGTAAAGGGTGCTGTGAGGCTGTGGGTAGGAGTGACTGAAGTAGAGGGCGGCGCAGAATTATCTCTAAAAGCAGAGGGGATAAGCCGTGTACCTATTCGGCTTCAACTGTGTGTACCGTCTGGTGCAGTGTTAGAGAGTAAGAGTTTTTGCATGGATACTTATCCGGGAGCCTCAATGATTCTGCGGGATGGGGATGTTGCTCTTCTTCATGAGGGACAGCGAATTAAGATTGGACCAGGATATGGCCTGCATGCATTTAAAGGACATTATAGTGGTGAGAAGGTGAATTCCCAGGGGTATACCATTTACTTAAATGAATATGTACCATTTGAGCGTAAGGTGAGGTTGGTGCTGCAGGGAGAGGAAGGGGATATTTTAGAGTGAATAAGGAGTTGAAACGCTGCAGTCCGGTATTTATGCGGGCTGCAGCGTTTTTTTGAGTTGTGATTCCGGTGTAGCTTTTTCCGTTTTGATCCAAGCGGCTTTGGTTTATTATTTGAAAGTTTAATCGTGAAAATAATATTGCAATGCCTTCTTAATATAATCGGAAGCCCCGGCTCCATATTTTTTGTCAGTGATTTCCCTGATAGTATCATGGGAATAGCTTTCTATTACCATATCCCAGAATCCATCCCCCATATCTATCCCTAAATTGTTTTCATTGGAAAGTTCCACTATCTCGTGGACAATATCCTGAATTTCTCTGGAAGTAGCATCTTTTATTAAATCAGAAGTTAATTTCACGTATAAATCATTGCTTTTCTGCAATATTTCATCCTTGTTCTTGGCGAGTTCTTTTGATTGCTCCATTAAATCTGAAAAATGTTCCAGATTGTATTTCATGGCTTCCGTGTATTTTTCAATACTTCCAAATTGTTTAATGGCAAGTTTAGCTACGTTGGATTCATCATCTTTAATTTTTTGAATCAGCTGGTTGAAGTTTTCGATGCTGCCCCAATGTTTTATAACATCGTCTTCTTTTTGATTTTTGAATTGCTCCAATGCTTCGATATATTCACTTAGGTCAAATTCTTTAAAACTCATGCACGTTTCTCCTTTTTCTAATCGATCCAGAAGCTCAATAAGTTTGTCTATCCGATCACGTTTTAAACAGAGTAACTTCTTTTGCTTCTTAAATGCTTCAACTTTATCAAATTCTGGTTTTTGCAGTATTTCATTAATTTCTTTCAGTTTAAAATCCAGTTCTTTAAAAAATAAAATTTGCTGCAGTTTTTGCAAGACTTCATCGCTATACAAACGATAACCAGACGGTGTTAATTCACTCGGTTTTAAAAGACCAATTTCATCATAGTATTGCAACGTCCGTGTGCTGATACCTGTTAATTCAGCAACCTGGCTTATGGTTTTCATGTTTATCAGCCCCTTTCACTTGAATAATTGAGAACAATAAAGATATTTGCCGGCGAATAATCTGTTTCGTTCCATGTCTAAATGGTACACTATCACGTTACGTAGTAGTCAAGGCTTTTCTGCATATTTTAATGTATTATTTCCGGGATATAGTTTAACCTCATCAAGTAGGGGCGCGGATTTCGAATATCCGCTTGACCAGTAATGATAAAAATTCTTTTAGTATTTCAGTTAAATCATCACATTTGTATTGTAAAAACGGTCATTGATATAGTAAAGTAGAATTTGCAACCGCCAGTTGACAAATTATACAGCGCACTTGGTGGTTGTCAACCGGTAAAAATACTACAATACAGACAGTCATATATCACCAGGTGAACAGATATTTATTACAGGACATTTGAAGATGGAATGACATAAATAAATTTTGAAAGGATGGTGCATTGTGATATTAGCAGAAAAAATTATTGCATTGCGTAAGAAGGCCGGATGGTCGCAGGAGGAGCTGGCTTACCAGATGGGCGTATCGAGACAGTCAGTATCTAAGTGGGAGTCCGGAACTTCAATTCCTGATTTGGAGCGAATTTTAAAACTTAGTCAGGCATTCGATGTCAGTACGGATTATTTATTAAAGGAAGAGATGGAGGCAGATCCGGTATCTATTGCCATGGAAACTGACCGCGATGAGGTTCAGAAGACAGTTACCCTTGAAATGGCCAATCAATTCATGGATATCAAGATCCGCGGGGCAAAAAAGGCAGCCTCAGGTATCGCGGCTTATGTTTTGTCTCCGGTCATGCTAATTTTTCTGGGAGGATTAACAGAATTAAAAGATGTAAATATCAGTGAAAACATGGCAGGAGGATTAGGAGTGGCCATATTGCTGCTGATTGTCGGTATTGTCACAGTGTTTTTTGTAATGAATGGAATGAAAATGGAATCTTACCAGTATTTGGAGAAAGAAATCTTCCGCCTGGAATATGGAGTGGAAGGGATCGTAAGAAAAAGGATGGCAGAATATGAAGGAACCTATAGAATCTTTAATGTGGCAGGTATCTTCCTGTGTATTATCTGCGCTTTGCCATTGATGACAGCCGTTGCGTTAAGCAGCTCAGACTTTGTCTATGTTATGTGTGTAGTGTTCCTGTTGATCATAGTTGCCTGTGCTGTATTTTTATTCGTGATAGCAGGAGAGAAAAAAGGCTGTTTCCAGATGCTGCTGCAAGAGGGGGATTATACAGTAGAGAAAAAACTGGAAAAGAAGCGGACAGAATACCTGCATGTGATCTATTGGAGTACCATTACCGCAGTATATCTCGGTATCAGCTTTTATACGGGAAATTGGAGCCGGACATGGATTATCTGGCCTTGCGCAGGAGTTATGTATGCGGCAGTGCAGGCGACTGCTTCAGCATTGAAAGGTAAGAAAATGCACCATTAAGTAAGTGGTGTATGTTTCAGGCAAATCTTAATCCAACAGCTTTATCCAGACCCTTTCTCTTCCAAAGAAAGGTCTGGATTTTTAATGCCCTTTCCGAATTACGGGCATGTGGTTGGGGTGTAAGGTTCTCTGATAACCATAAAGCCACCCTATACAACCGACATGGTTCCCATTACCGTTTGCCGGTTGTAGGGGTTTTCGTGTGACTGTTACTCTTTACAAGCAGCCTTTTATAAGTTGCATCCACGCCGATCGCCCCTATTGGAGCAGTGATCAGGATCGCTAAAACCGCAACCGTCAAAATCGTATTGCCGGCTGCAACGCCAGCCGCCAAAGGAAGTCCTCCGATTGCCGCCTGTACAGTTGCTTTCGGTAAATAGGCAATGGCACAAAACAGGCGCTCCTTTGCACTTATTGGGGTTTTGACAAGGCAGAAAAACACACCGCATACCCGTATCAGCAGGGCAATAAAGATAAGAGCGACAGCCGCAAATCCGGCCTTTGCCGCATAGCTGATATCCACTGTTGCACCTACCAATATAAACAGCATCAACTCCGCAGCCACCCAGATCTTTGAGAACTTGCCCGACAGGCGCTTTGCTAATATATCATATTGCTTCAGGATGGTACCGCCTAAAGCCATGACAGCCAGCAAACCCGACATAGGCACATACGCTTTCATGGCGGTTTCAAGAGAAACCAGCAAAAACGCAGTGCTTAATAAAATCAAAATCTTGGCGGTATCCCGCAAGTGGATTTTTTGAAACAGCTTTACCAAAACCAGGCCCAGTAAAATACCGACTAACAAGCCTGTCATAATAGCCACAGGTATTTTTATAAGGCTTATGGCATCAAAACTGCTTCCTTCGTACATCCCCATGAATGATGTAAAAAGGACAATGACATAAATGTCGTCAACGGATGCTCCGGCCATGATAAGCTGCGGAATGCTCTTTTCCCTGCCATAGCCATGCTCCATCAGCTTTAACATTTTAGGCACAATAACTGCCGGGGAGACTGCACCCAGCACCGTTCCCATAATGGCTGCTTCCAAATGAGAAATGGGGAAGAACATAGGTGCAAAAATAGTAGTGGCGGCTATTTCAAAACTTGCCGGAATGAAACACATAAGGATTGCCGGACGGCCAACCTTCTTTAAATCCTTAATATCCAGCGCGAGCCCTGCCCTTGTAAGGATCACGATCAGGGCAATTTGTCTCAAATCTGCAGAAATATTCAACAGCTCCGGCGCGATCAAATTCAGCGCATACGGCCCTAACACAATGCCGGTGAGAAGCATGCCCACAAGGCCAGGGAGTTTAAGTTTCTGCATGGTTCCGCTCAATATCATACCGCAAAGAACCATCATCGCAAGACTGAAAAGCATATATATCCTCCTTTGTGCAGAAATGTAAAAAAGCTGACACTTCTGCAATGAAATTATTGCAGAAGTCATCAGCTTAATAAGCGGTTCGGCTATAATCAGCACAGGGAGAACTTCATTCCCTTGAGCTATTATAGCGGAGACGGGTGAAAATTTCAAGGTATAATTCATAATTCTTATAATCATCTTCACTATTCTTATTACGTGCAACTGTGGGGGATTGAACATTGCTGTAAAGGGGATAGGATCGTAATGGGTTAGAAAAACAGAAAATACCGTGCCGTGCGGCTCTTGTACTGCAAATACTCATCCCCAAAGGCACGTGGCAAATATGTTTCTTCCTCCAGAATCTGTAAATGCAGCAGCAGGATGCCAATGACCGCTGCGACCAGAAGGATGACGTTTGGCAGTGCAAGTGCTGAGCCAAGGTACAGCATGTCAAAGCCTAAAAAGGCGGGATTTCTACTGATTTTGTAAATTCCATTTGTGACAATGGCAGTCTTTTGGCTTTCGTCTACACCTGCCCGCCAGCTGTCACGCATGGAGGTAATAGCCAGGATAAAGAAAATGACTCCGCCTCCTGTAAGCACGATACCAACCCACCGAATGCTTGCTGGAAATTTAAGAGTAAATATGAACCGGGGAAAGAAAACACTTGCATACTGAATGACTGCAATGCTGTAGGTAGCCGTTAACAGGGCTGTTTCAATCGCAGCCGTTTTAGGAGGCTTGCGGCCCTTTGCCAACCGGTTTGTATGAATGCCCTTTTTCCGGAGAAGTATCTGTTTCATGAAATATCCAATATAAAAACAGGTAATTAATCCAAATATACTGATCTGAAAGATCACTTTATCACCGCCTTAAATGTAGTAATTCAAAGTATACCATGGAACGGTTAAAATGAACATCTATTAATATTTTTAAAATGTACAGTAACAGGGTTTCAGAGCCCGGGAACAAACT